>ERZ838577.861-NODE-861-length-44821-cov-3.733883_pt1 | contig 44821 bp, 29 predicted proteins | sample MGYA00519682_ERZ838577 | MGnify/ENA primary metagenome ERZ838577 (study PRJEB31850, sample SAMEA3708838) | human gut metagenome | biome: human gut; feature: human-associated habitat; material: faeces | place: China | collected 2014 ...
TGCCTTCAAGCCAAACGGTGTACGATAATCCACGCGTCCATTATGAAGTTGATCCGTACTACGTGTTTGCGTATTAGAGGTTTGTGCTCCTTCTACTGTAGTCCGGTTATGCCCATTGGTGAACGTACCATTATAAACAAAGCTCAATTGCTGTTCTTCTGCAATTAGGTAATCCGCACCAAGACGAACACTGTGTGTGTTGTGTCGGCTGCGCTGCATCTCATGTGTATTCATTGGATATACATGACCATCCGACAGCGTATGCAAAGCCTCTTTGTCCGTTAAAAAATAGTTGCGTCCGTGTCCGTAAGAGTAAAGAAAGTCAGCAGAGAATTTATTTCCGGAATAAAGGAGGCTTGCACGCTCGGTCAATGCTTCATAATGTTTCTGTCTGTAATCGCTAAAAAGTTCTCCCTGAAAAGAAGGAGCATTTCCTCCCCCTTGTTTCAGACAAATATTTATCATGGCTCCACGAATTTGGTAGCGTGCCGGGGCGGAGTACATCACTTCAGCTTTCTCAATACGGCTTGAAGGAATACTCTTTAGCAACGTATTCAGCTGTTCGGTACTCATAGTAGTCACTTTACCATCTATGACTACGGTAACACCCTGTCCGGCAAGTGTGATACTACCGTTCATTTCTGCAACTCCCGGAAGTTCCTTGATTGCATCATAGGCATTATCGACAGGCAAATCATTTATGAGCCGTGGTATGTCATATACCAACTTGCCCTGTGTGGCTTTTACAATGGGACGTTCGCCTTTTATCATCACTTCAGGCAATTCGTGATAAATACTATCAATATAAATATCCAAGCTATCTTGAGACTGTGCACACAAGTGTGTTAACCCTATGCCAATCATAGTAAACAGTAAATAAATTCGTTTCATATTGTATCTGGTTTTAGTGATAATGCAAAATACGCCAAAAATCAGTTTAGTCTGCGTTATCCGAAACTTATGTAGTGTTATTTAGTCTTATCGTCCACTACCATACAAAACAAAGAAGAATTAGATAATAACACTGACAACAGACTGAATAACAATGAATCTATAATTAAAGTATTCTCTGCTTTCTTTTAAAAGAAGGCTATTTATGGTAACCTTTAGTACAATCTATTGATTAACTTTGCATCCAAATAACAGGATATTTATGAAAATCAATGCTGAAACAAAATATTGCCAGACGTGTGGAATACCTTTAGATATAGATTATACAAATCTTGAGGCAAACCAAAATGTGGAATATTGCGACTATTGTTTGCACAATGGAGTTAAACTCTATGATTTTTCAATGGATTATCTCATTTATCTTTGGGGGCTTTTCCCCGAAGAATATTATAAAGAGACAGGAGTTAATCTCACTTCGGAAGAGTTGAGAACGGAAATGTCCAAACGACTTCCGAATATCAAGAGGTGGAAACAAAAGATCAATACGGCTCATGTGCAATATGATTTGATTATAAGAGTTCAGGAATATATCAACCGCCATTTGTTTGACGACCTTGATTCTGACAAGCTATCTCATGTTGCAGGTATCTCCAAGTATTATTTTCGCAGGCTCTTCAAAGCTGTTTGTGGAGAAAATATTGGAACTTACATTCAACGACTGAGATTAGAGTACATTGCATTTAAGGTAATAACAACTGACGTAAGTGTCCCGAAGCTTCTCGGTCAAATCAATTATCAGAACAAGCATACACTTTCGAGGGCATTCAAAAGTTATTTCAATTGTTCCATTCCGGAATTTCGCAAAAAGCATTCAAACGTCAATCCCGAGAGGAAGAATCCGATACGAATTGAACCAAGCATTGAAAAAATATCTGGTATCCGAATCGCATACTTGAAATTGGAAAGAACAAATAATGTCATCCATAGCTTCTCTGTTTTGTGGAAGCAGTTGCTACAATTTTCCGAAAAATATGAATTGTCTTCAAAAGGATGTAAATATGTGAGCTTGACTCTCGATTATCCGTATATCACACCTGAAGAACAAAGCCGTTTTATGATTGGGGTGACATTGCCACAGTCATTTGAAATGCCGAAAGGCTTTGGCGTTTATGAAATTCATGCGGGAGAATATGCAATCTTTCGTTTCAAAGGGTTTTATCATGAACTGAATAAGGTGTACCGCCATATTTACCTTGACTGGTTGCCGACAAGCGATTATACCCTGCGGGAACAGTTCACCTTTGAGACTTACATCAACACTCCCGAAAAAACTCCGGCTTCGGAGCTTATAACAGATATTTATATCCCTATTACAAAAAAAGAAACATGAAATACTTAAACCAAGAGATAGAAAACGAATTAAAAAATCAAGGAGCAGAACTGATACGCTTTGTCGGCATATCACATTTAGACGAAAAGCAAAACAGACAACTCCCGACCGCCATTGTTTTTGCGCTTCCGTTAACTGCAGAATATGCTAAAATGGTATTTAATATTCCCGACTACGTACAAGTACGGATAGCGGATAATTACAATTTCGACGATGATGAATATTCGCAAACCGAACATAAGGCGGGAGAAATAGCAGACGAATTGGCCAAATTCATCACCGGGAAGGGCTATAAAGCCATTTCACAATCCGATACGGGATTATTGGCCGACGGCGTATTCAATTTTGAAACAAAAGAATCTGTATTGCCCCATAAGACCGTTGCATTACTTGGCGGATTAGGATGGATTGGAAAAAATAACCTGTTAATTACTCCTGAATATGGTGCAGCACAATGTCTCGGCACGGTTTTGACTGATGCTCCACTGGAAACGGTATTGCATGAACCTCTATCTTCAAAATGCGGTAATTGCATTACTTGCGTCAATATCTGCGAGAGAAAAGTCCTTAAAGGTAAAATTTGGAGTAGATCTGTTTCAAGAGATGAAATCGTTGACATACATGGATGCAGTACCTGTTTGAAATGCCTTGTGCATTGTCCCAGAACACAAATATATATAAAGAGGAATATTGTCTGAATCTCCACAAGTAACGAACAAAGAATAACAAATAGAAGAAGCTCAATCGAGGGTTCACAAGAATAAAAACGGAAGAGAAATCAATCCCTTCCGTTTTTTCTTATATTTTTCCACAACCAATAATTGAAAAATCTAAATCTTTCGAATTACCTTAGCGGGGTTACCTGCTACAATCGTATTCGGTTCTACATCGCTGGTCACAACACTGCCTGCTCCTACAACACTATTCTCACCGATTGTAACTCCCGGAAGAATCGTAGCCCCTGCTCCTATCCATGCCCTGCGGCAAATATGTACCGGCTTACAAGTAATAATCGAGCGATTGTCGAGATCATGATTATTCGATATCAGTTGTACGTTGGCGGCTATCTGAACATCATCGTCAATCGTGATGCCACCAGCAGACATCATCAGGCAACCGTTCATTATAGTGACATGGCGGCCAATCTTCACCTCATGGGGACGAACAACTGTAAGCGGGGTATTCACATGACTGCCTTCCCCCATATTCGGAAAAAGACGATGAAGCAGTTCATCATATTCATCCGTCATCGGCATAGTATGGTTCAGGCGGAATACCAATTGTGTCTGTTCTTTCACTAAAGCTAGTTCCGCCTCACTCTGGTGTGCGCAGTCTATTCTTATTTCTTTCATATATAATGCTACTCCTTATTTCAATCTTTTTCCATCCGAAAAGGCATTACCTACCTTTTTACCCACTTCCAGGTAATCGTTATTGAACGGATCGAATATAACAGGAGACACTTTGGATACATCCACCTTACCGTTTTCGTCAAGAACACGTTCGTCTACACTTACGTTTATTATTTCGCCACGCAAAATACAAGTTTCTGGATTATAATCCTTCAATTTACATTCCAACACTACAGATAATTCGTCAATCAACGGTGCATCCACAAACTCCGAACGGGTAGCATGAAAACCTGCACGAGCAAATTTATCCGATACCTTATTACCGGAAACAATGCCTACGTAATCACAGGCAACCACCTGTCCGACCTCTGCCATACTTACAGTAAAAGCCTTACGTTTCAGTATATTGGCAGTCGTTTTATGTCCCTCACTAATACAAATACTGATTTCATGCATTTCGCTGATACCACCCCAAGCTGCATTCATAGCATTGGGAGTACCATTTTCATCATAAGCAGCGATAATAAACACCGGCTGCGGATAAGTAAAGGGCTTTGCCCCAAAATTCTTTCTCATGATAATTTATTTTTTAGTCCATTTCTTAATATCTTCCTTCGTCGCACCATTCAGAAGTTGACCCTTCTGCCATTTCATATCAGGATAGGTTTCCCGCAACTCTTTTTCTGCATTAGAAATACTGCTTCCACCCGATGTGGCAAAGGGAATAATCACCTTGCCGGCAAAATTATCGCTCTCAATAAAAGTATTGATGATTCTCGGAGCTGAATTCCACCAAATGGGGAAACCTATATAAATGATATCGTAATCTGCAAGATTCTCCGGTTTAGATTTTAGTGTAGGGCGTAATTTAGCATTTGACATTTCCACACTGCTACGTGAGGACTTGTTATGCCAATCCAAATCAGCAGTGACATATTCCTTTTCAGGTTGTATTTCGTAGAGTGTACCACCTGTAACTTCTACAATCAACTTCGCTGCTTTTTCCGTCGTTCCTGTTGCCGAGAAATAAGCCACCAATGTCTTATTACTCTGTTCCTGTGCATTTATAGTGATACATAACATCATGATCACTACCATAATCATACTTTTAATCTTCATTGCCCTTTATAGTTTTAGTTTTTATTATCATGGTACAAAATTACAGAATAACATCTATCATAAAGGTATATAAATCACTGATTATCTAACCCAAATTACTGATAAAAGAAAATATGAATGTAAAAAGATCGTTATATACAGAATATATTGTAGATTTACATATACAAACAACCGGAACAAACATGATTCGACATACAATCTTTACTATCTTTATGCCTGACAATAGCATTCTCCGCCTATGCTGTCGATACTCATATAAAAGATAGTCTATTGCAACAATTAACCCAACTCATCATCAATCGTTTGTCTGGGGATATATACATTGATCCGGCTTACAATCAGGGTACACGGGTCATAGTTACCCTGCCAATAGTCTGAAAAACGGAAGAAAGTGTTATTTAGTCTTACCGTTAGGTGCGATTAATCCACTTTCCTCTTATCTTTGCCTATACAAAGAACATGTGTATCGGGCATGAAACTACCTTTTAAACATATTGCTATTCTTGTACTCGTTTCGCTGATAGGTATCTTTGCATATCAGGCATATTGGCTTACGGGACTTTACCATACTATGAAAGACGATCTCGAACATAGTATCGTGGAATCTATGCGTATGAGTGATTATAATGAGATGATGCTCCGCGTAGAGAATCTGAGAAACTATGGAGATGCACACGGTGAGGTATCTGTTGCTGCCGGATATAATGATGAGGGAAAATCTTTTGTTCGTAGTAGTACCACTACTTATCAGAATGCAAGCCAGTTGAATAGTGCAAAACTCGAGAAACTTACTTCTCAAAGCGATAGCAACATTACCTATTTGAAAGATTCTACAAAAGTAGTAGAGATATACGTACATAATGACAGTACCCGTTCTCCTAAAGATTCTAATAAAAAAGCAGGAATGCTATTCAATGGTGAGATTGTAGATACTCCCGATGATTCAATAAAAGAGCATAAGAATGCTCAGATGGCAGATCAGAAAGAAGGAGAAGCTGCTTTAACCTCCAACAGCGGACTGGATATAATATTAAAGGATAAAAACAGTATGTTGGAACTCGCCACTCACTTCCAACGCGGACTACACTCTGGCCTTGATCTTCTTATGGATCCCGATTTGCATGTATATGATAGTTTATTAACTCTTTCTCTCAGAGCAAATAATATTTTTCTGCCGCACCGGACGGAGTTTCTTCATTCCGGAAGTAATATAGATTCTACACTGACCTTTACCGACACACTCGGTATTGCCGGAGACAGCAGTTATATTCCGGGACCGAAAGCACAATGTTATAATTATGCATTCGATCTTCATTCCTCATTTATGTATCGCCTTTGGATAGAGCCTGTAACTCTGCTCGTGTTAAAGCAAATGATCGGTATACTTATTACTTCATTCATTATTTTTATCATACTTTCTTTCTCTTTCTGGTATCTCATTCGTACTATCCTGCGCCAGAAATCATTGGAAGAAATAACAAGCGATTTTACCAATAATATCACTCATGAGTTGAAGACTCCTATCTCTGTAGCTTATGCTGCCAATGATGCCTTACTCAACTTTAACCAGGCCGAAGAGAAAGTGAAGCGCGACAAATATCTCCGTATCTGCCAGGAACAACTACAACGGCTCAGCGGACTGGTTGAACAGATATTAAGTATGAGCATGGAGCGTCGGAAAACTTTCCGCCTGCATACCGAACGTTTGGAGTTAAAACCAATGTTAGATACTCTGATCGAACTTCATAAGCTGAAAGCTGAAAAAGAGATAACCATCACTTATGAAATAGAACCTGCCAATCTTTCTGTGATGGCAGATCGTACTCATTTCAGTAATATTATCAGCAATCTGATAGATAATGCCGTGAAGTATTCTCCGGGGCAGGTTCTGATTAAATTGTATTGCCATCGTAATGCGAACGGACAGTTGAAATATCTGTTACCGACCAGGGTATCGGCATAGCTTCCGAGAAGCAAAAACATATATTTGATAAGTTCTATCGTGTGCCTACCGGTAATCTTCATGACGTTAAAGGCTATGGGTTAGGGCTCTATTATGTCCGTACGATGATAGAGAAACATGGCGGCACTGTTAGTGTTGAGAGTGAACCGGGACACGGAAGTACATTCACATTGGTAATTAATGAGTAGTTTTATTATGAGTAAGGACAAAATCAAAGTACTGCTGGTGGAGGATGAACTCACCCTCGCCATGATCATTAAAGATACGCTTGAAGAGAGTGACTTCATTATCCATACAGCCGCCAATGGTGAAGAAGGATTACGCCTGTTTTTTGATTTACGCCCGGATGTACTGGTAGCCGATGTGATGATGCCGCACATGGATGGATTTGAAATGGTACGCCGTATCCGCCAGACAGACAGGCAAACACCGATACTCTTTCTCACAGCCCGGTCGGCAATCAACGACGTAGTAGAAGGTTTTGAACTTGGTGCAAATGATTACCTGAAGAAGCCTTTTGGCATGCAGGAACTCATTATACGTATCAAATCATTAGCCGGGAAAGCATTTTCTTTTACCGAGACGCACAAGGAAACGTGTTTTGAGATTGGACGGTATATTTTTAACTCTGTAGCACAAACACTTATCTATGCCGGTACAAAGCAGGAGCTCTCTCATCGTGAGTCGGAGATACTAAAACGATTGTGCGAGAATCGTAATCAGGTTGTGAATACGCAAAACGTTTTGCTGGAGTTATGGGGAGATGACAGTTTCTTTAACTCCCGCAGTCTGCATGTGTTTATTACCAAGTTAAGACATAAATTAGCACAGGATGAACGGATACGTATCGTTAATGTGCGTGGTATTGGTTATAAAATGATCGTTAACTAACGGAGGACGAAATTATGGACAAAAGGATCTGCATCGGCTTTCTATTCTCTCTTTTCGCAATCACGGTTTTTTCACAGACCGAGGCGCCCAATGATAGTATAAAGCTATTGGTTCCCGCCGTCCCGGAAAGCCGTTCACCTGTACATACAGACGACAGTGGTTTCATTTTGCCGGATGCTACTCCTGACTCATATCATGCCTCTCCTGTGGCAGCAGACAGCATGACGATGCGTATCATTATCCCTGAATTTGTCCGGACTCCCTGGCCCAAACCACGTCTTGGTCAGGATTCCAACCCCTGGGCACGCGACTATAACAGATATGACAATTTCATACTCACTCCCAACAGTTACATCAGCACCTATAGTACATACAATACGTATCCTACTATGGGTACTCACATAGATGTCGGTGCCGCCTATACCTATCAGTTCAATGAGCGATGGGATGTTACCGGAGGGATTTATACAACAAAATATACAATGCCTTCCTTCGTTCACGGGTCTCAGTTTGATGCAGGCTTCAACGGCTCATTCGGATATCGTATTAATGACTGGCTCAAAATAAGAGCAGTCGGGCAATACTCCATCAACGGGCAACGCAATGCGGCACACGGTTATCTCACTCCTATGGCTCCACAGAGTTACTACGGAGTAATCATGGAGTTGAAGGTAACCAATTGGCTTGAGCTTCACGGAGGCATGGAACGGGTGTACGATCCGATGAAGATGAAATGGAAAACAGTTCCAATCGCTTATCCTGTTTTTAAAATCGGAGGGAAATAAAACAGAGCGATTGTAAGAGAAGCACTCAATGATTAACCGCCCATTATTCAAGTTAAGTTTATACAACAGATTATTCCCTGATATAGATAATCAGCAAATATTTTCTATCTTTGCCTCAATAATAACCTACGGATATGAAAAAGCTGATATTATTTCTTTCTTTGCTACTGGCAACGGCTGTAGTGTCCGCACAATCGGAACTACCGTCAGATGATCGTACCCCTCGTGCTCCGGAAGAGAACTATAAGGAGTTTGGCGGATTTCTACTGGATATGGGTTTGATGAGTGTTATGCCTCCCCATTTGCCCAAAGTAGATCTTTCTCTGTCCGATACCGGCAAAGATTTTAATCAATTGTTCCGTCTCAATCCGGATGTAACTTATTCACAGGGATTATCAAACGCTTTTACCCCTTCTTTCTCCGGATTCGGCGGATTTGGTTTCGGCTCTGCACAAAACCTGCAAATGGGATCATTCAAACTGAAAAACGGTATGCGAATCAATACATACGGTGAATATAATGCCGATGGATACAGGGTGCCTAACCGTAGTGCACTACCTTGGGAAAGAAATGCTTTCAAAGGAGCTTTCGAATTGAAATCGGCCAATGGCTCATTTGGAATACGCATAGAAGTACAACAAGGAAGAAACCCCTATTACCCTTAATAATAAAGCATGAATATTCTAATTATTGGTGCCAACGGCTTTACCGGCCGACGGATACTGAACGATCTCGTGGCACGCGAAATATACAACATTACTGCTTGTTCGTTACGCAATGACATCAAAAGTGGCGACGGCTATCAGTTTATCCGTGCAGACATACGTAATGCATCAGAAGTACGGGCACTCTTCAAGGAAGTTTGTCCGGATGTAGTTATTAATACCTCTGCACTGTCAGTACCAGACTTCTGCGAAACACATCATAACGAGGCGCGTGCTACCAATATCACTGCGGTAGAACATCTGGCGCGTGCCTGCGAACAGTATGGAAGTCGTTTTATACACCTTTCCACCGATTTTGTGTTTGATGGCAGAACTGACCGGTTGTATACAGAAGAAGATGAGCCTAATCCGGTCAATTACTACGGGATTACCAAACTTGAAGGGGAAGAGCGTGTTGCAGAATGCTGTGGTAACTATGCCATTGTCCGCGTAGTCGTGGTCTATGGGAAAGCATTGCCCGGTCAACATGGTAATATTGTACAACTGGTAGCCAACAAACTACGTAGCGGTGAAACAATTCGTGTTGTTTCCGATCAATGGCGTACTCCTACTTTTGTAGGTGATATCTCATATGCCGTAGAACAATTAATGCATCATCCCCGTAATGGAATTTACCATATCTGCGGAAGCGATTGCGTTTCTATAGCTGATATAGCCTATCGCGTAGCTGAGGTATTGAAGTTAGACCGTTCTCTCATTTTGCCTGTCACTACGGAAGAGATGCAGGAGGCTACTCCCCGTCCCCGTTTTAGCGGCCTGAGTATTGTAAAAGCAAAACGAGAAATTAATTATAATCCACATACCCTTGAAGAAGGGATAAAAGAGATGTTTACATGAATAATGATACCCTCATACTACAATCGAAACCTTATACAGATAAAGTAATCGGCTTTGCAGGTCCTACTCCATTGGAGATCATATTGGATGCTTCCGGAAAGATATCAGAAGTGAAGCTTCTACCCAATAAAGACACTCCGAAATACGTACAGATAGCCATAGATGATGGCTTACTGAAAGCCTGGAACGGACTTACGCCCCAGGAAGCACTGGCAAAGAAAGTAGATGCAGTATCCGGAGCTACTTTTACATCAAGGGGGATTATTAATACGGTGCATAAGCGTCTCGAAGTTTATGAAGCCGAACAAAGCCGTTCCGATGTCTCACTCCTTGCTATAACAGGTACAGGATTGCTAATTATTATTGCATTGGGATACTTCCTGCTGCGTAGAAAAAAACGACGAAAGAAAGGTTATGAATAATTGGAAGAAAAAGTTTATTATTATATGGTCAGGGCAATTATTTTCTATTCTCAGCAGTTCAATTGCTCAGTTTGCTATCGTACTGTGGATCAGTCTTGAAACGGGTTCTGCCGAAGTACTTTCATTTGCTACTATTGCTGCATTATTACCTCAGGTAGTATTAGGTCCTTTTGCCGGTGTATTTGTAGACCGCTGGAGCCGTAAGTGGACTATGATATTGGCAGATAGCTTTGTTGCTCTCTGTTCCGGGGTTATTGCACTGTTGTTCTATCTCGATATTATCGAAATATGGCAAATTTATCTGTTGCTGATGCTTCGTTCCATTGGTAGTGCTTTCCATGCACCTGCCATGAAATCATCCATACCGTTGCTTGCTCCGGAGAAAGAGCTTACGCGTATTGCCAGTATTAACCAGGCGATACAAGCAGTGTGTAATATCTGTGGTCCGGTGTTGGGTGCTGCATTGATTGTTGCTACGGACATGAGCATAGTGATGCTTCTCGATGTGGTAGGAGCTGCCATAGCTTGTACGGCTCTGCTGTTTGTATTCATTCCCAATCCGGAAAAAACAGGAACAGATACCGCCGATAATGTATTGCGGGATATGAAGGCAGGCTTCAACGTTATTAGTAGGAATCGTGGATTGAGTTGGGTAATGGTAATCGAAGTGCTTATCACTTTCTTTGTAATGCCTATCGTAGCCCTGTTACCTCTGATGACGTTAAAAAACTTTTCGGGAACAGCTCTTATCAAGTCAGCCTGATCGAACTTCTTTTCGGTTTAGGTATGCTACTTGGGGGCATTCTGCTGGGGATATGGAATCCCCGTGTCCGAAAGGTAGTGATGATGAATGTATCTTATGTTATCATCGGAATAAGCATTTTTATTTCAGGTATTCTACCGCCTTCGGCATTCATTGCCTACGCCATATTTTCTGTAGTACAAGGCCTTGCAATTCCATTTAATTCGGGTCCCTTCACAGCGTTGCTTCAAACCAAAATCGAAGCTTCTTTCCTGGGACGTGTATTCTCGTTGTTTGACAGTATCAGTTTACTGCCTTCTATTTTAGGATTGATGGCTACCGGATTTATAGCAGATGCTATCGGTGTTGCCAATGTATTTGCAATATGCGGTATTGCTATTGTATTGACTGGGACACTGGCGTTCTTTATTCCTTCGATAATGAAATTGGAAAGGAGAGAATAATTTGCTAATGTGCCAATGTGCCAATTGGCTGCGCAATGAGTGCTTCCCGCACGAAGAGGTACGACAAACGATGATTCATTGAAACGCAGATGAACACAGATTTTCGCAAAGGGAAATAAATAGATGATTAATATCTACAGTCTTTTAATCTGCATTAATCTGCGTTTCATTAAATAAATAGTACTTTGTGGAACTCTGTGCTACTTTATGGTGGAATATATTCAAGACCGTATTACGATCATCCGTATTTCATCAGATAGCAATATTAATCCACACTTATTTCATCCATAAATAAGTAAGGTGTTTTTCCTTCTCCGGCGTGTCCTTTCGGCAAGGCGGGGCTACACTTGATTGTTACTTTTACAAAAGTAGCCTTTACTGGTGAGAATTCCACATTGTAATCTTCTATTCCTTTTTTGCCTAAGTTTGTTTCAGAAGGGTAGGTTTCTGAAGCTACTTCTTGGAAGTCTTTCCCATTTTCTGATACGGAAACAGCCAATCCGGTGGCTCCCATGATCCAGGCTCCCATGTCAACAATAGCTTCTGTTGAAACTTTGCTTATTTCTGTTGGTACTCCTAAATGAATGGTTGCTTCAACATCTGTTCCCCAAAAACCTAACCAGCGTCCACCGGCATAGCTGTTTCCCCCCTTTAATCCGTCTACTAAAGTCGTAGCACCTTTATAGGAGTATTTGGCCGAAGGCTGAGCTTTCAGTTCAATCGGGCAACAGGTGGCTTTGTTGAAATTAACCTGTTCGGATATAATCTTACTGTTACCGGTAGGACGAACAGCAACGGCCTTGAAATCTGCAACCTGTGTAATGGTTATGGGAGCTTCATATTTCGTTCCGTTCGTAGGAGTCGGTTCTGTTCCATCCAATGTATAGTAAACAGGTGCATTATCCACTGTGCTAAGCTCTATCATTACTGCTTTTTTGTCTGGGTCGGATGTGATATTTGATTTAATATCAAACACATGTTTGCCGTAGTTGAGGCTATCACGATCATAAAAAGCTAAAAGTCGGGGCAAGCGTTTGGTGAAGTCACTATAATCCTTCTTTTCGGGAAGTGTCCATTGAACTTCTGCCAAAGCAGCCATACGTGGGAGCACCATGTATTCCACCTGTTTTGTCGTAGGGATATATTCACACCAAAGATTGGCTTGAGCACCAATAATGTGCATTTTCTCTTCTGCGTTTAAATCCTCCGGAACAGGTTCCATACTATATACGCGTTCCAATGTTATACAACCACCGATAGCATCTGGTTCATCTTTTGTGTCTGCTGTTTGGTAATAGTCAAAATATACATAAGTGTTTGGAGTCATAATCACATCGTGTCCCAACTTGGCAGCTTCTATTCCACCAGCCATTCCGCGCCACGACATTACGGTCGCATTGGGTGCTACGTCCCCTTCCAGGATCTCGTCCCAGCCAATTATCTGGCGCCCTTTACTATTGAGGAATTTCTCTGCACGTTGCATGCAGTAACTTTGCAAACGGTCTTCCGCCGTATGTTTAGCGTCAGCTTTCAAGCCCTCTGCTTTGATACGTGCCTGGCACTTCGGACATTTGGCCCAACGATTGCGTGGAGCTTCGTCACCTCCGATGTGGACATACTTATAAGGGAACAGGTCGGCTACCTCGCCCAGTACATCTTCTATAAATTGCATTGTTTTATCGTTACCAATGCAAAGTACATCTTCAAATATTCCCCAGTTTTTTTCTACTTCATACGGACCTCCCGTACAACCCAGTTCCGGGTAAGCAGCCAAAGCAGCAACCATATGTCCGGGCAGGTCTATTTCAGGGATGATGTTGATATAGCGTTCCTTTGCATAGTCTATAACTTCTTTAATTTGTTCTTGTGTGTAGAAACCTCCATAAGGTGTGCCGTCATATTCACCGGAGTTGTGTCCTATTACTGTTGCTGAACGTTGTGAGCCTATTTCCGTTAACTTCGGATATTTTTTTATTTCAATTCTCCATCCCTGGTCGTCTGTCAGATGCCAATGGAAAGTATTCATGTTATGTAATGCCAGCAAGTCGATGTATTTCTTTACGAATTCTATCGGGAAGAAGTGGCGGCTTACGTCGAGATGCATGCCCCGGTAGCTGAAGCGTGGATAATCTTTGATGGCTGTTGCCGGAAGTGCAATCTTGGTGCTGGTAGTAGTTGCCGGAATTGATTTCCGCAAAGTTTGTATGCCGTAGAACACTCCATTAGGCGTTTGTCCGTTAATGGTGACTTGTTCGGAAGATACTGTAAGCTCGTATCCTTCTTTTTCCGTTATACTCTTGTCCAACCCTAAGATAATAGCATTTTGCGGTGTACTTTCCGATGTGATTGTTGCAATGTCGAGTTCTTTTCCTGTCGCATCTTGGATATATCCGGATAAAAACTCTGCGTTTCGTTTCAGCAGCTCGTTTCCTTCCGGATAAAGAATTTTTGTGGTTTCCTGTAGTGTGAAAAGAGGTTCCTGACTGACAACGACCTCTTGGGGGAGAGGGATTACCTGATAATTGATTTCTTCCTTTTGCGTGTTGCATGAAGCGAAAGCCAATGTAGCGACCGCAAGAAGTGCTTGGTTAAGTTTTCTCATAATAAAATTGATTAGTATTAGTTTGGGCAAATATAGTAAAAATTATAGTTATGATTTGTTTAAATAGGATATTAAGTATAGGGATACTTTTTCAGTAAAAATCAAATAGATGTGCGAATCAGTAGTTGGCTATTGAGTTCAAAGCTGATCGTAAATAGATTCATATCCGTATAGTAACGAAGATTATGACCCTATCTTTTCGATAGCGGAAGTGTCCATAGACGGCATTGTTACCCTTGCCCGGTATTGTACTTTGTCTTTCTCAGAAAGGAACGTTCTTCCCCGGTGAACAGTATTGTTTTACATGTACATGTAAAGCGGTACGACATGTACATGTGGGACAGCACGACATGTGCATCTCATGCTGCTTTACATGTACATCTAAAACAATACTGCTCACCGAGGCTTTATACGTTACTCTACGAGAGGGGGCTTTATCAATACCGGATAAAGAGACTGATCCTTTGAGAAAATCTGCGATCATCTGCGTTTCAATAAAGATTCAAACTCTGTGGAACTCCGTGTTACTCTGTGGTGAAATACATTCAAAACCGTACAAAGATGAGCAAAACTAAATTTTAACTTGATTTCAACTACTGATTCGCATTAGATATGTTAAAGTAAATCTGCAATTAGTGAGAAAAACAGAGAAGATATTGCACCTTGAATTACGTATTATATCTTTCTTAACACTTCTGTAATATATAGGAGAGTTGCAAATATACCATAGAACGAAAAAGTTCAGCACAATTGTTCTTTCTTATATTAAAATGTTATGTTTGTATAGTCTTAAATATAATAGTAATGAATGAACCTGATTTGATAACTGGCATAAAGAATGGGGATGTACAGTGTTTTGAAGAACTTTTTATGAAATACTATTCACATTTCAACCAATTTATATTCGGATTGGTGAAGGACGAATGGATCTCTGAAGATATTACGCAAAACACATTTATCAAAGTGTGGGTTAACAGAGAGAAATTACAAAGCGACTTATCGATTCACTCTTATTTGTATGTAATTGCTAAATATGAGATATACAACCACTTTCGTTCCAAGCAGAATCAAATTGTAGATCGTTTCCTGGATGGCGTACACGACACCGTAGTTACTCCAAGTGCAGAAAACGAGTTGTTTTGGAACGAAATGCAGAAAGCGATTGCCGCTATCATTGAAACAATGCCGGAGAAGCGGCGTGCCATTTTCAATATGAGCCGGTTCGAGCATAAGTCTGCAAAAGAAATAGCCGAAATAATGCATATTTCGGCACGTACGGTAGAAAAACATATTGAGCTTGCCCTTCGTGAATTACGTACGAAATTAACTCCTTTCTTATTTTGGATATTGGTCTATGGACATATTACATTGTAATTTGGATTACGATGTCTACTATCTTATTTCTTTATGAATTTAATACAATCATGTTTGCTCTTAAAAAGATATATACCATGTTGTAATGAATTTATATCTAATTCTGCGATAGTCTCTTTTATTGTTTTATTAATAACCTCCATTCCGTTTACATCCACAATAGCAATATCACCAATCGGATTTTCTGAAGTTATATCAATTTTATTATTACTGATTGTTATTTCATCTTTAGTTTTCAGATTATCGGTTCCTGTTGCTATGGTTTTGGCATAGAGTATGAGGTCAGTTTGGGTGGTTGAATTCTCATCATAGCGATTTCCTTTCTCATCATACCATCCTCCAAAAGTCGTTCCGTCGTCGGGAACAGGATTTTGTGGAAATTTCATTTCTGTATTGTTGTAAAGTACTGCATATTCGTTGCCATTATACATAAAGACTGTTTTGTAGACTCTGTTGGTACCACTATAGACGACTGGCATGTTATTATCAGAATCAAGCTCCTGTCCGAAAAGAAATTCCATTTGATCACCGTTTAATAAATAAGTAGCTTCTCCGGAATGAAACTTTTTTATATCCATAGGAATTCCACCTTTGCCTGTTAAGGTATAGCCCGCATAATAATAGTTGTTTTCACAGTCGAAATTTACAGTGTTGTTTTTTCCGTAAATAGTTCCTTGATTCGTGGCCGTGCAGTCAATGGTGCCGATAACATAATTGTTCGTAATGGTTTCGGCAGCTTTTGACAAATTAGAATACGAATTGATTCCGGCTACATATTTAGGGGTTCCAGAACCGTTATTTTTAATGCTACCGTCAAAGTAACATCCGTTAATAATAGCTTCGATGCCGGTTGTACTTGAATTTGTACATCCCAAAATGCCGCCGACACCATTGGTCACTTTTCCGGATGTTGTGATTATTATATTACCTGAATAAGAGCAGTTTTTTACATTCGCATTTTTCATAAATGCCAATACACCACCCACATATCCCGGTGCTCCCATGATGTTGATTTCAACATCGCTATGGCAATTAACCATATTTCCTAAGGCATTGGCTTTACCAATGAATGATCCGACTTGAGTTTTCTGGGTTATGGATGCGGGAATATCGATTTTTCCTGAGAGATTGATGTTGAGAATATCACAGCTTTCGCTGTTTGTACCACCTATTAAACCTGCAAAATTTGATTTTTCTGTAAGGTCACTTTTATTTATATACATATTATAAATGTGATAACCTTGTCCGTCAATTTTTCCGGTAAAATAAGTTCCGTATCCTATTGGAGTCCATGGTTGATTGCCTAAATCTATATCTTTTGCAATTTTTATACCTGTTATGGCATGGCCTTGATTGATTTGATTGGCTACCCATGCTAATTCTGCTCCTGTGTAAATAACACAATTACCGGAAACGTCACGAGCCGGTTCAATCGTGGAAATACCATCCCACGGACCTTCTGCTACGGGTTCGAAGGGTACGACTTTCACAATACCCGGAACCATAATAGCCATAGCATTGATGTAACCAGTTTTGTAGGTATCTGCACTTGTAGCTCCCGGGGTTACCGTAAATCGGATATGTCCGTCTGCATCCGGATATATTGAAGAGAGTTCAGCGATTGAATGATCGTTGTTGTTTCCATTTAATCCAATGTAATTTTCTACAGTTCCAAAGGTTGAATACTCAGCTTCATGAACTTCTGTAGCATTCATATAGGAACCAAACATATAAAAATCATAGGATTCCTTAGGGTCCAGATTGCTGAATACGATTTCGGCATTGTCAATAAGAACGCCGTCTTTTTCGATACCGTTTACCCAATAACCTGTTGTAGACGCATTTGCGGGCATGTTAAGCAACGTATTTGTTTTGGATGCACCGTTTTCTGTGACACCGGCAAAACCTTTTGTGATGTTTAGAGATATGCCTGAAGCCTTATTCTCCGAATCTGTCAAGTTTTCAATTTTAGTTCCGGCAAGATGGGATGTTACATTATTCCAGTAATCTTCTTGAGTTGTTTTTCCATTGGTGGTAAAGTTGATATAGATAGGAATTTTCCCCGGAACCTCAAGATGTGGAGTTACCATCAATGCTCCCAGATAATAAGTTTTCTTTTCTTCGTTATTGTTTGCGCCGGCTTTTACAGTTAAATAGATGCGTCCTTTTTCATCGGCAATTATTCCTTGGGCCGTTGCAATATTTGCCGTGTTTTTTGTAGGATTCAGAGAGGCGTTTCCATTATTTGCTCCTTTGAATGAGTAGACGGTTTCAGAATTGGTCGATGTATTATTCATAACTGAGGCAAATACGTTCATATCATACGCCTGCCCCGGATATAATCCGGAAATAATAACCGAACTCTCTGTAGTACCATAAAAGGCTGATTTAGACACATTCGAAGGCATATCTAAAGCTGTAGTCGATGAAGTAGTTCCGATAGAGGAAACACCGTCGAATGGTTTTTCTATTGAAACTTTCACTTCGGTTCCATAACCTTTGCTATTATATAGATTTCCCACATTTGCTCCGGTTAATGTGGTTGTTAAACTATTCCATGAATATTGAGAGACAGCAGATGAACCAACACCGATGCCGAAATTAATCATTAGCGGTCTGTCGATGACCTTGGGTTTTGCATCAGGATTTACCCCATAAGTATCTGCAAGGCTACTGATACTTTTGGGGTGGATAATGGCTTCATGTACGGCATGTTGGCACATCTCTGCACAGAAATCACTGATGGAAGCAGGGTGATAACTTAACCCGATGACACTCTTTCCGAAGATTTTTTCGTACCATGTTAATGCTACCGTATAACGGCCGTGACTGAGATTCATGTGATAGCCATCACGATTATAATCATCACCAATATAACTGGTACGTCCATTTTGGACAGCTGTTCCGCCCGGAATTATGTTTTCTTCGCCAATTCCCGATTGTATGGCGGCACGGCCTGCACAATCAACGATTTTTGTATATTGATCCATTTGGTCGGTGTAAAGACCTTTATTGATTAACTCCTCTAATTTTGCCGAACCATTTTGATAGGCCCAGGTCATGTAAAGATAAAACTGGGCGCTTTTATTCGTGAGATGAGTTTTAAAGTAGGTGATCAGATTGCTCAGGTATGGAAAATAGTGACTATATGCGCCCGAATAATTATGGTCAGTTTGTATAATGACAATATCCCAGTCTTCATCCGTAATGATATTTGCATCGAATTTGCGACTGTTGCCTCCTGTCGATGTCATTTTTCCATCTTTAATTTTGTAGTAATTGTATATCTGCTGATTTGTGGTAATATAATTCGTGTGAAGTTCCAGTGTGGTTCCTCCTTTATATGGAAACCCCAGTACAATATCATCTCCAGCAGCTTGTACTATCGGAAGAAACTCCTGTAAAGCCGCATCAAACGAGAAACTGTTTCCAACAACGAGAATCTTTTTCGTTTCTGCATTCGTTGTAAAAACTGTTCCTGTAATACTTAAGAACAGCATTAAATAAAGTTTGAAAACCTTTTTCATTGATTTATTATTTTGTTGATGACTAATATGAATTACAGAACCTTACAGATGACAGAACTTACTCCTTGGATTCTCAGTGATAGTTTATCTTTCGATTTCTTTACTGACAAGTTTTGGGGATTTCCCCAAATAACTTCTAATCGATCATATCCTTCAATGGATGCCGTAGCACTTTTTTCTCTCGGATTAATAATTATCAGATACTTTGAGTGATCGTCGGAACGTTCGTATACGGCAGGATATGCTTGTTGCGGATCGCTGACAAACTTCCATCCTCCTGTATTTCCCAATGCGGAGATTGAAGAACGGAGGGCAAGAAGCCCCTTCGTCCAGTTAAGTATTGAATGCGGGTCATCGATTTGACCGGCTACTGTCGGACGCTTCGGATCCGGGTCTATAGGTAAATACAATTTTGAAGGGTCGCAGGTCGAGAAACCGGCTGTTGCGCCTGCTTCCCATTGCATGGGTGTTCTTTGTGCCGACCGGTCACGACTGCCTTCAATAAACGGCCATCCGTCCATCGAACGCATCCCGATCTCTTCTCCATAGTAGACAATTGGTACCCATGGCATTGTCAGGAAGAACGTCATGGCTACTTTTAGTTCCTCCGGGGTAGAACGCTGGTTACGATTTAGCCTCCATGTATCATGGCTGGATGTGGGCATACATGGGAAACCATGCCCCTTGGTTACTTCATAGATTTTTATAAAAGGTTCTACAAAAGAACTGAACTGCCCTTTTCCCGCCCTGTCAAACCAACAATCTTTCGGTTGGTATATACCGGTTTCCGGATCTGTATTCCGATGTGTATTGTGTACCAGATCGCGATACATGGTTTTTCCACATCCGTTGTGGCGGATAATATCGATATCGAAGCCGCAGGAAATAGCTTCTATCGGACTTGACCATTCAGATAGGAAGATCGTTTCGGGATAGTTTTCCGCTTGCCAGGAAAATATTTCATTCCAAAGTTTTCTTACCCCATGAAACTCTGCGTCATCTCCCTTTACCAATGACCAGGCCAGGTCACAACGAAAACCGTCAACTCCCTTATCAAACCAGAAAGAGATGATATTCTTTATCTCTTGGCGGACTGCTTTTGGACCGGGGGCATTATAGGCTTGTTCCCACGAATTCTCCGGGTTCGGCTGATAATATCCGTAATTAAGTGCCGGCTGAATATCGTAATAATTCATCAGATAGTATCCGTCGCGCGGATATTCATTTTTTACCCAGCCTCCTCTTTCCGGTTTCGGTGGAGTTGTTTTTTTACCTTTCGTCCAAATGTAATAATCGGCATAATGACCATTCGGGTCTCCATTTGCAGATTCCAGAAACCAGGGATGCTTGTCTGAAGTGTGACCGGCTACGAGGTCGAGGCATACTTTAATACCCTTTTCATGTGCATCGTTTACCAGATTTACCAAATCGGTATTTGTGCCGAAGCGTGGGTCGATTTTATAGAAATCGGTGATATCATAACCGCCATCTTCAAATTTACTGCAAAAGACCGGACTGATCCAGATGGTATTAAATCCCAGATCCTTTACGTAGTCCAAGCGAGAACGTATACCCTCCAGATCGCCGTATCCGTCTCCGTTGCTATCCATGTAAGAAGAAGGATAGATGTGATATATGGCTGCACTTTCCAGCCATTTGGGGTAGTTTCGGATGGCAAAGAGGTTACTTGCAAGGGCCATAAAGCTAAAAAAGAAAATGATTCGTTTCATCTGATTATTTTTTGTGGGTTCTATGATTTACCTATTGAAAACTGAAATTGTGTTACCGTATCTCTATAATGGTGTTATCATGATATATAATTTTCATCTGTTGTGATGCATTCAGGCAATTTAAAATCTGTTCAATTGTCTCGTCATTGGCAAATATTGCATCATATTTTATCGATTTTAATTTTGGATTGGTAATTACAATCTTCTTTTGGAAGTGACGTTCGAGTTGATTGGTTATATCTTCCAGCTTTTTATCGATAAAGTAAAATTTACGGGATTGCCCAGGGTTGGCTATAGTCGAAATATTCATTTGTGACATTTCGCCGGTATTCTTATCAATCTTTATAATATCACCGGGAGCCATGAGTACTTCTACCTGTTTATTGTTGAAATCTGATTCTACGTCCACGCATCCTTCGTATAGCATCACTTCAAATTCTGAATCGGATTCATGCGATTGTACATTGAATTTAGTTCCCAATACTTTGATTGTGGCATTGTTGCACACAACGAAGAACGGATGTTTCATATCTTTGGTTACCTCTACGTATGCTTCGCCAAACAAATGCACTTTCCTGTTACGGGCAAAATCATTTGCTGCGTAAAAGAGAGTACTTGTGGGTTTGAGATAGATTTTTGTAGAGTCGGGAAGTATCACCATTTTTGAATCACCTGCCGATGCATATACTTTTTCCAAATCGATATCGCCGAACCGGGGACTCCATAAATGTATACCCAATAGGAAACCGCATATCAGGACGGTGGCGGCTATTCCCGATATCCAGCGGTATATCGTCTTCCTCTTTTTCATGATTTTGGGCGTTCCGATACCGATACGATGGCATGTGCGGTTGAACGCATTTCTGGCTTTTTGTTCATCCTGCTGAGTACATTCTTTCAACAGCTCCAGAAGAATAGTGTCCAATTCGGCATTATTGATATTGTTTATATACCATTGCTCTATTTTCTCGGAATCAGAGGGTGTGGACTGACTCTCAAAAAACATCTTTATGCTTTCTTTTTTCATATATTTATTATTAATCTTTCCTTATATTAAAGGAACACATTACATGATATGACTACGTAATCCGATTTTGAAAATAGACATTTTATTATTGTGCGGATGCATATCTCTTTCCGAAAAAGCGGTCGATAATAAGGGTGATAGCGCCGTCTCCACTTACGTTACATGCTGGGCCATATCCGTCGAGAGCCAGATAAATGGCCATCATCAGGGCACTCTGTTCAGGCGAAAAACCGAGAATCGATTCCAATAATCCGATTGATGCCATTAAAACTCCTCCCATTACTCCGGGGGCAGCTACGGCTGAAATCCCTTGTAAAAGGATGAAATTGGCAAAGAGGGCGAAACTAATGTTCATTCCGCTCAGATACATCACTGCGATTGATGTAGTGATAAGCTTGATAGTCGATCCGCACATGTGGACTGTTGAACAAAGAGGGACAGTAAAGTTGGCGATCTCTTTAGTCGCACCATTCTTCATGGCACACTCGAGAGTGACTGGAATAACGGCCGAACTGGAACAGATTGAAAAGCCTGTCAGGTACGCTGGCATAATATTCCATATACATTTAAAAGGATTTTTTTTAGCCACCAGTCCGGCTATAATATATTGGATAATGAGGTAACAGATAGACAGGATAACACCGGTTGCAATGACTTTAACACCTGTTCCCATGACGGTTGACAGATGACCGGCAGCACTCATCTCACATATCATTGTAAAGATGTAGAATGGTAAGAGAGGGATGATGGCATGTTCAATCGTGAGTTTTACAATTTCTCCGAATTCATCGAAGGCTTTCTTCAGTCCCGGGGCTTTGGTGAAAATAATGCCGATGCCGAGCATAAATGACAAGAGGAGAGCCGTCAGTATGTCGCAAATCGGAGGGAATTTAATATTGAAATAGGGCTCGAATACTTTTCCTTCCAGTGCAGAGGTGGAAATTTCACCGATACTTAGATAATGAGGAAGCAGACTTGAAGCAAAGCCATATGCAAAAAATCCTGCACCTATCGTTGACAGATATGAGATAACGATAACACTCAATAGCATCTTTCCGGCTCCGCGTCCCAGATTAGCTACAGATGGAGTCACGAGACCCAATACGAGTAAGGGTACGATAAATTTGAGAATTTGTGCAAAGAATACATTGAAGGTTTTAAATATTCTGATCATAACATCCGGCGCTATAAGTCCCAATAACGAACCGATAGTTATCGCAATCAATACCTTAGGGAACAATCCCAACTTTCTTTTTTTCATTTTGTCAATATTTTAATTTAAAGGAACACTCATTCAAGGAACACATCACATCATACATCTACGTAGTCGGTGTTTTTATTTGTTTTGAATATTGTGGCTTTTGACGGCTTTGCTATTGTAAGAAAGCATGTTAATGTTTTTTAAATCAGTGTCGGTTTTGTGTTGTTGGTTACGTATTCAGTACTTTTTGATAAGTCTTCATAGTATAATTTTAAAGATACATATATGAAAAAAAACATTCTTTTGTCTGGTATTTTACTGCTGAGTTTTTCTTGTGCTATCGCTCAAGATTATCATGACGATGTTGTCGTGTTGGATTCTGTAAAGGTGATGTCGTTCAACATCCGTTTCAATAATCCGAATGATTCTCTTGATACGGCATGGGATCGGCGTCGGGAACCGTGTGCCCGTATGATCGCCCAGTACCGTCCCGACGTGATAGGCATGCAGGAACCACGCAACGAGATGTGGCAGCAAATCTTTGCCATGCTACCTGATTATGGCTATTATCGTATAGAGATGAACGACACGTTACCTGATTCCCGCACCGGAGGAGTATTATTGTTGTATCTTCGTGAGAAATATTCAGTGATACGTTCGGGACATTTTTGGCTGAGTGCTACTCCCGAAGTTCCATCCCAACCGTGGGACTCGACTGATAGACATTATCGGGCCGCTTTGTGGTTACAACTCAAGGATAAAAAAAGCCGGAAAGAATTTTATATTGTCACCACTCATTTGCCCTATAAGAAAGAACCGGTGGACACTGAGGTGCGTGCTCGGTGTGCTGCATTGATAAACAATAGAATGAAGACCATCGCCGGTGAGGAGGCAACTGTTTTCGTAACCGGTGATATGAATGCTTCTTACAATCCCTATGATCCGCGACGTGAGAGCTTGGCTCCATTTTACCGTTGGTTTGCTTCTGCCAGAGAAGATGCTTCCAAAACGGATGATCATTCGAGCTTTAATGGTTTCGGACGCGTTTCTCCTTTGGTAAGAAACAAGAATCTGGATCATATTTTCTATCGTAATGCTTGCCCGTTGGTGTTTGAGACCATTGATAAGCCAGTTTATGGTGTGAAGTGGATATCTGACCATTATCCTATCATTTGTACATTTACTTATTGATTTGTAAAGATGAAATATAAGAAAGTTTTTTTAATGTTTACGGTGGCTTTCACTGTTACAATAGCTGGTGCTGCCGAATATAAACTGAGCTCTCCTGATGGGAGGCTTACGAGTGAAATTAATGTCGGTGATAGTCTTACGTTCACTCTTTCCAATGAACACCAATCAATATTGTCTCCATCAACCATTGCTATGGAATGGATGAATGGCACAGTTTGGGGGGCCGATATGAAAGTGAAAAAAGTACAACGTTCGTCTGTTGATGAAGTGATTCTTTCTCCACTGTATAAGAAATCACAGGTGCGAGATAAATATAACCGGTTGGTATTGACCACGACTGCCGGTTTCAGTATCGAATTCCGGATGTATGATGACGGAATGGCTTATCGTTTTGTATCTTCACTTTCGGAGGAGTACACAGTGAAGAATGAAAAGGCAGTGTATCGGTTATCTCAGAATTTTGAGACATGGGCTCCGTATGTACGTGACCGTAAGAAACGAAAGGACGCCACCCGTGAACAGCAGTTTTGGAATGATATGCAAAATCTGTATACGTATCTTCCGTTGAAGGATTTCGATGAAAAAAATCTGTTGTTTACACCGATACTTGTCAATCTGGAGTATGGCGAAAAATTGTGTATTGCCGAAGCCGATGTTGAAGATTATCCCGGAATGTATTTAGCGACAGATAGTTGCAGACCGCAGTTGAGAGGAGTCTTTGCGCCTTATCCGAAAAGTGTGGTACAGGGCGGACATAATGATCTTGAACATTTGGTTACTTCGCGGTATCCCTATATTGCGAAGATCAATGCACCGCGGACTTTTCCGTGGCGGACTTTCATTGTTACACGTCGCGACGGAGAGTTGATGGAAAACGATATGGTATATCGGTTGGCAGCTCCGTCACGCGTAACCGATCGGTCATGGATCAAACCGGGAAAGGTTGCCTGGGAGTGGTGGAATGACTGGGGGCTTTATGGAGTAGATTTTAAGGCTGGCATTAATACGGAAACTTATAAATACTACATTGATTTTGCTTCCGAAAACGGCATCGAGTATGTTATTCTCGATGAAGGATGGGCTACTAAGGGAAAGTGTGATCTTCTTGATGTCGTCCCGGAAATAGATCTTCAGGCAATAGTAGATCATGGGAGGAGAAAAGGAGTTGATATTATTTTGTGGGCCGGTTATCTGGCGATGGAACTTAATTTGGAAAAGGTCGTATCGCATTATGCCGATATGGGTATCAAAGGTTTTAAAATAGATTTCCTTAATCGTGATGACCAGGAGATGATTGATTTTATGTACCGTACGGCTGAGGTATGCGCAGCCCATAAGATGCTTGTCGATTTTCACGGCTGTCCCAAACCAACGGGTATGCAACGCACGTATCCCAATGTGATCAATTATGAAGCGGTATTCGGGCTTGAACAGTTGAAATGGTCCAAGCCCGATGTCGATATGGTTTCTTACGATGTTTTATTGCCATACATTCGCATGGTGGCTGGTCCGATGGATTATACGCAGGGAGCGATGCGCAATAGTGTCAAAGGTGGATATTTTCCGAACAGGAGTAATCCGATGAGTCAGGGCACCCGTTGCCATCAGCTTGCAGAATATGTCGTATTCGATTCTCCGCTTAACATGCTTTGTGATTCTCCATCCAATTATATGCGTGAACAGGAGTGTATCCGGTTTATATCCCAGATTCCCACAGTTTGGGATGACACTTTCGTGCTCGATGGTAAAGTTGGCGAGTATATTGTTGTGGCTCGGCGTAGAGGTGATAATTGGTATATCGGAGCATTGGGGAATTGGGATACCCGTGAACTGAAGGTGAGATTACCGGATGATTGCATCGGGAAGCGGATCGAGATATTCAGTGATGGAGTAAATGCCCATCGGGCAGCTCAGGATTACCGGAGAACGTCCGAAGTATTGGAACAGAATGAGATTGTTGTCCGACTTGCACCGGGTGGGGGATGGGCAGCTTGTATTTCATCACCGGAGTAAAAAGAAAGATGGAGAGTGTGCTATAACTTTCCTTTCAATGAAATCACCCACGCTGCAACTATTGCAGCGTGGGTGATTTTTAATTTACTGGCAGATAATCTTATTTATCTTTTTATAAACCGTGAAGTTCCTCCTTTCCAGGATAATATATATACTCCGGGATAAAGCCGGGAAACATTGACTGGAGTCTCTCCTGTGGTAACTTCGCCCAGAAGAATAACCGTTGATCCGGTCATAGAGAATATTTTCACATCCTGTAATGTCATAGAAGTAGACAGATATAAAATAGAACCGTTCTGGTATGTTTTGACCGGATTGGCGACACTTGCTGTTTCGGTAATACCCGTACCTTCCCTTCCATATTCATACGCACCGATCGATGAGGTTCCATCGGTTAAACGTTCTACTCCTCGTTGGTCGAATATCAGTTTGTTTCGCAGTTCAATCGTGTTATCTACATCTCCTTTTAATAATTTTTCTTCCAATTGAGATGCCGGCAGCACATTGATTGCATTCGATCCGAAAAAACGTTTTTTTACTTTGACTGTCTCAACCGGACCACCGTTTAGTGCCAGAACAGGGATAATATCTCCTTCTACTATGTTACTCTCAAGCATATTACCGAGCAATAGGATGGATGAATCGACTGAGGTTCCTAAAATATCGGTTTCTGCCGGTGTTATATTTATATTATCGGCACTCGAAAAGATGTTATAACCGGTAGTTGCCAGCTGTCCTGCATTATAAACATCACCAGTATGCGCTGAAGTGGAGCGATTTCCGGCAATCACGTTGTTGAAAATGAATGGTGTTCCGTTGTAAATATGCACGGCTGCACCATAAAAGTCGATGGTAGGTGTACCGTTTTTGTAGCATGATGCATGGTTTCCGACAATCGTATTATTGACGATCGAAATTGTAGATGCTACATTCAAATTGGCATAGATGGCCGATCCTCCTTTCATTTCGTTAATGACACCGCCGATAGCTTCTACCCGGTTATTGACAAAGGTGTTGTTGACTAAAGTCGTTTTAGAAGCATAGGCTGTTCCGTTGAGGGAGACGGTACCTCCGTAAGTAGCCTTGTTATCGACATAAGTGTTGTGTCCCAGGTAAGCCCACGAGTATCCTGAATGGTATCCGGCAGAACCTTGTACTGCTTCATTTTCCGAGAAGTAACAATCAGTCATTGCATGGCGCCACCATAATTCCACACCGGCATAGGCAGTGAAATAAGCGCCGCCGTTGGCTGAGGAGATGTTACGGATAAACCGGCAATCGGTACATAATAATTGGCCGGCTGCATAGATTCCGGCACCTTGACCCGTGGCCTGATTATTGCGGATAATCACATTATCGAGTATCAGTCGGGAACCCAGACTGGCGATACCTGCCCCTGTGGTAGTATTTCCGTTGGCGTTTCCTCCGACAATTTCGAAATTGCAAAGCATCAGTGCGCAGTATTTCTGAACTGTCACTACATGATAAGCATTTTCTTCATTACCGGTCCATACTCCGTCTGCGATTTCATCATCGCCGTTTATATCTCCTGATAGAACTGTACGCCCCGTCACTTCTTTAAATGCAGAGTCGTAGCCGCCGAATATATCCAGAGAATGAGGAATATTGAGTGTAGCGTCCCGACCTTTAAATTGCTCCGATTCGGTTACGGTATAATATCCCTGGGCAACGTAAATGGTATCGCCGTTGCAAGTGGCATCGACAGCTTCCTGGATATTACGGAACGGCGCTGACTTGCTTCCATCGCCACCATCAGCAGCATTTATATCGACATAACGGGTATGGGAGGCCACGAAAGGTTCTAATGAGACGTTCACTATCACGGGAAAATGGTCGGAAGGAGTGACACTGCGTCCGAAAGTCTCATTGATATGATTGTATGTATGTACTTTCATCCCTTTTACCCATACATAATCCAGTCTGGTCCCATCTTTTTTCTCGGGATCCCATTTGCACAAGGTTCCGTCCTTAGGCCATGGGAATGGGGTTTCCGATACTTTGCGACTGTCTGACATATAGGCACTGCAAAGGTCATAGAACGGATAACGTATGGCCGACGAATTATGATCACCGCATATGATGGCGGGGTAATGACCGGAAATGGAACGTACTTTTTCCATGTTAACGCGCGTTCCTTCATTGCGGGCATCACTTCCCTGATGATCGAGATGGGTGATGAAATAATAAAAGATATCGCCTGTTTCCTTGATTTTCAGCTTGGCCCATACGGTGAAACGTTTGTTCCCGCTGCTGTTATCCCACGAAAGTAGTGATTTCGAGGGGTCTGTACACAAAAAGTAATGTCCTTCTTCAAGCAGATCGAACTTATCGGTACGAAACAATACCGCATTGATTGTTCCCTGATTGGGCACTGTTGATGAGTTTCCTCCCCATTCTACGAATGAATACTCCGGAAGTAAACTTTTCATGTCCTCTTGTTGTGAACCGGCATTCATTTCGTTGACTCCGACAATATCGTATTTGAAATCGATAATTGTCCGTGTAACATAACTCTTACGGTTGTTCCAGCTTAGCTCTCCCTGATCGGCGCTCGTTTTGAAACGGATATTGAAACATCCGACGTTTAAAGTCGTGGTATTGGCTAGACCGACCGTCGACAGGGTCGATAAAAATAACCATAGAATGGCGAATAGTCTGTATTTGATATGATAGAAAGCCATATAATAATGATTTATAAAACAAACAAGTCGACTGCTTTCCAGATACGGAAAGCAGACGGACCTGTTCAATAGATTAGTTACAATATTATCTGGCAACTTTGAACGTTTGTCCGTTCACGTTAGCCATGTAAATGCCTTTTGTGAGATCACGCAGGTCAATCGTGTTACCTTGGGTAATAGACCGGATACGTATACCTTGTAAATTATAAATATGTATCGTAGCATTGTCGGTGAGTCCTACAATCTGGTAGATACCATCACCCGATACTTGTAATTTGAGAGAGGACATCGGAGAATTCGTAACGGCAATACCGGTCCCATGATTGGTCAAGAAATCATAGGCTCCCGGAGCCGTTTCACCGTTAATCTCTTCCTGGCTACGTTTCGAACCGGTCTGGTCTACGGTAACGTCGATCTCGAATGGGAGATATTTGCCTTCATCTTTTAGAGTCTTGATGTACTCTCCAAGTTCGAAACCATAAAGGGCGTAAACTCCGAGCTGGTCGAGAATGCCATTATCTACAGGTTTCAGCGTCTTGGTGAATCCGCCGTTTTCGCCAGCTGTGGTTGTGCCGAATATCTTGGAATAAGTATTCGGGTTACTGCCATCCATGTGATCATTGTTCCAGTTGATAGCAATGGTTGGAGAATTCATGACCGAGCCGAACGTGCCTAATATGCTGCCACCATACGAATTTAAATAGGCGCTGGAGGGTGTCTTTTCCGTACCGGTAAGAACGATAGCGGCTTTGGCAACTGTACCGTCATCTTCGCGTCCGACAATAATGGAATTACAGATATTCACTGCCGGATCACAGGCAATACGTATTTGCGATCCCAACCATGAACCAGGATTAGTGACAGTACCGGTTTCCGTATCTTCAGCATATAGTTCCGAAGGATCGGCAGCGCATGTATTGCCGGCAATTGTACAGTTTATGATATGTACTGCACGTACATCATCATCAAAGGAGCTGCCATTGGCGCAGATTCCGGCACCTTCGTAAAAGGCCTTGTTGTCAACAATAGTGGAATTTATGATCCACATATTTTCTCCTGAAGATTGGGCGATGGCACCACCGTAACGGGATTCCACTTCATTATTACCGAAGTAACAACGTTCGATTACGCCATTCGCTTTCTTAGAACTGCGGGAAGTACACCGGAATCCGGCTCCGGTCTTATGCGCTTTGTTGTTGTATACATTGCAGTCTTTTATATGATAAAGTCCGCCATAGATGTGGATACCGGCACCGATTCCGTCTCCCGTACCTTCGCCTTTGCTTATATTATTATATATATTGCAATATTGAAGTTCGATGGCTCCCTGCGTGCAATAAACTGCTCCACTTGCGTTAGTTGAACCTTCGGGAGAATATGAACAGGTAAAATCGATACCTATCAGTTTGCAGATGTGGGCCAGGTTCTCGGCATCATCATTCCGAGCCTGACGCACATGAATTAAATTACGGAGGTCGCCTGCACTCGGTTCTCCGTTTTCGTCGAGGTCACCGGAGAAAATTGTAGGTGTTGCCGATGGATAGACAGGCCACTCAGTAACCACACCTTTACTTTGATCACATCCTCCAACGAAAATATAGCCACGATAAATGCGCCCGGCATCGGAACCGGGACTGGTAGCATTGTAATAGGTGCCTCCTGCAAGAAAGAATACGTCTCCGGTTTTATACTTGGATACCTCATCGTTTTTTGCAGCAGCGGCATCATTTTCGAAAATGTCATACATGGTAATCGCTTTTTCCCAGGATGAACCGTCGTTGCCTGTAGCACGTAACCCCGGTACGACATAGTATTCAGCCGAAAAAACGGTTGTAGGAATCAAAATTCCCATCACACAGAGTAAGAAATGTTTTAGTTTCATAATTCTCATAGATTTGTTAATAATGTATTGGTAAAATCACTTGGAGTTTTTATACGTTTGAGGAGGTATTGACAACAGCCTCCTTACGGTTGTAAAGACTTTATATAATTTTCATAAAGCAGATTATAGGCAGTGACAAGATCTGTAAATCCATCTACTTCTTTTGCTCTTATTTCATAGAGGAACGGACCAGTGTAACCGGCATGATCAAGTGCCTGAAGAATAAGAACCCAATTGTTTTTCCCGCGTCCCGGGAGCTGATGACACTCCTTCTCTCCGTCACCGTCGGCAATGTGGACACTCTTTATGCGAGAGCCGAGTGCAGCGATCAGCAGTTCGGGATTTTTGATGTGATTCATGTCGACTGCTGCATAAACATCAGCCGGCATTAAATCCATAATTTCAACCATCTCTTCGACAGTACGGCCCAACGGGCGTTCTACCCCGGGACTGCGAAGTAATTTGTATCCGAGAAGATTTTCCAATACAATGATGGCCCCTATCTCCTTTACATCTTTATTCAGGGAAGTGATGGTTTTTACCAGTTGGCTCATGCGTTCCTTGCGTTCGTTGAGGCCTAACCGCCAGCTTGGATGGAACAGGATTACTTCCGGCTCCAATACGCTGACGACATCGATGTAGCTACGGTAGGCATTTTCGGAGTGTGAACGAATGGTTTCGTCAATGTGTGACGGGTCACAGTCGGCCCCATAAGGCATATGTATCGACCAAATGTTGATCCCTGCACTGTCAGCATTGTGTTTTACCTGGCGGAATTTCTCTTTTAATTCGGCATTTGGAATAGGATGATCTCCATTTACTAAGCCGGTGAGAGAAATTTCTATGTCAGAGATACCCGCAGACCGTGCTTCTTTCAGGTTTTCATAGGTTAACCCTTGCAAACCGCCGAAAACGCTTATAGTTGTACCTATTCGCAATTTTTGCGGAGTATGTACTTTGTCTTCGTTCATGGTATCCATGCAAAAGCCACTTACGGAAACCATTAAGACAGATATCCATACATAGATTATTTTTCTTTTTAACATACTGTTTACTTGTAATTTAAAACTTAATAATAACTGACTTGCGAATAAGATGTGGTTAAAAATTTAGTCCGTCATCCCATCCGGGGTTCTGTGTAATCATACCTTTGGTAAGTGTACGTTCATTACTTGGGATTGGATAGAGATAATCTCGGTTCTCGTTGAAGGCCCTCATTAATTGTCCGTGAGCCAGAATATAACCGGTCTCTCCTTCTGACAGGAATATGTCTTGGTTTATTTTTAATGGAGTTACTCCCGGAGCGGGAATACGGCGGTCCAGATAAACCACAAAATCGATTTTTCCATTGCCATCCATGTCATAACGGCCTTCACCGGGTACATAGGGCCCATAAAATGGCTGGGCCAGAAGTTGGCCTTCACGCCAGCGGCATAAATCGGCAAAACGGATGCCTTCGCTTACCATTTCTATCGAACGCTCCCGACGGATCTCAAGAATGACTCCTTTGTTAGGACCGTTATCCACATTCTTATATCCATAAAGTTCAGATGTGAGGAACGGGTCAGGATCGGCATTTACTGCTGATTTGTCCAGGTGGGGCATTCCTACGCGATCACGGATTAAATTGATGGAGTGATCGAGGTCATCTTGTGTCAATGTTCCCAGTTCGGCTTTGGCTTCGGCGTAATTGAGGTATACTTCGGCCATACGGTAAATAGGTATATCTATTGTCGAAGCATTGACAAAATTGGGTCCTGAAATGTACTTTAGCATCGGATATCCTGTCACGGTATTGGCAAAATTGAAGGTTCCTTCTGTACCATCGATGTATTGGGTATTTTGTGTCAATACTGTTTGTGCAAGACGCGGATCGCGTTCTTTAGTCTCTTCGGTAAATGGCATCGTTGCCCATCCTGCTTTATCGGTAAAGCGACTGCCGTCTTGCATTAAGTAAGAGAAAACGAGTGCCTTGGTGTAACCGGCCATGCCTTTGGAGGGCATTAATGCATAGGCGTCGACTGCATGTGCGAAATTTCCTCCATAGCAACGTGCAAGAATTACTTCCTGTGCAATGGCGCTTTCTGAAGTAAAGAGTGAATAATAAGGTTTTTTCCCTGTCGAGTAGATGGAATACTTTTTATCATTCATAATATCAAGCGATGCATTAACACATTCCTGCAAGATAGCTTCATAAGGTAAATTGCTTTTATTAAATGTGTGGCCGGCATGGTATTTACGGAAAGTTCCTTCAAAAAGGCATGCACGTGATTTTAATGCAAGGGCTGCATAACGTGAAACTTTATAAATAGAGGATGATGTAGGAAGGCTTTCTGCAGCTTTGTTGCAGTCTTCTATGATATGATTTATGATGACGTCGCGGCTGTCACGTGGTTTGGCCAAAAGTTCGTCTTGGTCGGAAGCCAATACCTGATCATACCATGGTACCTCGCCAAAACGTTTCAGCTTTTCAAAGTAAAAGTAGGCACGCCAGAAATAGGCAACACCGTCATAGCGTTTGCGAGCGGATGCATCTTTACAGCGATGGGAATTTTGCAGATAATAGTTGATATATCTCAGATAAGACCATGACCATCCCCCGCCGGAGGAAGGAACGGTACGTGTCAGTCCTACTACGACATCGCTCTGAGACAGACCATCAACAATCAGGTTGGATGGTTCGTCATACAGATTGACTGCGGTAGGTTCCATGAGATAAAACTGGTTGGTATAAAGTTCCAACTCTGATTCTGTATGAAAGAAGGTGTCGGGACTGATGGAATCCTTAGGAAACTCATTAAGGTCACACGATACAATGCCTGTTAATAAGGTGGCGGATATGAATATATATTTTATAGTACGCATAGCTGGTTTGTTTTTTAGAATGTAATATCGATGCCAAATGAGAATACCTTACTGAAATTGTATACTTCACCGGAATTCTCAACGTAAGACGAAGACGAAACAGCTGCTTCGGGATCAATGTATTTACAGTATTTCTTCATTGGCGACCAGTAAGCAAGATTTTCTCCGGTGAAATAAATACGTACCTGCTGGAGATATTTTTTTAACACCGGAAGGGTATAGCCTACTGTCAGATTCTTAAGCCGTAGATAGGCTACGTTCTGAATATACCGGTCATTGGGTGATGTCAGAGTATAGTGAGAATTGGTATTGTCAGAGTATGCTTCATAACCGCGAGGGAATGGGAAGTATGCATCTGTATTATCTTCGCTCCATACCTGATCAACCAATTGCTGGCTTAAGAATGTATTGTGCGGACGGCAATACGGTCCCCAGAAAAGATTGGCTTGGCCGGAGCTGGGATACCAGTTGCGTTTGCCCACACCTTGAAACAGAATAGAAAAATCGATGCCGTTCCATGAAAAATCACCACCGAATGTATAAGAATACCTTGGAAGTGAATTACCGATGACTACCCGATCTCCCGGATCTTCGACCGTGTTTTTACCGATGGAAATCTTATTATCTCCATTGAGATCCAGGAATTTCGGATCGCCGGCATGAAGTCCCTTGCGGGTGGCTGTGGCGTCGATACGTTTGGTAAAGTAGGAGCAGTCAACTTTTTGGGCATATTCTGCCGCCTCTTCATCGGTACGGAAAAGGCCGTCGATTTTATACCCCCAGATATCTCCGAGTTTTTCACCTACATAGTGTTCCGAGATCAGTCGGGTATCATTGTCGAACCGGGTTACTTTGGTCTGGTAATCGCCGAGACTGGCGCGCAACGAATAAGAGAACGGCCGGCTAAACAGAGTCGCTCTGTCGCGCCAGACGAAACTGAGTTCCCAACCTTTAGTACGCATATCCGCAGCATTGGTACGCGGTTCGCTTGCACCGTAAACTCCGGGGAGTGATGCTCCCGGCATCATCATATCGGTGGTGTTGCGTATGTAATAGTCACCACTGAATGTTAGTCTGTTGTTTAAAAAAGCAAGGTCGACTCCCCAGTCATACGTCGTTATCTTTTCCCATGTCAAATCATTGGCTACAGGGGCGTCTTCACGGGCATATGTCAGCTTATCCGTACCATTGAACGTAAAATCTCCACTGGTGAGGTTGGTGTTGATCTTTTGAACAAACAGGTAGTCCGATACTTGTTGGTTGCCAAGACTACCGATAGAAAAACGTATTTTGGCATTATTCCACCACTGGCGTAAAGGTTCCCAGAAATTCTCCTGACTGATACGCCATCCGACAGAACCTGAAGGAAAGTATCCCCAGCGGTTACGACTCCAGAAACGTGACGATCCGTCGGCACGTCCGGATGCTTCAAACAGATACTTGCCGTCATAGTCATAATTAACACGTCCAAAGACACCGAGTGTCTTGTACTTTGATTGTCCTCCGCTGACAGAATAAGTCGATCCGGCAGAGAGGTTGAAATCATTCAGGTCTTCCGAAAGATTTCCATCGACCGATACCGCATTCTTGCGGTAATAACGGGTGTCATATTGCATACCGGTTACAATTTTGAAATTGTGTACCCGATTCCAAGTGTGCGAATAATCGGCAAATGCTTCAAATGTCTGTTTATAGAGCGATTGGTTGGTTTCTTGAAGTTCGTTACGAAATTTGCTGGTGGTTTCCCATGAAATCACGCCTTCATGTGAAGAATACGGTGCATTGTTATAGCGATATTGTCCGAATTCATGAGAAAAACGATATGCGTGACTCAGATGCAATGTTAAACCTTTCACGATATCTAATTCAAGGTTGTTTTTAATTGTCGCTTCATTCACTACCTCTTCGTTGGAAGTTTTGCCGTAAGTAAGCATCAGGTTCATGTCACCAAGTACGCCGGCTCCTTGGTTTACTATTTCGGTACTATGTACGATTGTTCCATCGGGATTTTTAGGGACAAATAATGGAGAACCACCCATGGTTACATTACGAAATGTCGTTTGCTGGTTTTTCATTCCTGGCCACCACATTTTACCATAAAAATAGTTCAGATTGGTGCTAAAGCGGGCCCACTTTGTAATATTAATGTCTAACTTTCCGCGAATACTGTAATTGTCATAAGGGTCATTTTGCAGGTTCATAATCCCTTCGGTATTGTAATAACGGCCGCTGACGTAGTATTTTACCCTGTCATTTCCCCCTCTTATCGATACATTGTGCTCATGTTGCATGCGAGTACGTTTGTAAATGTAATCATACCAATCGAAATTTCCGTAATATTTGTATGTTCCGTCTTCTTCGGCTACTACCCACGGGCGTTCGGGGTTTTCGGTCTTATCGCCGCGACGTATCTCGAGTTCATTCCAATCGTCCTCATCATATTTAAGATAGTTTATCCCCTTATTCGAATAATAGAAAAAGCGGTCAACTACTTTGGCCCAGTCGTAACCACTGGTTATGTAGTCGGTACTTGTGGTGTTCTTTAATAGACCGAAACGGCCGTTATATGTAACTTTTACGCTGGAATCACTACCGGTTTTGGTGGTGACTAATACTACACCGGCTGAGGCTTTTGCACCGTATACCGAAGCCGCTGCTGCATCTTTTAATATGGATACTGACTCTATGTCGTTAGGATTAAGGCGGTTAAGCTCCATCTCCACACCGTCGACGAGAATAAGTGGGGTACCTCCATTTAGAGATGCGGCACCACGAATATCTATTTCATAGCCTGAATCGGCTCTACCGGTATTAATGCCAATATTTAGCGATGGGTCCAGCCCTTGCAGGGCTTGTGCAGCGGAAGCGACAGGGCGGCCGTTGATCTCTTCATTTCCAATCACCCCGACAGCTCCCGTTAGGTTTACTTTTTTCTGGCTACCGAATCCGACTACTACTACTTCGTTAAGTATAGTCGAATTCTCGGTCATGGTAATATTCAAGACGTTTGAATTGCCTACTTTTATCGAAACATCGGAGAAGCCTACATAAGAAAACTTCAGTGTTTGTCCTGAAATCGCTTCAATGGAATAATCACCGTTCACGTTGGTGATTACGCCTTTACCCGATTCGGGATTAAGGACGGTAACACCGATAAGTGGTTCTTTATCAGTACCATTTATCACTTTTCCGGAAATCGGGCGTGGCTTTGGGGTCGCAGGGGTATTCTCGGTTGGTTGTTTCCGGTTTTGGATGATAATACTTTTGTTGGTCACTGTATAAGTGACATTTTGTCCCGTAAATATACGGCTAAGTATTGTACTAATAGATTCATTTTTAGCTGAGACTGAAACTTTACGATTCATGTCCACGTCATTCGATTCTACTGTTACGGAAAATCCATATTGCTGTTGCAGTTTCAATACAGCTTCGCGTACAGTCACATTCTTTACTTGAAAATCAATACCTGTTGCAAGTGCCTTACCGGGAAGCAATGCGCTGACAACCAACGCAAACACTATAAAGGTGTTTCTTAGTATTGATTGATTAAAATGATAGCTGTTGTACATGTTATAAGATTTATTATAATTGATTGATCAGAATTGATTCATTGATATTGTTTTCATTTATTGTAGCAGGGATATTTATAGTATTTCATGAAGTACTTTATTCTATCTATGTTATTAGATTTAGTTCTCTACGAGTCATCATTCCATCGTTTTAGGTTGGATAAGGGAATTGGGTTTCTCATTGTATTTGGTGCTAACTTTTTTATCATAATCGAATCTGATATGGGTGGTTCTACTTAAAGAACCCACAATAGAAAGAGATTACGTAACGGGGAGTTGCTTTTTTTGTTTCAACTCAATATAATGCGTGAATTAATTATGAAATACATTTTTTTATTGATAGATATATTGTGACATCTTAATTTATGGAGATATTTGAATGACATTGACAGATGTCTTGTTGTAATGTTTTGTGTGTGTGAAAATAAAACAATGGGTAGCCTGTTATTTTTCTTTGAATAACCGGCAGTGTACATTCTTGTATAGTAAAAAGATACACTTTTTAGATGTTTGATTATCCGTTTTTTTGCAGGAGCTTTTTTTGGGGGGGGTATCTATACGTTTTTTTTCTGTACAGCTATGAATTATCGTTTTATTTATCTTCAGAATATTCTTTTTGTAATATGTTATTTTCTTTATTGTAGAAGAATCTTTTGTACTGGTTTTCCGGTACGTGAGAATAAATCTTTAATGAATTTACTTTTTTTCTTTCTTTTTGCTGTGGCTGTGATAGAAAATTGTTATACATTTGCAATACAGTTTTGCTATTCGTGGTGACGAGTTATGATAAGCAAAACTTTTAAATATTAGAAAAAAACGCAAGAAGCGTAAAGTTATTATCCCCTAATTCGGAATCTGGAAAATTCAAAATGTCATGGGATAATAGCAACAGTCTTCTCACGCCAACGTTATAGTTAGGCGTGAGGATTGTTGTCTATTCATGACATGGGCATTTTCCAGAGCCTCGGATTTAGAATAGAATTAACAGTCCTCGCGCCTTCTTTATGCAGTTAACCTCCGTCAAAGAGGACAGGCGGAATAAAAACTATACACAATGACAAACCAAGCAAGGCGTGGCTTCTTTTTAGTAGTCCTCTTTTTGACCAGCTTCTTATCTCAGTGGGTCTATGCACAAGGAAAAATAGAAGTTGCTTCTTTTAACCGAATGGAAACTGACATTACAGCTCGCGTCACGGCTCCTAAGAGAGATCAGAACGGAGAAGTATGTGCACTGATCCGGATTGTAACTACTGTAAAAGATCTGATGTTCGAACCGGACGCTTTAGGAATCACTGCCCGTGAAAACAAACCGGGCGAAATCTGGCTTTATGTACCTCGCGGCGCTCGCCGTATTTCTATTATGCATGACAAATATGGGGTGCTACGCAATTACTTTTACCCCGATATTATTGATAAATCTACCGTCTATGAAATGGAAGTACGAGTCAATGACGGTACTTCCCACGAACCTGTAGATACAAATACACAACTTTTAGTGATGCGCCCCGACCCGGCTGATGCTACTATCTATATAGATGATGAAAAGGTGCCTACGGAAAAAGGGCTCTTCACGGCTACCATGAAGAAAGGTAGTCATACCTATCGTGTGGAAGCTCCGATGTATGCTTCGGAAGCCGGAGTCGTCGATCTGGGGAGTGAACAGAAGATTATGAGTGTTACTTTAAAACCAAAATTCGGATACCTCGAAGTCTTTTCTTTACCGGAGCAGGATGCCAATGTTTACATTGATGGTACTTTGGCAGGACAAACACCTTATAAAAGTGACCGTATGCCAATACGTTCCTATAGACTTCGTATAGAGAAAGATCTTTTCTTTCCTATAGATACGGTGGTGAATATCTCCGCCGGAGAAACAAACGGGCAAACCTTCACAATGATTTCCACGATTAAACCTAAAGAGCCACGTCGTATGCTGGTGATGGCTGAAGTAGGTTATCATCCTTCACAATTGTCTTATGGCGGTATGATTGGTTTTGTTCGCAAGAACGGAGCTTATGTAAAGTTTCGTAGTGATTTCGGTTCTGCTTCCGCTGATTTGGAGTGTGATGATAGCGGCGCGTTGACTTCCGGAGGTGAGGGTACTCCCTATTACAAAGAAGGAGTCACTCAGAAAGCCCGTTTGTCGGTCACTGCTGGTTATCTGCGGCAATTATGGAAGCCCGTTTATCTCTATGCAGGTGCAGGGTATGGTAGCCGTACATTGGCTTGGGAAACTGTAGAAGGTGAATTGGTGAAGAATACTGATCATTCGGCGGTAGGTGTTGCTGCCGAACTGGGTGTTATCGGGCGTTTGGGTAAGTTTGCTCTTTCTGTAGGATTTCACACTGTGAATTTCAAGCATCATGAAGTTACTGTTGGAGTGGGTATTATATTTTAATTAGTGGAAGTAAAAAATGAAAAAGATAACACATCTTATTATATGCAGTCTGCTGTTAGTGATGGCAGCCTGTGAAAAGGATACGGAGCCTGCAAATTTTGCTCCGAAGTTGGCGACTGGTGAAGCGACCAATATTTATCGAACCGGAGCTACTCTGTCAGGAAGCATGGAAAAGGCAGAAGGAGTGGTGGTAAAAGAATACGGTGTTCTTTATTCCACGTTGCAGAGTATGGCAGAATATACTGAAGTGAAAGTAGATGAAAAAAGTGGTAACGATTTTGCCGTCCAACTCCAAGGGCTTGAATCCGGTGAAACTTACTATTATTGTGCATATGCCCATAGCGGTTATAGTATAGCTAAAGGGGAAATCCGGAGTTTTACCACCGGAGCAAGTAATACGCCTGTATTTAGCGCGTTGGAAGTTTCCGGTACGGATGAGAAAAGCTTTACAGTTTCTACTTCTATACTTGATGAAGGGGGAGGAGAGATACTTTTTTCCGGTTTCTGCTGGAAAGAGACAAGTGTCTCCGGCTATCTTCCGACAGAAAAAGACGAGATGAAAGTTATAGACAATCTGTCCGACTATCGATTGCGTATCAAGGACCTCAAACCTGGAAGACAATATGCCGTTCGTGCTTATTCCGCAAGTACTAAGGGAATAGGATATGGAGAGACTGCCTACATTATTACAAAAACGACGGACCTTCCGGTTGTATCTTCTTCCGTGCCACAAGACTCTACAGAAACTTCGATTACTTTGCTGGCAAGAATATTGGCAAACGGAACTACCGTAACTGAAAAAGGTTTCTGTTATAGTACAGAGATGGAGGAACCAACTATTACCGGACTTAAAGAAATAGCTTATACACCTGATACAACAATTTATGCTACAATAAGTAGATTGAAGCCGGGAAATACATACTATATCCGTGCATATGCAGTTGGGCAGCAAGGGGTAGGATACGGAGATGTGATAACCTATACTATTCCTGATGACGGACACCAGGCGGTTCCTCCAGTAGTAACAACACTAAGTGCCGAAGATTTGGGAAATAGTACAGCCGTACTAACGGGAAGTATTGCTACTGATCATTTAGAAGGGATTACTTCATTTGGATTTACCTGGCAATCAAAATCTTCTTCTATAGGGAATGTTGTTATAGAAAATTATCCAAGTGGAAATATAAGCCAGTTAACAGGCATATTCACATTAAAACTGGAAGGGTTACCTACGGAAGAGGCTATTCAGGCATATGCTTGGGCTATAAGAGAAGTAAATGGGCAAGAATTGCGAGGTCAGGGAGATTGGATTGAATTTACGTTGGCACAAACGCTACAGCCTGCTACGGTAGCCCAAACGGCTGTACGTGATATTACCGTTCACACAGCTTCTACCATTGCTGTAGTGACCAGTAATGGTGGAAGTGAGATTACAGAAAGCGGCTTTTATTATAGTATAACTCATACTTTACCCGATGAACGGGACCTTCATGTATCTTCATTGACTACAGGAAACAATATTACTGCCAACCTTGCGGGGTTGGAAGAGGGTCAGACTTATTACATTCGTGCTTATGCGATAAATCAGGCAGGGCTATCATATGGAGTAGTAAGTAACTTCCAGACGAAATCTGTCACTCTGCCTGTTGTAAAAACAGGTGCTGTTACCAATGTGACCTCTGCTTCTGCGAGCTTATCCGGTACTATTACTTCTTTAGGTAATGGTACATTACAGCGTAAAGGCTTTTGTTGGAGTAGCACACATACGGTTCCTTCTCTTGAGCAACGAGAGGGCAGTAGTGAGGTTTCAACAGAGGGAAGTATTTATTTTTATGAGTTAACAGGACTATCTGGTAAAACAAAGTACTATGTCCGTGCCTATGCTGAGAACGAGAAGGGGGTAAGTTATGGTGAAACACAAGAATTTACAACTGGTACCTCTGCTGTTGTTCCAACACTTAGTGGTACTACTGTCAGTGAAATAGGTGAGACTTCTGCTAAAGTAACTGCTACAGTAGTGAGTGATGGGGGAGCTTCTGTTTCCGGAAAAGGTTTCTGCTATAGTTTGACAAATAGTTCGCCTACCATAGAAGGTGGTAGTAGTATTCTTGCGGATACGTCAACCGGAAATTCAATAACCGGAGTTTTGAAGAATCTGGAACCTGATGCAAAATACTATATTCGAGCTTATGCTACTAATGGGGAAGGGGCTGCATATGGAGTGGTGAATGAGTTTCACACCATACAAATTACTGTACCCACAGTAAGTAGGTTACAGGTTACTAATATTAAAGAAACCACTATTGATGCTTCTGCTACTATTACTAATGATGGTGGAAGTGCTGTTCTTACCAGGGGCTTCTGTTACAGTTCAACGAATCAGCTTCCTACAACGGGCGATCTGAGCGTGATATCGGGAGATGTGAATTCCATTTTTATTTCCACAATAACTAACTTATCACCAGAAACCACTTATTATGTGAGAGCTTTTACTACCAATATAAAAGGTACTGCTTATAGTGAAGTTTATACGGTAAAAACTCTTCCTGAAATAACTTCCGGAACTCCAGATGTAGATGATAATGAACCGCCGATTAATACACGAACTTTAAAAATAGATAATAATGGAAAAGAATAAATTGAGAATTTATGTAACTATTTGGGGACTGTTCTGTTTGGTTTCATTAGTGCATGCTGAAAAATTGGATTTATATATAGAAACTGCAGGGACTTTAGGACAATTGCTTGGAAATCAAAAAGAAACAGTGACAGAACTTAGATTGAGAGGGCATTTGAATAGTGATGATATTACTTGTCTTCAAGAAATGCCAATATTACGTGTATTGGATGTGGAAGAGACGGATGTAGCAACATTTCCTTTTGCACATTCCGGTATCGTATCTATAATCCTTCCTAAAACAGTAAAGAAACTTTCTGCTTTGAGTTCTTGTAAAAAATTGGAGACAGTTGTTCTACCCGAAGGATTAACTAGTCTTGGGACACTAACTTTTTATGAATGTTCATCGCTAAAATCGATAAATATTCCGGAAGGAATAACAAGTATTCCTTATTATGTATTCAGTGGCTGTAGTAGTCTGAAGACTATTGAACTTCCACAAAGCTTAACTGAAATAGGGGAATCTGCCTTTAATCGGTCTGGTATAGAAGCGATAACTATTCCTGCGGGTGTTCTTTCGATTGGAGATCGTGCATTTGCTAACTGTTGGGTTTTAAAATCGGTAGTATTACCGGAGGGGGTAACTGATATTGGACAAGAGGCGTTTAATCGTACTGGACTCAAGTCGATTTGTATTCCTGGCAGTGTTACTTCTTTAGGGCATAAAGCTGTTGGTGAGTGTTATGATTTAGATGTAATATACGTTTCGGAAGGAATGGGGAGAATACGGGAGGGAGCCTTTGAAGGCAGCACACCTTGTTGTCTTGTATGGAACCGAACGGATAATATACCTTCAAGCCTTTTTGAATATTATTCAACTCCTCCTTCTCATAAAAATTTTCTTGTTTATGTGAAGAGTGATATTGCTGTTCCGGAAAATTGGAATACAGCTCAGGTGATTTATGATGGCATGGCAGAATCTATTGTGATTTCGGATGAGACTGGCTTCGAACGATTCTATGCTGCTCTGCCTTTCAAGGTGAAAAAGATCAGTTACTCTCGTAATTTTGATGTACAGAGTGGTCTGCATTTTTCTGCTGGATGGCAAAGTGTTGTTCTTCCTTTTACAGCTTCTCGTTTTATGCATGAGGTTAAAGGTGAATTGGCTCCTTTTGGTAGTAACGTTACCGGAACCAAGCCTTTCTGGCTTCGTGAATTGACGCCTGATGGCTATGTGGTTTCTTCTACCTTGCAAGCGAATAGGCCTTATATTATTTCAATGCCGAATAATGCCGAATATGAGGACGAGTATAATATCACTGGTACGGTGACTTTTATTGCAGAAAATACTTCCGGTGTTGAAGTATCAGCTACTCCTGCTGTTATGCCTACTGGAGAGAATGCTAATTATAAATTAGTACCTACTTATCAAATGATTGCTGCTAATGATACTGTATATGCGCTTAATTCTTCTGTTTATAATAAAAAACCTGGCGGTAGTGTTTTTGTGAAAGCATTACGTAATGTTCTTCCTTTTGAAGCCTATGTAGTCAGTAAAGAGTCCCATGTTACTGCTCCGGCAATGTATAGTATTGGTGGCGATGGTGGAAGTAGCACTGCTTTAGAGAAAATACTTTTGAAAGAAGATAATTCTCTTAGGATTCATACGCAAGGCAGCATTTTATATATTGAGACCGACAAACCTCGCCTGATCTCCATTTATGGAGTGGATGGAATTTTGAACCGTTCTGTGAATGTACATGAAGGCGAAAACACAATTAACGATCTTCCTGCTGGTATCTATTTCCTCGAAGGCAAAAAAGTCATTATAAGAAATTAACTGGTAAATTTATGTTTGTTTTTTAATATCCTTGCCACCGTTTGAGAAAACATGTGGCAAGGAGTTTTGTTATATGTATACCATTTAGTTGTTGGGAAATTTATGATGGCGATGAGGAACGTGTGATAAATATGTTGTCTATATTATAAATCTTAGCTTAGTATCTGTGTGTATTTTTCCATTTCTATTTTCTTTTGTTTTCCTTTTTTCTTTTGTTTTTCAATAAAATAAGTGTACAACTCTGTGTTTTGTAATTATCTGGTTTTCAGTCAATTATCTTTTTGATTTTTTCCTCTACGAGAAACGCCCCGTTTCTCTACGGAGATCGTTCCGTTTCTCTACGATGATCGCCTTGTTTCTCTACGAGTCTCTCTCCGCTTGTTTCTAATATTTTACATCCCCTTTTTCTCTCCCTGCCTCTTCCTTCCTGTTTTGTCAAAATCTCTCCCATGTCATCTTAAGTATCTTCTTCTTCCTCTTTCCTTTTTATCCTTCTTTGTTTTCTCTCTCTCTCGCGCGCGCATCCATATGCGCTCGTATATATTATAATGTGCCTCCTTTTTTCTTCTTTTTCTCTTCCTTTCATTTTTATGTTTTACAACACCTTTGCAAATCAGCGTCTTACAAAAAAGTTTTCTTTTTATTCCAAAATAATTCCTGATATATTTTGCTTATATTGTAAAAAGGTCTACTTTTGCATCC
>ERZ838577.865-NODE-865-length-44664-cov-5.028851_pt1 | contig 44664 bp, 39 predicted proteins | sample MGYA00519682_ERZ838577 | MGnify/ENA primary metagenome ERZ838577 (study PRJEB31850, sample SAMEA3708838) | human gut metagenome | biome: human gut; feature: human-associated habitat; material: faeces | place: China | collected 2014 ...
ATTTCACCATTTTGATGATTTTTGCAAATCCCCTACCATCTGCTGTTTTAAGTGTTGCAACAACTTTCTTTGCCATAGCTTAATTATTTTATTTCTCTGTGTAAAGTTACTCTTCTCAGAATCGGGTTGTATTTACGCAACTCCATTCTCTCGGGGGTGTTCTTTCTATTTTTGGTAGTGATATAACGAGAGGTTCCCGGCATACCGGATTCTTTATGCTCCGTGCACTCCAAAATCACCTGTATTCTGTTTCCTTTGCTCTTCTTTGCCATCTCTTCTTACTTTATACGTTCTTAATTAAACCATTGGCAGTAGCTTCTTTCAAACAAGCACTAATACCTTTCTTGTTGATCAGGCGCAATCCGGCTGCAGATACATTCAAACGGATCCATCTATCTTCTTCTGGCCAATAAAAATTCCTCTTAAACAGGTTGATTTCGAATGTTCTCTTCACTCTTCTCTTCGAGTGAGAAACATGGTTACCAACCATCGCTTTCTTTCCAGTTATTTGACAAATTCTTGACATCTCTCAATATTTTTATAAACGCTTTCCAAACAGGATGCAAATTACGCACTTTTTATTCAAACAATCAAATGTTTCGATAAAAAAGTTTCAAGTTTTTTTTACCTCAATATAAAATATAATATCACGAGGAAGATTGCCAGTGCTACAAACTCCCCGATCATCTTTTTCCGTCTATCCGAACTTTCCTTTGTATCGGCCTTTCTCAATAAATCAAGCAACGCACCCGTGGGACAGAAATAGTTACACCAGGGACGTGCAAAAAATATTGACAAGAGTAAAAACAACACCGCCAAAGCGATCACCCACCCTGTCGCTGCCGTTAATAAAAATGCAGGGAAAGGCTCCAACGAGGCCAAATCCAGGGGAAATCCCCACAATAATAAAGCGAGAATTACCATGAAATAAACAATCCGGGTATATTTAAAAATATTTTTCCATACCCCTTTGGGAGCTATTTTTTTCTTGCGCATCTTCCCCATCAACTCCTGTGCAGCCCCAAAAGGACACAAATAAGCACAATAATAAGCCTTACTCAAGAATAACGGACAAGCCAACGCCAACACGGCAATAACAGGCAGCAAGATACGAGCACCCCACGGAATTCCATTCAGCAACCAGTTAAACAACAATTCAAGAGAAACAAAATACCCGGACCAGAAGCCAAGAATCAACACGGAAGATACTTGCAGAACATAACGCCAACGTTTCATCCGCCCCCCCAAAAACATGCTGGCTAATGCCAGAAGTACCACGACGCCGCCCAACACGTGCTGCAATAATTTCATCCAATCCAAGTCAAGACCTCCCCCGTCACGCTCCAGGTAAAACGCTAACGCTCTCTTCACACTTCCCCGGATCGCATCACTCGACATCGTCGCCCCACTCACGGCCTCCACGTTCAACTGTTCCGCTTCCTCCAGCGTCTTACCGTCCCATGCCGAAAATAGATTCTTTTTTTCCAATCGTTTCAGAAAGCCGGGAGACTCGCTGTTATTTAACAAGGTAAGTCCCAAAATCACATCCTCGTTCGACACGGCCAGAAACAACGGGACATTCCCCGCGTAACCGATCAGATCATCCGCTATCGGGGTCGTGACAAGCAATTTACCAATCACCTGTTGCCCCGCTTTCACGTCATAACGAACATCGTTTATTTTTTCAATTCCCGTACTCGATGGAAAATATTTTTTTACCGCATCCAGGGGTACAACATTCGAAAGCTCCGTCTTCGCTTGTTCTTCCCGAGGCTCCTCGTTTGCCATTTTGAAATTCAACGAGATCAAGTAAATAATCACGCACAATAAAATTACCTTGGGTAATTTCGTGATAAAGGTTGCTACATTTTCTTTTACACTCATAGTTTTAGCTCATCCATTTTGAAGAGTACAAAAATAAGGAGAAAATTATTTATTTGTATAATCTACCCGACTTAATTATATTTGTAGCATTCATAAACCATTAACAAGATTTATAGATGAAGAAAGTCACTTACTTAGTTTGTTGCGTAGGACTAGCGCTGCAATCCTGCCAATCAGGGCAAGTGAAGAATGAAAATCCATTTTTCAACGCGTACGAAACCCCTCATGAGGTTCCCCCCTTCCATTTAATCAAGAACAAACATTATCTCCCCGCTTACGAGGAAGGGATGAGACAGCATCAGGCTGAAATCAACGCCATTATCAACAACCCGGAAGCCCCGACATTCAAAAACACGATCGATGCTCTTGAAGCCTCCGGTGAATTACTAAACAAAGTATCCTCCGTATTCGGTAACCAACAAGGCGCGAATACCAACGATTCGATCAAGGCTATCGCCAAAAAGATTACCCCGAAACTCACGGCTCATTGGGATGCCATCAATCTAAACGACAAACTTTTCGAACGGATCAAAACGGTGTATAATAACAAGGAGAAAGAAAACCTGACTCCCGAACAATTGACCGTACTGGATAAATATTACCAGGGATTCGTACGAGGCGGGGCAAACCTGTCACCGGCAGACAAGGAAATATTCAAGAAACTGAATAGCGAGTTATCCATGCTAAGCCTGCAATTCGGCGAGAACCTATTGAATGAAACCAACAGCTTCAAGCTGGTTATTGATAACAAAAAAGACCTCTCCGGCCTACCGGAAAACGTGATCACCACGGCCGCTACCGCGGCCAAGAACGCCGGGTTAGACGGGAAATGGGTATTTACCCTCCACAACCCGAGCCTGCTCCCGTTCCTGCAATACGCTGACAACCGGGATTTAAGAGAAAAAATCTACAAGGCATACATCAATCGTTGTAACAACGACAACGAATTCGATAACAAAGAAATCATCTCGAAAATAACCTCATTGCGGGTACAAAAAGCACAATTGCTCGGTTACGACACCCATGCCGCTTTCGTTCTGGACAACAACATGGCCAAGACACCGGAGAACGTGTACAATCTATGCAATCAAATCTGGAATGCCGCCCTGCCGATTGCCAAAAAAGAAGCCGCGGAACTTCAAGCCATGATCCGGAAAGAAGGGAAAAACTTTAAACTCCAACCTTGGGACTGGCGTTATTACGCTGAAAAAGTAAAGAAAGCCAAGTACGGATTGGATGAAAACGAACTTCGTCAATATTTCCCCTTAGAAAACGTAAGAGAGGGAGCCTTCTACACGGCGAATAAATTGTATGGTATCACGTTTACCCAACGTGCGGATATCCCCACGCCTCACCCGGATGCCTTGGCTTTCGAGGTGAAAGAAGCCAACGGTGACCATATCGGTATTCTTTACATGGATTTCCACCCGCGGGAAAGCAAACGCTCCGGCGCGTGGATGAACTCCTACCGTAAACAATCCGCACTAGGTAAAAAAGTTACACCAATCATCACGAACGTCTGCAACTTCACCAAACCGACAGGAGACGTTCCGGCACTATTAAGCTTTGATGAAGCACAGACCCTTTTCCATGAATTCGGTCACGCTCTTCACGGGTTATTATCCCAATGTAGGTATAATAAAGTATCAGGAACTTCCGTACCCCGGGATTTCGTGGAACTTCCGTCTCAGGTTATGGAAAACTGGGCGGCTGACCCGGAGGTGTTGAAAGTTTACGCCCGTCACTATAAAACCGGCCAACCGATACCCCAGGAATTAATTGATAAACTGGAAAATAGCGGACATTTCAATCAAGGATTCGTTACGACTGAATTTATGGCCGCCGCGTTACTTGATATGGCTTACCACACCCGCACTACAACCGATCCGGTAAACCCGAACGAGTTCGAGAAAGCCACTTTACAAAAAATCGGTCTTATCCCGGAAATCACGGTTCGCTACCGGAGTCCTTACTTCCAACATATCTTTGCAGGAGGCTATTCTTCGGGATATTATGCCTACACCTGGGCGGAAGTACTGGATGCCGATGCTTTTGAAGCGTTTAGAGAGACCGGGAACATTTTTGATCCAGAAAAAGCAAAATCGTTCCGGGAGAACATTCTTTCCAAGGGAGGTTCCGAAGATGCCATGATGCTTTATCAAAAGTTCAGAGGTAAAGAACCGTCCATCGATCCATTGCTAAAACGCAAAGGACTTAAATAGCAAAGTCAAAAAAATCAGAGATAAAAAATTATCTCTGATTTTTTTTCATACACCCACGCAACCTTTTTTAAAATTCTGCATCTATTCTATGAATTCACACTAAGTAATAAAAACGTTTTTTAAAGAAATGGATGCTCGAAGTAGTTCCAATTTTAGGGTTAGTAGTAAATAGTGAAAAAGCTGTCTCTCGTCAAGACAGCTTTTTTTGATTATACCGGCACCATTCGGCAATACCACATTCCTCGCATTTCGGTTTCCGGGCCACGCAAACATACCTCCCGTGCAAGATCAACCAATGATGAGCCGTTGATAACCATTCTGCCGGGATATGCGCTACAAGTTGTTTTTCCGTTTCAAGCGGAGTCTTGGCCCCCGTCACCAACCCGATCCGGTCGGCCACCCGGAACACGTGCGTGTCGACAGGCATTGCCGGACGTTTGAAAGCCACCGCCTCCATGACGTTTGCCGTCTTGCGTCCCACGCCGGGTAACGTCTGCAACAACTCGAAATCATCCGGCACCACCCCGTTGAAATCTTCCATTAATTTTTTCGCCATCGCCGACAAATGCTTCGATTTATTATTCGGGTAAGAGATTGATTTAATCAATTCAAAAATTTCCTCCACCGTCGCTTTTGACATCGACGATGCATCCGGGAATCGCTCGAACAATCCGGGAGTTACCATGTTCACTCGTTTATCGGTACATTGTGCCGACAAGATGACCGCTACCAACAATTGGAACGGATCAGTGTAATGTAATTCAGTATCGGCAACCGGCATTCGTTCCCGAAACCACGCTAACACCTTATCATATCTTTCCTCTAATCGCATAACATATATTCTTTGAACACAAAGATAAGAAAGCTATTTTAAATCCCGCAATAACCGCTCTGTTTGAAGCCACAAATTTCGACAAGCTTCCCCGTCAAGAGCTATTTTTGGATATTCGACCTGCCGCTTTCCCTTGAAGAAACCACCTGTTACCCCGGCATAACGCTCGGAAGTGGCCAAAAGAATCGCCGTGGCAGCCCCCCGTTCCGGTGATTTTATAAAAGGACGGAAAAACAAATCAGCCAACGGGTCATACCACCGATGCATCGTGATCATCCCCGTGTTCACCACTCCCGGATCGACGACATTCACGGTAACCCGTCGCCCTTCCAGCCGCCGGGCAAGTTCAATCGTGAACATCAACAAGGCCAGCTTGGAATTCGGGTAAGCCTTGAAACGCCGGTAATGTTCCGGATCAAGTTTAAAAAACTTGTCATCCACCCGTCCCATTTTACTGGTAAGCGATGAAGTATTGATTATCCTGGATTTTTCTCTCAGTCCCATGCTCGGGAGCAACAAATTCGTCAACAACCACGTCCCCACGTAATTCACCCCCACGGTAGTCTCCAACCCGTCGACCGTCGTAGTAAAATCCCGGCACATCGTCCCGGCATTATTGATCAACACGCTTACTTCCCGTCCGTTCAATCCCTTGACAAAAGCCCGGATTGAAGCAATCGACGCCAAATCCAACGCATGCAACTCCACCCGTCCGTTCCCCGTCTCCCGCACGACCTCATCCCTTATTCCCGCTGCCCGTTCTACATTTCGACAAGCCATAATTACAGGTCCACCCATCCGAGCCATCGCCCTCGTGATAGCCAGTCCCATACCTCCATTAGCTCCCGTAACGATAACTAAACCCATGAAATTTTAGATTTTTAATTTTAAATTTAAGATTGAGAGATCCCCGATTCCGTGATTCAGCAGCACAAGCTGCTGTTGACAAAGCGCCCCACAGGGAGCCATGAATCTTATGGACTCTTTTCATTTTCAATTGTCCATTTTCAATTGTCTCATCACTTTCCTCATCCCCCACCTCACCACTCCGTAAGGCAGTAGCGACAATATCCCGATAAAGAAATAATTAATCACCCCGGGGATCATCTGTGCCCGGTGACGAAACATTCCGTTGAGCGCACGCCGGGCAAGCGTATCGGGCTTCATCATCACCCCGATCCGCACCGCTAATCGTTGCAAATGGAGGGGTAAATTATATAAATCCGTAGCAATCGCACCCGGGCAAACCGTCGTGACATTAACCCCGTAATCAAGCATTTCCAAGCGAAAGGCACGAGAAAAACTTTTCAGGAAACATTTCGTGGAGGCATAAAGTGAAATACCCGGATAAGGAAACCAAGCTGACATGGAAGACATATTAAGAATATAGCCCTTTCCCCGTTTTTTCATATCCTCACCGAAATAGCGACAAAGCAACACGACCGTGTTCATGTGCAACATCAGCATCGTACGTACGATAGCAACCGACAGGTTCACCACGTGTTTCAAACGGAAAATACCGGCATTATTTACCAATACCTCAACCTGCAAACCCAACGCCACGCAAAACCCGTGTAAATGTTCGGCAGCATCGGGTAAGGATAAATCCAGATAAAGCGGCCATGTCTGCACCCCATACATCCGAGCAAACTCCACGGCATGTTGAGCAAGACGCTCCTGCTCGTTACTAACCATCACGACATCATATCCCCGGATACACAATTCGCGGGCATACTCCAAACCGATCCCGGAACTGGCTCCTGTCACCAAAGCCACCGGGTTAGCTTTAGCCTGATTTAGTACCTCCATGAGCTATCTTGTTTCAATATTTCCTAGATGCAGTTTCCAATTCCCGCAACAACTTCCCGGGAAGATCTTTTATATGCTTATGACACGCCATCTCGCGAGAATACATACGGGCAATACAATAATTCGCATGTTCGCAAGCGTTCCGGGCATTCTCTTCCCGTGCCATCCGGTTCACGAAATCCGGTTCGTTCAACAAAGCCCTGGCCATGGACACGCCGTCAAACCCAGCATCTAGCACCATATCTATCTTCTCCCGGGATATCAATCCTCCCACGTAAACAAGGGGTAATTTCACGGCTTCCCGGAATTTTATCGCATCTTCAAAGAAATAAGCCTCTTTAAACGGAACGGTAGGAATCATCAGGTGCCCGGCAAGCCGAACACCTATCGGCAACCAGAATTGTTGCATGTAGTAAGTCAAACTTTTTATCGGCATCGCACCCCGCATCACGTACATCGGGGCCCTACTCACGAAACCGCCACTCAGTATCAACGCATGCGCACCCGCCTCTTCCAACGCCTTAGCCACCTCGATACATTCCGGAACTTCCATCCCTCCCCGGAAACCATCCCTCGTGTTCATTTTCACCAACACGGCCATATCATCCCCCGCCGCTTCCATCACTTCGGCCATCACCATACGCATAAACCGCATCCGGTTCTCCAGCGAACCACCAAACTCGTCCCGCCTATGATTCGTGTAGGGAGAAAGGAACTGACTGATCAAATAACCATGACCGGCATGAATCTCCACCGCATCAAATCCCGCTTCCCTCGCCATATTCACGGCCTGCCCGAAAGCCTTCGCCATATCAACGATCTCCTCCTTCTTCATTCCCCTTACCCATGTCGGAGAATATATATTAAAACCACTGGAAGCCGATATCGGTGTACACCCGCAAATACCCCGGTGCGACATGTTCCCGCAATGCCCCATCTGGATAGATGCAGCCGCACCCGTGGCATGTATATCATCCGTGAGCCGACGTAACGCCGGGATAATCTCCGGCCTCAACCACAATTGATGTGGAAACGACAAACCACTCCTAACAACAGCCGCATAAGCGATTGTTGTCATCCCGATTCCTCCCCGGGCAACCGAAAGATGATAATCATGCAACATCTCCGAAGGAGCATTCCCCGGACACATACCCTCGAACGCAGCGGCCCGGATAGTCCGGTTACGCAACGTCAGCGGTCCGATTGTTAATGGTGTGAATAACTTAGATTCTCGTGTCATATCGTATCTTTAATATATAAAAGGGATCACTCGTTTAAGATGAAGTTTTCTCATCTCATCCCCGAACATCCCTGAATATTTGTTATAAATCGTATTAGCTCGTGGTACCAGATTGGCAAACGTCCATACGGCAAAAACCGCACCGGAGAGAGACCAGGTAAGTATGGCAAATCCTGTCCATTCCACAATCTCCCCGAAATAATTTGCCGAAGTCACGTAACGAAACATCCCACCCCGGGGTAAATAATGTCCCGTATCCCCGGGACGACGTAAATGACGAATAATATGATCGGAATGAATGTTGATGCACATTCCCCCGAAGAACACCAGCGTCCCGATAATAAACTGCGGGGAGGTCAACCACCCTGACGCGTAAAGGCCTTCCGGGGCAAAATAAAAAATCCAGCCCCCCTGCATACAAGCATTTAGCACGTTGAACGTGATCCCCATCAGCATAATCCCCAAAGGCATACGTCCTTTTCCTTTGAGCAACAAAGGAAAAATAAAAGCACGTTGCAAATAATGTATTTCGAAGAAAATAAAGAAAATCAACGGGACCAATTCACAACGCCTGTCCGAGAAATACCAGAAAAGAGCCATCGCAATGAAAACAGGCGCTTCCATTAGCACCCATCCCAACCGATTGTTAATCGGCCGCCCCCACTTGGCATCAAAAAACATCCCGTATCCCGCCTTCACAAAGTAAAGAGCGAAAAAAACAATAACGGCAATCCCCGTCATCACTGCTAGAAAGACATGAAATCCATCCATTTTACAAATTTGTTGGTTCACGGATTACCAACAAATTTTATGCCAAGAACCAATAAATGTTAAATTATAAATGGAAATGCAAAGGTCCCCACGCGTTTATCACGAAATTAACTAGGAAATATACCCCACCGGGGACAAATCTTCACGCAAACAAATACTTATCAGTTCTTGATTCACATTCTTTTACTTTACATTCCCATGCGGTCCCGGAAGTCCGTCCCGGAAACGGATACTAGCATGCGTTCCATCACAGAAAGGCTTGTTGGAAGAAGCCCCGCAACGGCACAACGTAACCCGGTTACGAAGTTCATATCTCACACCCTCGGTATCGTCAATCGGAATCCCGCCTCTCACAAACAAAGGTCCGCTACAACGCTCCTGCGGGTCCTCAAGCAAAACCAATGAAGGATCCAACTTGTTCTCGATAAATTCACCTTTATCCTTATCCCATGCTTTCAATCGACCTGCCGGACAATAATTGGCTTCCCGTATGGTCAACTTCCGGGCTTCCTCGTCATCCGACTCTTCCACGAGATTCCAAACCTTCCCGTAAGCATCACAGAAACGAGCAAAAGCACAATACTTCTCGTTATCCGTCAACTCTAACGTGGGCCCGTCAAGCACATCAGCCTCATTCAATAAAGGGATATTATCAGCCGTCAACGTGGGATCCCAATTCACGTTCAAATGTGCCCCGTCACAAAACGGTTTATTCGCCGAAGCCCCGCAACGACATAACGCCGTCGGCTCGTCTTTCAATTCATATTCCACCCCATCCCTGTATGACCACGAGGTTCCCTCGTCGTTCTGCACGATAAACTGTTGTTTCATGGGGGGACGACCATACACGAGGAAAGGTCCTTTCTTATCAACTACGATCGAATATTTCTTGTCAATGATCGGTGTTCCCGGTTCTATGTTACGTTCTTTCATGGCTAAACTTGATTTACATTATAGTAGATATACCCGAAAACGATCATTTTTGTTTCCTTGCGTGCTAAATATTTTACAAAAAGTTGCAGGTTGGGAGGCAACATGAAATTGGGACCTGCAACCTTCCCCTCCTATTTCTTCTCCCGCGTAAAAATATAACGTTCCAGATCCGAAATTCCGGCATTAAACGTATACCCGTTCCAACTGAAAGCCTTCAACTCTTCGGTATCCTCAACACGATTTAAAATAATATACCGCGTCATAATCCCCCTAGCTATCTTCGCATAGGTACGCACGGTCTCGTATTTACCATCACGCCACTCCTGAAATTCCGGTGTTATAACCGTCACTTGTTTTCGCAACTCTTCCATTTGCAGCGCACCTTGGATATCCATACTGGCAAGATTCACCAACACACCACCCGCCTTACGGACAGATTCCAATAATGGAGCAGTTAATTTCGGAATCCAGTAATCATACAAATTCCCCTTCGCCGAATCGTTCAATTTCACGGCAAATGCAATTCGGTAGGCTTGAATCAAATCTAACGGACGTACCAAACCGTAAAGCGTGGAGATTATCCGAAGCCGATCTTGAGCGTATTTCAGATCATCCAGGGAAAACGAAGCCGGATCAATCGCCTTGAACACACTCCCATTATAAGCCAGTAACGCCTGTTTACGGGGATTCGAAAGCGATCCAAATCGCTGATAACGCTCGTAATTCTCCTTTGCCAATTTATCACTGATTTTCAACATCTTCTCTAAATCCGATGCAGAAAACCGCCGCATCCGCTCGGCCAGATACTCCGCTTCTTCCGCATATTCCGGGGCCGTTCCCGGAAGCTCCCGTTCCTCCACGGACATATCCATGGTCTTTGCCGGTGATAAAATAATTAACATAGCCTACCTGATTTCTTCAATTTTATACCCTACCCCCTCGAACGCTTTCCTGACAGAACGCGTGTCTCCGGTCTTCAACGTAACGGTCAACACCTTATCCGGATGTTGCAAATCAACACTCCATTCCATAACATCTTTCATACTATTCAAAAACGGGGTGACTTTCGATACGCAGCCACTGCATTTTAACGTTGTCCTGAATTTAAACTTCCTTTCCATGTCGCTTTTTTTATTGGTTTATATAATAGTCATATTTTCTTCCATTTAATCCTCAAACTATTAGTTACCACGGACACAGAACTGAATGCCATTGCTGCAGCCGCAATCATCGGGTTTAATAAAAAGCCGTTGATCCCGTATAACACCCCCGCCGCCAAAGGAATACCGATTATATTGTAAATAAACGCCCAAAACAAATTCTGCCGGATTGCCCGCACCGTTTGATGAGAAAGAGCTATTGCGCGAGGAATCACGTTCAGGTCGGAGGTAATCAACGTCACTTTGGCCACGTCCATGGCTATATCTGACCCCTTACCCATGGCAATACTCACGTCAGCCTGAGCTAACGCTTGCGAATCGTTAATCCCGTCTCCCACCATGGCAACCACCTTACTCCCGTGCTGCAAAGCTTCCACGAAATTGGCCTTCTCCCCCGGCATCACCTCCGCCTTGAAATGACGGATTCCCACCTGATCCGCCACGGCACGAGCCGTTAACGCATTATCCCCGGTGAGCATGTACACCTCGATCCCTTTCTCGTGGAGCGTGGCCACGGCTTGCCGGGAACTATCCTTGATCTTATCGGCAATAGCTATTAACGCCAGCACCCGACCTTCCCCGGCAAAAAAGACAACCGTCTTACCGTTGCCTTCCCACCGGATAGCAAGCTTCTCGTTCTCCTCCTGCAAGGTCATGCCATTAGCCTCCAGCAAAGCCCTATTCCCGACAAGATAGACCCCCGTACCGACTTTTGCCGTGACTCCTTTCCCGGTCTGGTTCTCGAAATCCGAAATCGTGACATCATTCACGGTAAAATCACGAAATTTCTGTACCACAGCATCAGCCAGCGGATGCTCCGAACGCCTCTCGATTTCTAACAGGATTGAAATCTCTCGCATAGCCTCGGCTCCCGAAGTCCAGTGAATATCCGTCACAACAGGCTTTCCTTCCGTAATCGTCCCGGTCTTGTCCAGCACGATAACATTCACCTTATACATCAACTCAAGACTTTCCGCATCCTTGATCAATATATTATGTTCCGCCCCTTTACCGATTCCAACCATAATAGCCGTCGGCGTTGCCAATCCCAAGGCACACGGGCAAGCAATAACCAATACCGTTATCGAAGTCAGCAAGGCATGCGTGAAAGCCAAGTCGCCCCCGATCAACATCCACACGATAAAAGTGACCACCGCAATTCCCATCACCACCGGAACAAATATCCCGGCGATACGGTCCACCAACTTCTGCACGGGAGCTTTACTTCCCTGGGCCTCCTGCACCATACGAATAATATTCGCCAGAACGGTTTCTCCCCCCACCTTATCGGCACGGAAGCGGAAACTTCCCTTCTCGTTGATCGTTCCGGCATACACGAGTTGCCCTTTCACCTTCTCCACGGGTATCGACTCGCCCGTAATCATGCTCTCGTTCACGAACGAAGCCCCTTCCGTGACCTCCCCGTCCACGGGGATTTTCTCCCCGGGTTTCACGACCAAAGTATCACCTACCATGACTTCCCGGATTGGCACTTCTATCTCGCTACCATCAGCTAAAATTTTAACTACCGTCTTAGGTTGTAACCCCATCAGCTTCTTGATCGCCGTGGAGGTACTGAATTTCGCCTTGGCCTCCAGCAAACGCCCTAACAAAATCAATGCGATAATCACGGCTGCCGCCTCATAGTACACATGAGCTTCCAATCCCCGACTCGTCCAATACTTCGGCCATATCGTGTTAAACAGGCTGAACAAAAAAGCCACGCCAGTGCTTACAGCCACTAGCGTATCCATATTCGCTCGTCCATGTTTTAATTGCAGGTAAGCATGAACAAAAAAGTCCCTTCCAAAAAACGCCATCACCGGGACTGTAAAAGCAAGCATGATCCAATTCCCGTAAGGCATGTGCATAAAGAACATACCAATCACGAACACGGGTATTGCCAACACGATAGCCCCTATTGTCTTTCGCTTCAGGGCAAGAAACTCCTCTCGTTGCAAACGATCGGCCTGTTCCACGTCTTCCGTATTCTCCACCACCAGTTCATATCCCGAAGCCTCCACCGCTTTTTGAAGTTCCGCCGGGGTCACCTCTCGCGGGTTGTAATCCACCAGAACCGTGGACCCGGCAAAATTTACCTTTGCCCCGTAAACCCCCTTTTGGGCATTGAGTGTCGTTTCCACATTTAAAGCGCAAACGGCACAGCTCATGCCCAAAACCTGAAAAGTCTCTTTTATATGATTCTCTTTTCCTAACATTTCACATGATTTGAATATATGTTTACGAATACCGTAACGTTAAGTTACATACTAACCACTAATAACAAATAATGGCATCAAATCCCATACCACCATTCTATATTATTTTAACATTTTCACAAGAAATCGTCAGATACATTGACGAATTACGAGGATTTTTCCCCGACTTACAGAAATAACATCAATATCACCTGGGCCATAATCACCCGCATGAACATCGTCAACGGGTAAACCGTCGCATAGGCTACCGAAGGGGTATCACTCTCTATCGTGGTATTCACGTAATTCAGAGCCATCGGGTTTGCCATACTCCCACACAACATACCGGTTATCGAACCGAAATCTATTTTCAACCACTTGATCGAGATGACCGCCACCAACAACACCGGAACTACCGTAATCGCAAATCCCAAAGCCACCCACAGCGCCCCTTCCGGGCGGAATACTGTTTCGAAGAAATGAGTCCCCGCATCAAGTCCCAGACAGGCAAGATACATGGAAAGTCCCAAAGCCCGAAGCATCAAGTTGGCACTAATCGTCGTGTAAGTAACCATGTGAATCCGGGGACCGAACGCACCCACGAGAATTCCCATGACTATCGGCCCTCCCGCCAATCCTAACTTCACCGGTAAACTGATTCCCGGAATAGTCAAAGGAACCGATCCGAGCAACAATCCTAACACCATCCCGATGAAAATAGCCACCAGATTCGGCTCATCCAAATCCTTCACGGCATTACCCACCACCTTCTCCACGTTAGCAATCGCCGCTTCCTCCCCGACTACCGTCAGACGGTCACCCACCTGTAAGGTCAAATCAGGCGTAGGCAGCAACACGATTCCCGCCCGGTAAATGCGGGTAATGTTAATCCCGTACAGGTTCCTCAACCGTAACGCTCCCAATCGTTTCCCGTTAATTTCGGGACGAGTGATCACGATACGATGCGACACCAGTTGGCTATCAATCGTGTCCCAATCAATATCTTCCTTATTCCAATCCCTCGCGTCCCGTTGCCCGATCAGCATGGCCAACGCCTCGACATCCCCCTCCGTCGTGATTGCCAACAAACAATCCCCCTCTTTCACCAACGTATCGGAAGCTGGAATAATCGCTTTATCCTCCCGCCATAACCGGGATACAACGAATTTCTTGGCCGATTGTCGGGCGATCTCCTGAATTGTCTTCCCGATCACTCCCGGATTACTCACGAGAAATCCCATCACCACCGTCTTCTTATGTTTATCCTCATTCTCCTTTTTGAAGAAAATACTAGAAGCAAAAAGTTTACGGACAAAAATAATGGCAAGAATCACCCCGACAACACCCAACGGATAAGCTACGGCACATCCCAACGCCATATCCGATTGTTGAATAGCGGGATCATTCAACTGCTTCAACGTCTGCTGAGCGGCTCCCAAAGCTGGCGTGTTCGTCACCGCCCCGCTCAGAATTCCCATCATATCCGGCAGCGACACCCCAGTTGTCCAATGAAATCCCAACGTCATCACGATTCCCAACAACACGACCAGCATCGCCAGCATATTCAACTTCAAGCCTCCCTTCCCCAAGGAAGAGAAAAAACCGGGCCCAACCTGCAATCCCAACGCGTAAACGAAAATAATCAACCCGAAACTCTCGGCGTAATTCAACATCTGCGGATCAATCGACAACCCGAGATGTCCCGCCATAATCCCCGCAAAAAACACAAACGTCACTCCCAAGGACACGCCCCACATGCTGATTTTCCCCAATGCCAACCCCACCGCCGACACCAGCGATACAACGATTACTGCCTGTATCACCGAATGTTCCGTCAATAAACTAGTCAACCATTCCATAATCTTCTCTTTGGATGTCAAAATTAACTAAAAAAACAGGAATACGTACTAGAAGCTATTTTGTTTTTATTCTCATTTATTCTAACTTTGCGAATAACCAATGTTGAAACATGGAACGTGTGCAAACTAACAAACAGGCCTGCTCGACTTTCGAGCAAATATTCAAACAACATTACCGGACGCTTTGCTTCCACGCCATGAGTCTAGTAAATGACTTGGATGCCTCCAAGGATATTGTTCATGACGCCTTTCTCAGTCTATGGAACCACTGGAACTCGGTCGATTTCTCCCGTCCCATACTTCCCTACCTGCTCAATCTCACCCGAAACCGGGCCCTCAATTACCTGGAACATCAAAAAATCCGACATACTCACATGCAGCAGCATCTTGCCGATGATCCGACCTATACCCTTTCCGACGATTCCGCACGAGAAGAGCTTATTGAACAGATCATGGAGCGAATCAACCATCTCCCCGAACGCTGCTCACAAGTCATGCAACTCTGTTTCATAGAGTGTAAAAAATACAAAGAAATCGCTGAAGAACTCAACATTTCCGTCAACACCGTGAAAACCCATATCTCCCTTGGTCTAAAAACCTTACGGGAGGAATTTCCCGCTTCCCTGCTACTGCTCATTCTCTCGAATCCAAATTCACAGACGTAACAACCTGCCTCTTTAATTTCAAGACACTATCTTGTAAATATTCCATGTATCGTTCATCCCTCTTGTACTCTCCTATCCGGATAAGCGGTTTCGTCTTACCGTGAAAATCACTCCCGCCCGTCATCAATAAATTTCTCTGTTGCACGACATGAGCAAAATAATCCATCTGACGTTCATCATGATAATTATTAAATACCTCCATTCCACAAGCCCCTCGATCCAGTAATTTCTCAACTAGCTCCTCTTTTCCCTTTAAATTCAAGCCAGGATGAGCTATAACCGGTATTCCCCCGTTATCCATAATCAATTCTATCACATCCTTATACTCCATATAATCAATCTTCACGTACGCGGGCTTTCCCTGAGAGAAAAAATCATGATAAAAATTGAGATACGGCATGTCGCCCCTCGCTCCCCCCGCTTGGTAAGGCAATAACCCCGGACACTCGTATTTTTTATCCCCTAGCAAAACTTCCGCAATCAATTCACCCGTGGGAAGTTTTTCCCCGGCCTTATTCAAAACTTCTCCCGCATCCACCTTTATCCCCAAGCGATCCAGATTATCAATCATACCGGAGAAAGAATCCATCACCTTCCGGGAAATATCTTTCTCCAACTCCTCAAAATCCCGACTTTGCCAGTCAACACCAAACCCCAAGACATGCAAGTCAACCCCGTTAAACACGCAATCAATCTCGATCCCCGGTATAAAATCAAGTGCCCGTTCTCTAGCAATCTCAATAGCTTCACGAGTTCCCCGCACGCTGTTATGATCCGTAATCGAAAACGTATTCACCCGATTCTCAACACATGCCCCCACTACCTGCAAAACTTCCAATTCCCCGTCGCTACTATACGTGGAATGAATATGTAAATCTATTTTATCCATTATCTTTATCATTAAATATCCTGAATCGCTCTTTTGCCTTACTCAACTCTTCCTCGTCAACATCAATATCCGGCACGAAAAACGAAGACTCGATCACCGTCTGTTTTCTTTTGACCATTTTCCAATTTCCGACAATCTTCCCGTTACACAAAATCACAGGATAAAATAACCCGAACGTATTGAAAGCCTTGGCATAGTACTCCGGATTTATGCTCATCGAACGATCTTTATAACTAATAAGATACTCGTCATAAGAGGGTAACAAATGCAAAACACGTTTCGTCCTTACCCTCCGTCCACAAGATTCATGAATAAACCAATCGTTCCCCTCCATACGCTCCGTGATCAGTTCCGCATCAATCAACCCGATCGCCTGTTTCGCCTCCGACACCGATAACCCGGACCACCATACAAAATCCTGTAAACTGGCAGGAGAATGACTCCTGAAATATTTTATAGCCAACTTTGCCAACGCCTCCTCCCGATGTAACTCGCTCGTTGCCGGGACACGCTCGTCCAACAACGCATAAGTCCTTTGCTTACCTTTATCCACCCCGCTACAGATAACCCCATCCACTTCCGCCCGTCCCACGAAACATCCGATCCGAGAATCATCAACAACAATACCCGCCCGACTCAACACCTCTCCGATTTCTTGACGAGTCAGACTCTTGTTACCCTCCAACGCGGCCACGATCAAATCATTACATTTACCATGTAACTCTTCTGTTATTTCATGATGTCGCCAATAAGATTCGTATGCCGACTTTATCCGCCTACCCGACAATTTTATCATCCAACGAATATCTTCAGCCGCCACCAGATGCCACGTCGGACGCATCACGTGAGTCCGCAAAATCTCCCCTTTTTCCAACGCTTCCTCCACCTTCTGCAAATTTGCCTTCTTCAACCTCACCCCAACGGCCCACTTCGCCATATTATAATCCTGCCCCTGAATCGCCCCCATCCACGCCACGAGCTCCCGAGGATCATCAAAACCCGGATTCACTAACTGCTGACTTCTCAATCGAATATCTGTTATCATATTTCCATTTTTGACAAAAATAAAAGAAAACTACCAGCAATAAAATCAAAAGACAACAAAATAATTCCAAGCTATCCAACGATTTCCTGTTATACCTAGTTCAATTAATAGCCACGGATGAAAATGTGAAGATTGTCAAAGTTACTATTCTACTTAATTCCAGTACGATCATTGACACATTTACCTATCCCCTCTGAAACATATAACCTCTTTTACCCGTTTTATAAACAAAAATTGTTACTTGATTCTGAAAACCAACAATTATAACACGAATTATATGGTCAAAAAAATAGATTATTTTTCTTTGTTTGCTCGCATAGCTATTGCCCTAGGGTTCTTATCAGCAGTTGCAGACCGCTTAGGTTTATGGACTCCCTTATTGGGAAGTGAAAATGTTGTTTGGGGAAACATGAAAAGTTTTACCGCTTACACTGGAGTTTTATTGCCCTGCGTTCCAAAAATTTTGTTACCGCTATTTGCCTGGGCAGCCACAATAGCAGAAATCATTCTCGGCATACTGTTATTAATAGGTTTTCAAAAACGTTTGGTTGCTCTTCTTAGTGGTATTTTATTACTAACTTTCGCTTTTTCTATGTTGTTCTCTTTGAATATAAAAGCGCCATTAGATTATAGCGTATTTGCAGCTACCGCATGTGCTTTTTTACTTTACAAAGAGAATGGAACTAAAATATCACCAGCATCTCAAAGAACATCGCGAAATGCTATTTAAATCACTTGGTATCAACTAAGCTAGACAAAGATAGGTTCAAGCATTATCAAACAATCCCCAAAAACATTTTCTCCTCCTACCCATCCATCTTGCTTTAATTTATCTACCGTCTTTACCCTCAACTCTGGTTCATGCTTATTCACAGAAACAGCAAATAAAGTTCTCAAATCGATAGCAATATCATATACTAAAGAAACCTTTTGCCCTCATGTTATCAGTAATCCATTTACGTCTTAGACTCCTATCCGTCCCCTCAAGTAATTTATCAATTACATCTTCACTCAACTCGTTACCATTAGCATCTCTTATTTTCACTTCATAAAGTTTCGGACGATCACTCCTATCAAAAGTTATGTGTTCCTGGTTTACACCCGCCAATAAAGGATGTAAAGGACGCATCGCCGAAATAGATATACCCTCTAGAATAACGAATCCAACTATAGCAGAAATGCTAACTGTTTATCCAGAACTCCTTTTATACAACCAACTTATACACCAACAACTTCCCCTCAAACCCCACCAAAGAAAAATTTTCTAAAAAAATATCTTTTTTCACCCACCCATTTTCCAAGTTCACCTGTGAATATAACAGAAAGGAGAAAATAAAGAAAAATGGAAGAAAAACACGAAAAGATAGAATACATTCTAGAACGACTTCGGGAGCCGGAACGGTTATTGGAGGAAGAATTCGTGAGCTGGCTGCAGGAGGAGACGAACAAGCGGGTGTTCGAGGAGGTGATCACGAACCGGATGGCATTTCTACAAAAAGAATATGGCCAGCAGGTGGAACCGGAGCTGGAATGGCAACAACTGTGGAAACAGATGCAAGAGGATACCCACACCTTGAAACCGGACAGGAAGAGAAGAAGAGCCGAACAGAAAATATGGTACTCCGTTGCTGCCGGGATATGCATATTACTAGCCTTGGCAGGTGGTTGGTTGTTACAACAGAAAGACAATGACAAACCTATTCTTTCTGCAAAAATGGAACACGTGGGAAAACGAAGTGCCGAGTTGATTGTATCCACGGGAGAAATTATCGACCTGTCACGATTGGAATTCAATCAAAAGGTAGTAGATGGAGCGTTAATCACAAACGACACGATGAAAATGCTCTCCTACCGGGGGGATTCGAGAAAAATAACGGGAAAATCCCCGACCGACAAGGAAGAACAAACATCACAGGACATCGTGTATCATACCCTACGCATCCCGGCCGGGGCCGACTATCAAGTCACGCTAGCCGACGGGACAAAAGTATGGTTAAACTGTGAATCAACATTACGATACCCGGTGGAATTTGGAAAAGAGCAACGGGAAGTCTTCCTCGACGGAGAAGGGTACTTCGAGGTAAATAAGGCTGCAGAGTGGCCATTTATCGTGAACACGGAAGGTATGAAGGTACAAGTGACGGGAACAAAATTCAACGTGAAATCCTACTCCACCGAAGCTGTCGTCCATGCCACCCTCGTGGAAGGTTCCGTGCGGGCATACACCGATCATACGCACGTCCAGCTAACCCCTTCCGAACAATTCAGGTTAGACAAGACGACCGGAAAAACGTCCGTGCAAAAAGTAGATACGGAAGTTTACACGGGATGGATCGAAGGCATGTTCGTATTCCGCAACCAACGTATGGAGGAAGTGATGAACGATCTTGCCCGGTGGTACAAGATGACGGTATTCTACTCTTCCCCGGAAGTGAAAGACATCCGTATTTCAGCTAACTTGGGTCGATACGAAAACATTGACGACTTACTGGAAATTATCAACGAAAGCGGTAAAGTGGTTGCCATCCGCAAGGCAAACACCATTACCATTCACGCCCGATAATAAATAAAGGATCGGGGCCTGCGCCAACATTTCCCGATCCTCTGTATTAATTAGTTATAATTAAAACATTTCAAAGGTATGAAAAAAAGATGGAAGAGTGATTTTCCGTTAAGGGGAAAATTGCAAAAAATTATTAGATGTATGAAACTAACCTTTCTATTACTTACGTGTTTCGTGGTCCAGACTTTCGCAAGTCTGCACGCACAGACGGTCACGATCAAGAAACAAAACGCCACCCTGGAAGAAGTTATCTGGGAACTCAAGCAGCAAACTCATTTCACGTTCATGTACAACAACGAAGATATCATTCCCGTAAAAGGTATCAACTTAAACGAGACGGAAGTTGACGTGGAAAAGATTCTCGAAAAATGCCTGAAACACACGAACCTGGAATACGTCGTCTTAAACAACGCTATCGTCATCAAGCTAAAAATCAGTACAATGGATGAAAAGAAATCCATCACTCTGAAAGGCTGGGTACACGACAAGAAAAAGACCCCGATCCCAGGCGTAACCATAAAACTTGCCAATACCAACATCGGAACGGCCACGAACAACAATGGGTGGTTCTCCTTGCAACTTCCCATAACCAAAGGCACGCTAGAATTCTCGTTTGTCGGTTTCAAGTCCCAGAAAGTAAATTTCACGGAAAGGACGGACACGCTCCGCATTACCCTGGAAGAAGATATTCAAACCCTCGACGAGACGGTTGTCGTCGCCTACGGGACAACAACCCGCAGGAAATCAACAGGAGCCGTTTCCGTGGTAAAAGCGGAAGAATTCAAAGGAATTCCGTCCGCCAACATCGCCAATCTTTTACAAGGACGCGTGGCAGGGCTTGACATCACCAATCTTTCCGGGGCCCCCGGTGGCGGTGACGTGGCAATCACGGTCAGGGGATACAACTCGCTTGACGTTGAAGCCGGGCGAAGATTCTCGAACCCATTGTGGGTAATTGACGGGGTTCCTTTAAATTCCTTCACCTCTCCCATCACGGGTACGAACCTACTGTCAGACCTGAATCCCGACATGATCGAATCCATACAGATACTAAAAGATGCTTCCTCTGCGGCGATATACGGTTCGAGAGCGGCAAACGGGGTAATCATCGTGACAACAAAGAAAGGGAGACAAAACCAGAATGCCACCTTTTCCGTGAACTTCTCCGAAACATGGAGCATTCTCCCCGAATTCCCGGCACTAACAACCGGACGGGCCGAAAGGTTACTACGTCTGAAAAGCACTGAAAACCGGTACCGTGCCTACTTGGACAAGAAAACCAACAGTTACAAGTACCCCCAAAGTCTATGGGAGCAATACGAGAACACCCAAGGAATGTACAACGGGTTCTGGTACCCGGACAAAAACAACGTGCCGGAAGGAAACGGAAGCATGTATCAGGATAGCCTGAATGCTTTCTACAACCACTCGACCAACTTCTTCCCCATCTATTTCGAAACGGGTAAAGTAACAAACGCAAACGTACAAACTTACGGCGGGAGCGAGCGAGTTACTTACGGCATCGGGTTGGGCTACTACAACGAAACGGGTGTTTTCAAGGGAACCGGGTTCAAACGTATTGACTTGAATTCCAACATGAGTGTTATCCCAGTTCCTAAATTAAACGTCGATATTCGCTTCAACGCCTCCCTGGCACAAAAGAAAAGGGCTTCCTCCAGCGCTGACGACCACTTGCGCTTCAGTGGAGCCTTGGTCCCCGTTGAAACCATCCCCGGCGAACCCTACAAACTTTCCTCGTTGCTCCCCGGCGAGAACTCCGTCGTGTGGCAGGAAGTACTAAAAGCGTACGAGGGAACCAAAGAAACGAACCGGGCGATCCGCCTGCGCAGCAACTTCCGGCTGGGTTACGACATCATCGATGGCCTCAACATATCAAGCTCGCTTGCAGCCGACTACGCCATAAGTCGCAGGAACTATTTCTCCCCCTCGTACCTGTCCAGTGACAACAACTCCATTTCAATCGGCGAGACAGGCATCAACCTCATGGTTTTAAACGAAAATCTATTAAGCTACAAAAAGATCATCCAAGAAAACCACGGCATTGATTTCATCGTCGGCTTCTCCTACCAGTATGACCAGGAAGAATACAATGGAGGATCAGCCCGGAAATCACCGAGCGACAAAATCTATTACGCCCCCTACGGGATGCCGGACCTTGAAACCGTGGGCTGGGGTGATTACACTGAAGTACGGGCACTAAAAGACTACCAGTCGGACATGCAGGAAAAATCACTGGTATCCTACTTTGCCCGCTTAGAATACGGCTACAAGGATAAATACCTCTTTTCTGCCAGCATCCGCCGAGACGGCAGTTCCACGTTCGGAAAAAGCAACCGTTGGGGAACCTTCCCTTCCATTGCGGCCGCATGGAGCTTCTCGGAAGAAGATTTCATACGAGATAACTTCGGTTGGGTATCCTTCGGAAAACTCCGAGCCAGCTGGGGGCGTTCGGGAATGCATTTCTCCCAGAACTACCTGGCCCTGGGGATCATGAATGTCGGGGGAACCTCCTATCTCGGAAACGGCTACATCGAGCCACAATGGGGCGATGGCCTTTACAACAATGAATTATCCTGGGAAGAAACAGACCAGTACGATTTCGGACTGGACCTCGACATGTTCGACCACCGCTTGAGCATCACGATAGATTATTACTACCGTTACACCGACAAACTACTGGATCGCGTACGTCTACCGAGTGCCGGGATAAACACGGGCTACAACATGCAATGGAGGAACACGGCCGCCGTGTCGAATGAAGGATTAGAACTAATGGTCAAATACGAGATATTCCGCAAACCCGATCTATACTGGAAAATATCCGTGAACGCCGCCCGCAACTGGAACCGTTTCGAGAAATCATACACGGGCAAGGACCTGGATGGCGTCAGGGTCATCGGGAAATCACTAAACGGGGTATACGCACTAAAGACAGACGGGTACGTGAATTACCAGGAGGAAGTCCCTGTCTATTACAACCAAATAGGAATAAAAGCACCCTTGGCCTCTGAAATGGGAAGTGCAACCTTCTACAAACCGGGAGACTACAAATTCGTGGACGTGGACGGCAACCGCAAAATAACAGCCTTTGACGACGAGGTATATTGTGGCAGCGCCCTCCCAAAAATCACGGGAGGAATCGTGAACGAGTTCCAGTGGAAAAACTTCGATATCAACCTATTATTAAGCTTTCAACTAGGACGCCACATGTTAAACATCACTCGCACAAGAACCTTATCCGGCTTCGGGGCCGCCGAATACCCGGCAATCGTGATGAACCTCGACAAGGTATCTTTCTGGGAAAAACCCGGCGACACCCCCGACTTTCCGAAATGGCAATACGACTGGGACACCTACCTGTGGGGCGGGCGATACGTTGACCGGAATGTTGAAAAAGTAAACTGGTTAAAGATTAAAACCCTCTCCATCGGCTACACCCTACCTAAGGTCTGGATGCAAAAATGCGGACTGGGAGAACTCCGCATCTTTGCCAGTGGAGAAAATCTATGCACGTTCACCAACTACTCCGGCATCGAGCCCGAAATCGTGGACATTCGCAACGGCGAGGACGTGGGAGCGTCTTATCCCCTAGCCCGCAAACTAACGTTAGGTCTAACATTAAAATTCTAAACGATGAAAATACGATACATCATTTTAACGTTCCTCGTGGCATTCATAACACTATCCTGCGAGGACTGGATTGAACTAAGACCGGAAAACTCCGTCACCTTCGAAAACGCCTTCGACACAGAGAAAGACATCGAAGCCGCCTTGTTCGGGACCGAACAAAGCCTGCGGGTAAACATGACTGCCGCCTCCTGGCAACCGCAAACACGAGGGGAATACTCGGATTATCGTTCAGCCAATTCCGATGATTTACTGGTCGAACAAAATCCCCTGTATTACGAAGGCCAATGGTCGTGGAACTACAACGTCATAGCGTCCGCCAACGTCCCGTTACCCTATCTCGACAAAGTAGAAATGCCGCAAGAAAGACGGGACTTTTACAGGGGGGAAATCTCCTTCTTCAAAGCGTTCATCTACCTGGATTTAATCCGTCGCTGGGGTGACTGCGTGCTAATCCGGGATGAAGTCGAACTGAAACCGATCGGCAAAACCTCCTGGCCCAAGGTAGCCGACCACGCCATCAGCCTAGCCAGAGAAGCGATACGCCTCCTGCCGGAATGGGACAAATTGAAAGAATGCAACGGTAACCCGGTAACTCACCGCGCCCGCCCGTGCAAAGGAGCCGCACAAGCGGTACTGGCCCATTTATGCGCGTGGAAAGCGGGATGCAAATACATGGCTCTGCCGGAAGACCGGGACTACGACGAACAACAACTCTGGCGGGCGGCCGATTCCGCCTGCACGGCAATCATAAACAGGCGCGACATCTACGATCTCGAAGCGACCCCCGACGAGGTATGCACCAAAACATTCGTGGACGGCGGCAAAGAATGTATCTTCGAAAGCGTCTTCCGGGGATACTGGAACGAGTTTGACGAAATGAACGAATCAAACTGGACAAACCTTGGACGCCATTACGAAGCCTACCCAGCCATCACGGGTAAAAAAACCGGTGACAACAAGAAAACATACTACCGGATATTAAACTCCACCGTACGCGAAATGTTCAAAGAATACACGGTAAGCAACATCACCGTGCACGATTCGCGCCGGGACGCCTGGTTCTACGAATTCGAAACCATGGAACAGGAAAGCGAGGAAATCACCGGGGGATACGCCTATCCCTACAAATGGCGTTACGCACGGGTAGCGACCGATGGGTGGCAGGCCGGGAATTTCATCAACTTCGACCAGAACAAACTATTCTGGAGATTGGCCGACATCTACCTATTACGCGCCGAATGCCGGGCCCGGCTGAACGACAGGACGGGAGCCATCGCCGACTTGAACACGATCCGGGACCGAGCGAACGCCCAACGATATGACGAATCCGAGTACGACGGGAACCTACGCTACGCCATATTCAAGGAACGGGAGAAAGAACTGCTAATGGAAGGCAGTCGCTACTTCGACGTGCTGCGCAACGGGTATTACAAAACCGAACTCTATGGCAACTTCCGGAACGTCTCCGATCAGGACGTGGTCGACGGCGTGTTCTTCAACTCGCTCGAAAGCGCCCTGTTTTGGGACAACCCCTTGATGCGCCAAAACACCTACTGGCTGAAACGACAATAATAAAATCCACCATCTAAACAAAGAGAGATAATGAAAGCAATCAAATATACATTCGTTTACGCGCTCATTCTGATAGGATTCTCCGCTTGTGACACCAAACAAGACTGGCTGGACACGGGCATCTGTTCGCCTTATCACGATTGTAGCATCATGGACTATTTACGAGGGGATACTGCAAATTGGAAACTAACGGTCGAGCTAATCGAGCGGGCCGGGCTCACGGACCTTTTCGAGGGAACCGACCCGGCCTACAAGGAAATCACCTTCTTCGCTCCCCCGTCCCTCTCCATCCTTCGCCACGTGTGGGATCAAGCCACTGGGAGAGAACAATTCCCCGGGGAACCCGATCGCTGGAGAGCCCTCACCGACGATGAGAAAGATCACCCGGAACGTCTGGTACAAGCTCTCGACAAGGACTGGTGCCGGGAAATGGTATTACGCCACGTCATCAAAGGTAAACACCTGAAAGACGATATCGCCTTCCGCGACCGGAACCACGACATCGAGGCGGAAGAACAAACCGGGGGTACCGACCTCACGGCTGAAAGCGGAAACAAACTACGCGCCTACCGCGAACAAACCAACTATGGAGGCGTGCCCGACGCCGGGGCCATCTTCATGTACCTCTACTCCTTCGACGTCATGGAAATGGTGCCGTTGGCAACCCCGGACATTCAACCACTAAACGGCGTGGTTCACGCATTAAACTACAACTACGTGTTGGGAAAAATCTAATTAAAACTCGAAACGATGAAAAACTTAATCATACTAGGAACATTTATCCTTGCCGCATACCTCGTGACTGGCTGTCAGGATGTAACCATCGGTTTTCTGCAAACGGAAAACGCAAGCTATAACCCCGATTCCATGGTCGTGAAAAAAGAACTGGATGTCACACCCCCCAGATTGGAAGAAGTCGACAACCCGATATATTACGAACTACTGGAAGAAGACCCCGAATATTACACACCGGAAAAACTCACCAGCTGGGGAATCTACCCGACACAAATCATCGAGGTCGGGGCCGGCGAAGACTATCAGCGATCTCAATGGGGACAACCCTGGGTAAGCAACCCCATCGAAGGAGTTGACGGAACGAACCAGATTCACGTCTCCATCAAAGAAATCAAAACGACCGCAGGAAACGCCGTCAAGATGCGTGAATACCTGAAAGTCTACGGTGACGGAACCTTTGAAGTACCCCTAAAACACAACATTCCCATCGGGCGCTACGTAATCTCGCTGAATTTTAGCAACGAAGGCTACTCCAAAGACGTGGAGGACTGTTTCACGATAATCGTGAAATAAGTCCGAGTCGAAGGCTCTTGAGTCCATAAAGTCATGGACCCCTGCGGGGCGCTTTATTCACGGCAGCTTCGGCTACCGTTAAACCCCGTCCGAAGGACACCCGTAACTTTATGGACTTTTAGATTTTAGATTGAGTGATTCCCGATTCCGTGATTCAGCAGTACAAGCTGCTGTTGACAAAACGCCCCGCAGGGGTCCACAGACTTTATGGACTTTATAGACTTTATGGACTTTAGGAGCCTTCGGCTCGACTTTATGGACTAGAGTGAAAGCGTTTTGACGCTTTCACTCCACAAACTCCTCGAACAACCTCTCGAACGTCACCTCCGGATCGGTCAGTAAACCGGGATGCGGGCGCGAGGTTTGGATAACCGTGCTGCGGACGGCCGTAAGCCAGCGAAAACGTTCCGGGATATCCAACCCGGCGATCGGTCCCCCGTCACGGGAACCCGAACAAACCTGATCGTACACCCGCAGGTTCTCCCGGATCACGCCGATGTCTATTTCCGGGAACAACATCTTCAACTTGGCCTCGTGAAGCATGTATTTCGCCCGCAGGAACTTCTTCCGCTTGGAAAACAGGATGATCCCCACGTTAATAAACTCCTCTCGTTCCACCCGCGGCACTACCCGGATAACCGCGTATTCATACAAATATCTCTCCTCTGGCATGTTGGGCTTCTTTTATAAATATATCCGAATGTGCCACCCGCTCCGTCAAGAAACGGGCGTACGTGTCGCGAATCTCCTCGTTCGATATACCCGGATCGTTCCAGTTCAACCAATCGTCGGGAATCAACCCCACAATCTCCCGGATTTTCCCTGGCGTGAGCAGCGCCTTCAACCCCGCATCCACCTCCGTCAACAAGCTCGCCTGCGGCAACAAGACGTGATTCTTCACTTCCGCAAACGGGCCAAAAGCATGCTTCTGCCAGTTTGTCCACGAGTAATGGAAATAGAGCGACGAACCGTGATCAATCAGCCACAACTCTTTGTACCACATCAGCAGATTCGTGTTGCGAATCGTCCGGTCTATATTCGTCAACAAGGCATCGAGCCAAACGATCTTCGAGGCCAACTCCGCATCGACCGCATTCACCGTGGGATCGAAAGCCAGCGCACCCGACAGGAAATGCAACCCCAGGTTCAATCCCCGGCTCGCCTTCAGTAAATCCTGAATCTCCTCGTCCCCTTCCGCCTGCCCGAAAGCCTCGTCAAGTTGCAGGAACACGAGTTCAGGAACACGCAATCCCAACACACGGGCCACCTCCCCGCCAATCAACTCGGCAATCAGAGCCTTCGTCCCGTGCCCGGCCCCCCGGAACTTCACCACGTACTTGAACCCGTCACCCGCCTCTGCCAAAGCCGGCAACGAACCACCTTCCCGCAAAGGCATGATATACCTCGTCACATTTTCCATTCGTAATTCCATATTCTCTCCCCTTTTAACAACAAAGATAAGGAAACAATTCAAAATTGAAAATGACCTACCCCCTCCTTATGCGGAAAGATAAACAAACCCGGGCAAACGCCTCAACTCTATACTGCGGTTCGGATAGCCAGCATATAGATTTGTAAAGTTCATAAGGTTTATAAAGTTTATGAACCTTATCGACTTATTCTAAAACTCGTAAGATTTCTTCTTTCTGAGAGGGATGAAACCAGTGGATTTCCGGGGAGTTACGGTACCAAGTGAGTTGTTTCTTGGCGTAACGACGGGTATTACGTTTGATCAAACGAATGGCTTCCTCCCGGTCGAACTTGCCGTCGAAGTAATCGAACCACTCCTTGTAACCCACGGTGTTCAAGGCGTTCAAGTGACGCAAGGGGTAAAGCGCACGGGCCTCGGCTTCCATCCCGTCCACCACCATCTGGTCCACTCGGTGATTGATACGGTCGAACAACTCCTCCCGGTCGCGGTTCAAGCCGATTTTCACGATAGCGAACTCCCGCTCCTTCACGCTTCCGGTTAGGAAAGAAGAGTAAGGTTGCCCGGTCGTCAGGCAGACTTCCAAGGCGTGCATAATTCGTTTGGCATTCTTCAGGTCGACCGTACCGTACGACACGGGGTCCAGTTTCTTCAACAACAGGCGCAACGCCTCGATTCCCTCCCGCTCATGCATCTCCTTCACGGACCGGCGCACCTCCTCGTCAACGGTCGGCATCTCGTCGATTCCCTTACACACGGCATCAATGTACATCATCGAACCGCCCGCCATGACGACGACCTCTCTCTCCTCGAACAACTCCCGTATTTTACGAAGGGCCTGCTGCTCGAACTCCCAACAATTAAAATAGTCGTGAACCGACTCTGTCTGTATAAAAAAATGAGGAACGGCCTCCAGTTGCTCTCGCCCCGGTACGGCAGTTCCTATACACATTTCTTTGTAAATCTGTCGTGAATCACACGATATGATCGACGTGTTATAATACCTGGCAAGCTCGATACTCAAATCAGTCTTCCCCACCCCCGTCGGTCCAAGTAATACGATCAGCGTCTTCAAGATATTAAATTTTAGATTCTAAATTCTAAGCTTTTAGTTTTTATCTTTCAAACTCCCTTCCCCTCCGGGACTCCCTCTATAAACAGAGGGAGAGCAGAGTTACTCTCCGGCTTCGGGCAAAATCTACAGCCCCTTTTCTGTTTATAGTGGAAACAGCCTTGTGCGATGGCATTAACCTGCAGACTTTAACTTGCCGAAGACAATTTAAAGCCTGTCAATATAATCATCCAGGCTCTCGTAACGCTCGTCACGATAGTACTCGTCACCGTCACGATCTTGACGGTCATCATCGTCGTAGTCTCCGCTACCACCAAATTCTTCCATGAAACTATCATCGTAGTCACCGTCGTACTCCTCCGCGGGCTTGTCGAAATCCCAGTTTTCGTTCTCCTCGTTATAGGAGAATTGTTCGGGAATATCACCCTCGCAAGCGATACACACCGGCATCACGTCCGAAGAATCACGGATATACTCCCCGGCATACTCTACCTTGTAATACTTGTTAGAGAAGAAATCATACACGTATTCCAGTTCAAGGCATCCCGGTTTGATGATATCGCTGATTTTCGTGTTGTCCATGACAAGATTCTCGCTCTCCTCGTCCTCCACAGCCATGTCCATCAATGCGATCTCTTTCACCCGGTTGCCCATCCGGTCAAGCGTGAAAAAAGAAGCCATTTGAGAACTGTCGTAATTTAACGTCTCAACAATTTTATCGTGAAATTGTTGGAAAGTCTGTTCACCCCCGACGGCAATTTCACATCTAAAATCCGAACTATTCGGTAAACTGATTTCAAATCTGTAGTCCATATTGTTATTTAATTTAACCTTGCAAAAACATTGATCCGACACTTAACGCCGTGATACCTAGTACCATCAAAAGCATAAAAGCTAAAACAGCCAACCCGATACAAATTCCGATAATGCCGCATATCCTCCCGGCTCGCAGATTCTTGAAAGAGGACTCCGTGTACTCGTTGGGATTAGCGTAATATGCCAACCTCGGCTTCGAGGCCAAAGCCACCGCCACGATCCCCAGAATAAGACCCACGAACCAGCAAAGTACTAAAGACAATATCCCTAAAATCAACACGGCGGTTGCGTTAGGAAGCTCTTTTTGTCTCGTTTCAATTATCTCCATTATCGCAATTTTAACAGGTCATTTAATTTGAGCAAATATGAAATTAAAATCATTATCAAGCAAACAAAATCAGTAAATTTTACGATCCCAGAACAATTTTTTTATTCTTGACCGAAAAACAACCACGGAGCCGTTCCCACAAAAACTTCTCGTGAAAAGTACATAAAGTCTCAAGTGTCCTTCGGACAGGATTTGGCAGAAGCCAATGCTGCCGTGGACAAAGCGCCCCGCAAGAGTCCATTGACTTTATAGACCTTTTTTACACGTCATGTACCACTGTCTCCAGGATATCCATCGCCTCCTTGATCAGGTTGATGTTCGCCTGTGACCCCATGTGTCCAATGCGGAAAACTTTCCCAGCCAGCTTACCGTAGTTGCCGCCCACTACCATCCCCTGCACTCGCAATTCGGAATCCAGACGTTCCCAAGTCATGTGTTCCGGCACGTAAATGGCGGTAACTGTCGGAGAACAAACGGCATCCTCGGCAGGATACAATTTTAATCCCATCTCTTTCACACGCTCGCGACAATAAGCGGCTACTTTTTCGTGGCGGGCAATACAACTCTCCAGCCCTTCCTCGAAAATCAACTCGCAGGCCCGGTGCAACTGAGCGGTTCCCTGCCAGTAGGGAGTGTACGGGAAACAACCCGTCTCCGGGGCTGTCAGGAAAGGCAACAAAGCCTCGTAACCGGCATAATTTACCTCTTTCACGATCTCCCAAGCCCGATCGCTCACGGACAGAAACGACATGTTCGCCGGGGCAGAAAGACATTTCTGCGATCCTCCCAGAGCCAAGTCCACGTTCCAGTCGTCAATATGTATAGGTGTACCCCCCAGACCCGACACGATGTCGACACATAATAAAGGTACACCATGTTTTTCTTTCAATTCCCCGATCTCTTTCACCGGGTTCATTGTCCCGCTGGGAGTCTCGTTCTGAACCATCGTGATCATCTTCGGTTTGAACTCCACGATCGCTTTCTCAATAGCGGCAAAGTCATGAAACGTCTCGTCATACCCGAAATCCAGGGTAAGCGCCTCGCATCCCAGAGACTTGGCCATATCCCCAAACCCTTCGCCGAATAACCCGGTGGAAAGCACCAACACCCGATCGCCCGGTTTCAACGTGCTCTTCAAGGCCGCCCACAGTACCAGCATACCCTCACCAGTCTGGATCACGACCCGACTTTGGGTCTTCATCATCTTTTGTAGTAATTTCTCCGTTTCCCGGTACAAGGTCAAATACTCGGGTTCAAAATCCGCCGACCCGAAATTCTGGGCCGCAACTTTCAAAATCTCTTGCGGGACTGTTACCGGTCCCGGCACCAATGGTATCATGTACTTTTCCATCTTAAACAATTTAAACTTTAACGTTCAAAACTCCTACAAAACTCTCGACAAGTATATTATCTCGCTCATTACGAGCCAACAAACTAAATCATCCTGTTTCCCATGGCTCGGTAAACGATAAACCGCAAGCTCTGGTTTGCAAAACTAGAAAAAGATTTGTTAAAAACATTATTCTAAGCTGAAAAATTAAATGCAATTCCAAGGGACAACCATGTACCACTTCTCTTAAAATTACCCTATTCACGAATACCACAGATCGAAAAGAATCCAACAAACCGTTCATAAAAATAAAATGTACTGACATTTTTATTTTATTACATTTTTGATTAATATTGTAACATATTACGAACTACAAACAAGGGAATTATGAATGTACACAATATTCATATTATTGCTCGTTATAATTTCAAATTATTATTAAGAAATAAACTATTATACTCTTTCTTCCTGTTTACATACGGTGTTATCTTGTATGTACTGGTACGGGAACAAAGTTTCCTACTTTCACCTTCTCAATCCAGTTTCAAGCACCTCCCCTCTTTCATCCCATACATGAACGTTTTCCTTTTTTCCACGTTTCAAACACTCCCGTTGATCGTGCTGGCTTGTCGTTTTTTGTACAAAAACAAGAATATCGACACACTGGAAGCCATATATTATCGGCCGGAAAGCAACAAGGAATACGTGTGGGGCATATTCTTAGCTTTCGTTTACACTTTCGGGGGTGCGGCCATTATATCCCTGGTAATTGCGATGTTAATCCATCTTTTTGCCACTACAGCACCTTTCGATATTACGATTTACTTGTTTTATTTATCTTCGATGATTCTCCCTTCAAGCGTGTTCTTGATCGGACTAACCTTTTTCTTGGTTAACCAGCTCAGAAATCAGGTTTTCAGCTTGATAATTCTCCTAGGATACATCGCCGCAACCATTGTGTATATCCGAGATTTTCAACAAAGCCTCCTCGACCCGCTTGGTATCACCCTCCCCAACACGTTCTCCGATTTCACTGGACATCCTGACCTAAAATCCTACCTGATGCAACGCGGATGTTGGTTTTTCCTCGGTCTAGGCTTGATCCAGTTAACGGTTATCAATTTTAACCGTATCCCCAATCATTCCGGGAAAAAAGGGAACACGATCGTCATGATATTATTTATGGCTCTCGGGGTATTATGTGGGGGAGCGTATTTCCTCTCTAATCAAAAGGTTTACTCACTCCGCCGGACCTACTCAACAATATACGATAAATACGAATTCGCAGGAAAAGCCACGTTGCTTTCACAAGACATAAAGTACGAGCAAAAAGGCGATCGGATGATTGTAAACAGTGAATTGCTCGTCCAAAACCAAACAAACAACGAGCTCGAAAGAATTATCTTTTACCTGAATCCCCGGTTAGACCTCATTTCTTTAACAAAGGCCGACGCAGATATACCATTCAAGCGAGAACACCAAGTCATTCTAGTTCAGCAATCACTAGCATCGAGGGATTCCCTAAGAATACACATGCGATACGAAGGGAAAATAGATGAAAACATCTGCTATTTAGACGTGCCAAACAAAATGCTCGCCAGTTTTGACCAACGAATGTACCAGGCTTGCCGCTTCGGGAAAAATCACGCATACCTGCGAGAAAATTTCACGTTACTAATTCCAGAAGTTTTATGGTACCCGACAACAGTCCCCCCCATATCGCTCCAACAAAAGCATAACCTTCCCAAGAATTTCGCACGTTACTCCTTGCAAGTATCTTCCCAAGGAAATCACAAGGTCATTTCCCAGGGTAAAAGCCGTGTTCTAGATAAAAAAATCATCTTCAAGAATGAACACCCGCTTCCCGGACTCACTCTTTGTATCGGCGACTACAGCTCCCACCAGATCGTTCTGGACTCGATTACTTACGAACTTAATATCTTAAAGAAACACGAATATTTGTTAAAAGCTCTCACGAATGTTCAGGATTTATCCATCCCAGAAATGATTCGAAAATTAAGATACCGAGCCGAATCGGGAACAGGAAGAAGCTATCCTTACGATCGTTTTGTATTGACAGAAATTCCAATTAATCAAGACTCTTATTTCAGAATTGAACGGGGAGGAAGCGAATTCGTCCAACCAGAACTTGTCTTTTTCCCGGAATGCGGGATCAACACACCTATTTACTTGCCCGTAAAATCCGCATACCGGATCAATGAAAATTTACAAGATTTTCTATTGAAAGAAGAATGTCCATACTATTCTTTCTCCTGGGAAAATATCTTGGGAATATATCGCCTGGGCCTTTCATATTACAAGGGTGATCATGAACGCTCGAACAACAAACACCAGACATCAGCCTTGTTTCTCGACCAAACAACTCACATATATTCAAAAGAATATCCTTTTATCAATAGCCTTATAAATTTGATCGTGCAAGACAACAATCCCACAAGCAAGGGAGGACGCAGGACTATCACGCCAGAGATTGAACGCCAAGCTATTGATTATTTAACAACAAAGAGCATTCAAGAGGCTATGCACGACAAAACGCTACATCCGACAGTCTTAAACACAATATGGACATTAAAAAGCAGAGAACTAGTTGATCAATTCGATTTTGAAGGGATACCACGGGATAGTCTCGTGGCATTTATCAACACTTTTTTAACACGACATCAATTCAAGGAAGTCGACTTTTACCGCTTTGAAAAAGAATTCGAAACGAAATTCTGCATCGGATGGGGACATGTCTTACCCACATGGTATACCCGTAATCAAATCCCCAAATACTTAGTTAAATATGAACCTATTGCCCGGGTTAATCGAAACAAAAACAAATATATTGGCCGGTTAGAATTCAGCATCTTCAACGATAGTAAAGTAGACGGCATAATAAATATTCAGATAAACACGGAATTACCGGGAGGCGTTGAAGCAAGAAGAGTCGCCTCGGCGGAGGGACGAAGAGAATTCGTATTCAATTACCGTAGTTACAAAATCGAGGCCGGAACAGGCAAACATTTCGCATTTCTGACAAACGACGTGCGAACGGTAGACTTGAATACTAACATTTCCCAAAATATGCCAAACAAACTGTCTCTCAACGCTACCGGATTCTTTACTCCCGACACGTCTCAGTTTACCCGTACCGTTACAAAAGATTACTTTTTACCAGATTCGAATGAAATTATCGTGGATAATGAAGATGAGGGTTTCAGAATAATGCAATCTATATCACGAATAAAATCATCCGACACCTCGACACCTACCGGCAAGTGGAAAACACACGTTACTCAAGACGGTTATGGCCTGTCTACCCGAAGTTATTTATACAAAAAAGCGACATCAGACACTTACAGTCTCGCATGGAGTGCCCAGCTTCCCAAGAAAGGAAGATATGAAGCGCTCGTTTATATTCCCCGGAACAGACTTTTCGTTATATTAAGCGGTCCGCAAAAATACAAAATCTTACCCCGGGGAGGGGAAGAGGAAATTGTTGTTACCGATAATATCCAACGACAACATGGATGGATTTCCCTGGGCTATTTTGATTGTTTACCCGGAGAAAGTAAAATCTATCTCAGTGACGACGGCAATGATAACCAAGTCATCTTCGGAGATGCTATAAAATGGGTTTATATAGAGTAAAACCAACAAAGAAAGTGGCCAGTAATAAAAATTCATATATTTATCACAAACCACTTTCATTCAATTATTCTACAAATGAAGAATCTTAATAAACTTCAATGGAGCTCTTACCTCCAGCAACAATATATCCTGTTTCATTTGTAAATCTAACCATTAATGTGCCATACCTTTAGGAATATCATCATTAACAGGCAATTGAAATCTGACACGTAGGCTCTCACCAATCATTACGGGTAATGTATTCTCTAAATACGCTGAAGCATCCCCATGAATTCCTGTATCATAATATGATCCGTCAGCCATCATAATATCAGCATCAACATTTAAACTAAAAATGTCATTTAAAAGCACATATGCTTCAATATACATCTCGGTGGTTGATCCCTGTTGTAATACAACAGGATTACCAACAGGTTGTCCCTCAACATTCCAATAAGTGAACAAAGGATCTCCTCCTAATTGATCAAAAATGATACAATACACTGCACCACAAAGAATTATCATGGCACTTAAAACCAATAATTTAATTTTTTTCATAACGTTTAGTATTAAGTAAATTAATACAAACAAAAATACAAATAAATTAATACTCAATAAAATATATTACATACATTACAATAAACATAAACCAAGCTCTAAAAATAGAGATTAAAGTTTAAATTAAAACTTTTCACAATTCTTCCCCTGTTCTTGAATTTTACCTGCGAAAAAACAAACCTATTCCGCTGCCAAATCGTCATAATAGCAAATAAGATGAAAAGTAGGTACATTTTTTGCTAAAAACAAAGAAGAGTACTTGCCAAAACAGGTTTGGATTAAATTAAAAATGTATATTTGTACTTTAATTAGAAATTAGTTTTTTAAGAATGAGTGGAGCAGAAAAATTAGTGGAACAAATAATTAAAACGCTGAACGAGAACAAGGGTGTTGATATTGTAAAGATTGATTTAAGAAGAATTGAGAACTGTTTCTGTAGTTTTTTCGTAATATGTCATGGAACTTCCAACACGCACGTGGCCAGTCTCACGGACTTTGCCCGCGAGGAGGTGAACAAGGAACTGGGAGAAAAACCATTACACGTGGAGGGAGAACAACAAGCCCAATGGGTGGTTCTGGATTATGGAAACGTGGTTGTACATATATTCCAGAAAGAACTGAGAGATTACTATCAACTTGAAGACTTTTGGGTGGACGCGGAAATAACGAATGTAGAAGAAAATTAAAAATAAAATATGGCTGAGAATAACAAAAAAGATAGCTTCAACTTTCCCCCGGTAGGCGGGAAAAATAACAGGAATCCAAAATTCAGCAGTTACTGGTCGTTTATCGTCATCGCTGCTTTCATTATCGGTTTCCAGTTTTTCAGTATGCCTTCGAACCCGGAAAGGATTTCATGGCAAAAGTTTAAAACGGACCTCCTTGCCAAGGGAGAGGTAAAAGATATTTTCATCGTGAAAAACGGGGGAAAGGCGGAAATCGTCCTAAAGCCCGAAAAGATCGAGGGACACAGCGAACTGGTGGCGAAAGGATTTAACCAGAAAAGCACGGGACCGCAATATTACGTGCCGTTCGGGACCCTGGAACAATTCGAGAAGAATCTTCAGGAAGCGCAGAAAGAGTACCCCGAAGCAGGCGACGTGGTCATTGACTACAAGGACGACTTCAACTGGGGCGAGATCATCATGTACTTCCTGCCGATCGCCCTGTTCGTGGGGATATGGATATTCTTCATGCGCCGCATGAGCAAGGGTGCTGGCGGCGGTGGTGGCGGCGGCGGTATTTTCAACGTCGGCAAATCCAAGGCAAAATTATTTGACAAAGAATCCAATATCAAGATCACGTTTAAAGACGTGGCCGGGTTGGCCGAGGCCAAACAGGAGGTAGAAGAGATCGTTTCCTTCCTTAAATCCCCGGATAAATACACCAAACTGGGAGGTAAAATTCCCAAGGGAGCCTTGCTGGTAGGCCCTCCGGGAACCGGTAAGACGTTAATGGCAAAGGCCATGGCGGGAGAAGCCAACGTTCCGTTCTTCTCCATGTCGGGATCGGACTTCGTAGAAATGTTCGTCGGAGTAGGAGCCTCCCGCGTGCGCGACTTGTTCAAACAGGCGAAAGAAAAAGCCCCCTGTATCATCTTCATCGACGAGATCGACGCAATCGGTCGGGCGAGAGGAAGAAACCCGAACATGGGAGCCAATGACGAACGGGAAAACACATTGAACCAGTTGTTGACAGAAATGGACGGTTTTGAGACGAATTCAGGAGTGATCATCCTGGCCGCCACGAATCGCGCCGATATACTGGACAGCGCCTTGTTGCGTGCCGGACGTTTTGACCGTCAGATATACGTGGACTTACCGGAACTGAAAGACCGGGAGGAGATTTTCAAGGTTCACCTGAAACCGTTGAAACTGGCTGAAGATATTGATTATTCATTCCTCGCAAAACAGACCCCGGGATTCTCCGGTGCCGACATTGCCAACGTGGCCAACGAGGCCGCCCTGATCGCCGCCCGGAGGAATAAACAGGCGGTTGACAAACAGGATTTTCTCGATTCAATCGACCGTATCGTGGGCGGGCTGGAGAACCGTAGCAAGGTAATCAAACCCAGCGAGAAGAAAACGATCGCTTATCACGAGGCCGGACATGCCACCGTATCGTGGTTGGTACAACACGCACACCCGCTTCTGAAAGTGACGATCGTGCCAAGAGGAAAAGCCCTCGGGGCAGCGTGGTACCTGCCGCAAGAACGCCAGATTACCACGAAAGAGCAATTGCTTGACCAGATGTGTTCCGTGCTGGGCGGTCGTGCCGCCGAAGAAATCGTGTTCGGACAAATATCCACGGGAGCGCAGAATGACCTGGAACGAGCCACAAAACAGGCTTATGCCATGGTAGCTATATATGGTATGAGCGAAAAAATAGGTATGTTGAGTTACTACGACTCCACCGGGCAGAGCGATTATAGCTTCACGAAACCCTATTCGGAGAAAACGGCCGAGCTGATTGACGCCGAGGTCAAAGCGATGGTCTCCGCAGCTTACGAGCGTACCAAACAAATATTAAGTGAACACAGGGAGCAACATCGCCAGGTGGCTGAACTTCTGATCGAACGGGAGGTTATCTTTAGCGATGACTTGGAGAATATACTCGGAAAACGTCCCTGGAAAGACGAAGAGGAAGAAATTCAACCTCAAGAACTATAAGCGGACAAGGGAATTTCCGATACAGTAAAACAGTATAAACTTTAAAAACCGAAGATTATGGACAATTGGGTATCTGTTTTTGAAACAACTGAAACATTCGTCGCCGAACGGATGAAAGAGGTGCTGATTGAAGCGGGAATTCCTGCCGTGGTTCTCAACCAACTCGATTCTTCTTACAAAGTATTTGGTGAAATCAACGTCATGGTGAACAAGGAGGATCTGCAAAAAGCCGAGACAGTTATAAAAGAATACAATGATCGTGAGTAATTTCCTGAAAAGGGCAATCAGCGGTTTGCTGTTTGTCATCGTACTAACAGGGTGTATTTTCATACACCCCATTTGTTTTTACATCCTGTTTTTTATTATCAACGTTTTAGGACTACTGGAGTTCAGCCGCATGGCCCGGCACATGAATGTCCACGTCAACCTCCCCTTCTGTCTTATATGCGGGAGCCTGTTGTTCACCGTCGGTTTCCTGCACAACTACATCGGTTACAAGGACGGTTACCTTTATTTCTTCCTGTTGACTTTTATCATGGCCATCTGCGAGTTGTATCGCAAGAAAGGAAACGGGTTCCAAAATATTGCGTTCTCTTACTACGCCCTGCTGTATATCAGCTTGCCTTTTACCCTGTTGATTTATTTACCGTTCATGACATCGGGCAAATGGATGCCGGAGATTATTTTCTTCCCCTTCTTGCTTGTGTGGGTTAACGACACGTTCGCCTACCTGTTTGGCTCCCAGTTCGGGAAACATAAACTTTTCCCCCGGATTTCCCCAAAAAAATCGTGGGAAGGAGCTATTGGCGGCGGGTTGAGTACGATCGTCGTCGGCTTGTGCGTGGCCCCTTATATCGAGGGTTACCGGATCGTTGACACGGCTATCATCTCGTGTATCGTGGTCGTGTTCGGGATATACGGAGACTTACTGGAGTCCATGTTCAAACGCAGTATCGAGATCAAGGATTCGGGTAATATCTTACCGGGACACGGGGGAATACTGGACAGATTTGACGCAATTATTTTTACAATTCCCGCTATTTTTGTTTATATGGAATTCATGTATTAACTTTGCCGACTGTTTTACTAACGTAACGAAATTAATATGAAGATACATAAAGCCGGACATATATTATTGTTTAAAGCATTCGTACTCATTGCTTTTATCAACGTACTCGTGTATGCCTTCATTCCTAGCATCATCGTTTTCCGGGCCGTACTAATCGTCAGTGGAATCTGTTACCTGCTTATGGTGAACTTCTTCCGTTTCCCGAACAGGCAAATCACAGTGAAAAATAATACCATCCTCGCCCCCGCCGACGGGAAAATCGTGGTAGTGGAAGAAACATTCGAACCGGAATACCTGAAAAAAGAATGTATCCAGGTATCTATATTCATGAACATCTTCAACGTTCATATCAACTGGTTCCCCATTAACGGAATAATCAAGTTTTTTAAATATCACCAGGGAAGATATATGGCAGCCTACCTGCCCAAGTCCTCCACTGAAAACGAAAGAACAACCATCGCTATCGAGGCAACCAACGGACAGGAAATCGTGATGAGGCAGATTGCCGGTGCCATGGCTAAACGTATTGTTTCATACGCTCCTGTCGGCGGGAAAGCCAGCCAGGACGAACATGCCGGATTCATCAAGTTTGGTTCGCGAGTAGATTTGTACCTGCCGCTAGGAACCAAGATTGACGTGAAACTCGGACAGAAAGTGACAGGATCGCAAACCCTTATCGGAACATTTCAAGAACCCGAATCCAAGTAATTACGTCACGGATTCGTAAATCATTAATTACCATGTCTGTTCAGAAAAAAGTAAAAAGAGTAACCACCCACGTGTTATCAGAAATGAAGCTCAAGGGTGAAAAAATAAGCATGTTGACGGCCTACGATTTCTCCATGGCCCAGATTATTGATAATGCGGGGATCGACGTGATTCTCGTCGGTGACTCTGCCTCCAACGTCATGGCCGGAAACGAAACCACCCTGCCGATCACGTTGGATCAGATGATTTATCACGGGGCTTCCGTGGTAAGAGGCGTTGACCGGGCGCTGGTTGTAGTAGACTTGCCTTTCGGGAGCTATCAGGGAAACAGTAAAGAGGCACTTTGCTCGGCAATCCGGATCATGAAAGAGACGAGCGCAGATGCCGTGAAACTGGAAGGAGGAAAAGAGATCGTTGAATCGGTCAACCGTATCCTTTCCGCCGGAATCCCGGTCATGGGACACCTCGGACTGACACCGCAAAGTATCCATAAATTCGGTACTTACGTGGTTCGTGCCCAAGAAGACGAAGAAGCTAAAAAACTGATCGAAGACGCGCACCTTCTGGAAGAAGCGGGATGCTTCGGTATCGTGTTGGAGAAGATTCCGGCTAAACTGGCCACTCAGGTTGCCAAAGAACTGACCATCCCGATCATCGGTATCGGTGCGGGCGGTGGCGTTGACGGACAAGTACTCGTGATCCATGACATGCTAGGAATCAACCAGGAGTTTTCACCCCGTTTCCTACGTCGTTACCACAACCTGTACGCAGAAATGACGGGAGCAGTGAGCAACTACATCAACGATGTGAAAAGCGGAAACTTCCCAAACGAAAGAGAACAGTATTAAAAAAGGCAAGCCTTTTTTAGTAAGATAAAAGATAAAAACTAAACTTCTCCGGCCTTCGGCCAAGTGAGCCCGAAGCAGTCTCGAACCGCCTTCCGCTCGACAGACAAGGAGCAAGCTCCCAAGCTGTCCTCGCTCACTCGGCAGTTTCCTCTATAAACAGAGGAGGAGCTGGAGACTCTTATCAAAAACGGTGAGTGTTCTAACTCACCCTTTATATAATAGAGGGTGTACGGCGTAACCGGGAGGAGTTTAATTAATAAAGCAACTAAAATTTAAAATCAATGAAAGGTTTGGAAATACTATACGAAGACAACCACATTATCGCCATCAATAAACGGGTTTCCGATATTGTGCAGGCAGACCAAACGGGTGATGAACCTCTCAGCGAGCGGGTAAAAGCCTATATCAAAGAGAACTATAATAAACCGGGGGATGTCTTTCTTGGTATTCCTCACCGGGTGGATCGCCCGGTAAGCGGGGTTGTCCTGTTCGCCAAAACCAGTAAAGCGCTGGTAAGACTGAACAAGATGTTCCAGGAACACGATCAGGAAATCACCAAGATATACTGGGCGATTGTCGGTAATCTTCCGGAAGAAGATCACGCCCGACTGACTCATTACATGGTACGGGACGCCGAAAAAAACAAATCGTACGCTTACAACAAGCCCAAAAACGGGGCGAAAGAAGCGATACTGGAATACAAACTACTAGGAGCCGGACAACGTTATTACCTGCTGGAAGTGAAACTTTGCACGGGACGTCATCACCAAATCCGCTGCCAGTTAGCCAAAATCGGTTGCCCGATCAAGGGAGATTTGAAATACGGATTCCCCCGTTCCAACGAAGGAGGCGGAATCAACCTTCATGCCCGGTCGATCACGTTTATCCACCCGGTAAAACAGGAGAAAATCACGGTTACCGCTCCCCCTCCATTAAATGATAACCTCTGGAAATTCTTTTACGAGAGTTTGAAATAATAAATAAGCCCGCTAATACGGGCTTATTTATTTTCAGTTACTATCTTTTAGTGCTTTATTCAACTTCATCAACAAGGCCTGATAGTGTATTTTCGAATCTCCCGTGGCCCCGCCAACTTTGGAATTCAACAAACGTTGAACCTTCAACGCCATATCCTGCAAGTATATCTTCGAGTTATCAATCTCGCTCGTGTTGACACGTCTCACGAAACCATACCCGTAACCGAATTCATTCAACGCCATCTGTTGCGCCACGTAACCACTCCCCTTCTCCTCTTCTAACTGGCGGAACTGATCCAGATACTTGTAGATCAACCCGGTTTCATCCAGACCGTAAGCGGCAATCTCTTCCACCGAGGGCATGTACGCCGCATCGGTCAACATCCGCAAGGCCCCACCCCCGGCCTCTTTCAACGAACTACTGGAAACGTCCACGATAAACTGTTGCAACATCTTGTCCGCATCTGTCAATGCCCGGCCCTTCACCGTACTTTCAAAAGCACCATTATACAAATCCGTCAGGAATTCCTTGACCGTGTAAGGATTCGAGGCGATGTGCGAGGAAAGTATAATATTCCCCGTCAAACGTTCCAGCTGATCCAGTACCCGCTTTTGCAGCACGGGAGTCATATCCACGCCCAAGGCGAAATTTTTCTTCAAATCGGTATTGCTCAACCAGTCCGAGGTCTTAAACTCTTTCAGAATCCAAGCCAAAGAAGCCTTTTGTGTCGCTTTCGAAACCGGTTCGTGGCGTTGTCCTTTCGTGCCGTCCTTCACCTCAGTCAGGTAAATACCGCCCACATTGTACATCACGTTCATGATATACCGATAGTATTGATTGGCCAACTGCTTGTAAAGTTCCTCCCGGTGCGTGAAATCGGTGTCGTCCGTCACCCATTCGCCCAGGTTCGACAGGATGTATTTCAGGTTCTTGATCCCGAACTCTCCAGCTTTCATCGGATCGTCGCCCAAATCCTCCTCGATAGCACTCGGATCATAACGGGAATAAATTTGCTGTCTCCCGTAACGATAACGGGGATCCCCGGCTTTCTCGTCCACCCAGCCTTCAAGAATAGCTTGCTCTTCCCACTCGTTATTCACTTCCGGTAGCGGTTGATAAGCCCATTTAATCAGAAAATAATCATACACTCCCAAATCGGGCGGAGTTAATCTCACGCCCTTGTCTCCGGGTTGCGCCACGTAATTGAAACGGGCGTAATCCATGATACACGGGGTGGTTCCGTACGTGTTGGTGAAAGAAGCGGAGCGCAAAGAGTCCACCGGGTAAGCGGCAGAAGCCGACATATTGTGCATGAATCCCAGACAGTGTCCCACCTCGTGAGCCACCACGTAAGCGATTGATTCTTCCACGATATCGTCCGGCATCTTCCTGGCCCGCACGGAAGGATCAATCTGGGCCGTCTGCACGAACCGCCAGTTATTAATCAGACGGATCACGTCGTTGTACACCAACACCGAAGCATTGATAATCTCCCCCGTTGTCGGGTCCACCCACGACGGTCCCATGGCGTTTGCCGTGGTCGAGGGCAAATACCGGATACAGGAGAATTTCAGGTTATCCGGGTCAAACTCCGGGTCATCTTTCGGAAAATCACGCACCTGCACGGCGTTCTTAAAACCAATCTTCTCGAAAGCGGCATTCCACCTCAGCGTCCCTTCCTTAATCGGTTGCTTCCACAATTCCGGGAAAGCATCATCAATATAAAACACAATCGGTTTCACCGGCTCTACCAGTTCCCCCCGCTTGTAAGCAGCCATATCCTTGGGTTCTATCCGCCAGCGGTTGGCCAACGTGTAGTTTTGGATACCATCCTTCTCCGTTGACACGTGTTGTTTGCTCGTAATAAAGATTCCTACCCTCGAATCGGAAATCCGGGGACGCATCTTCTCCTCTGGCAGCAACAACAGGGAACGGGTCACCGTGGCTGTCAACGGCATGTTATCCAGAAATGAGAACGACATAAACTTTAACGACACCTTGTAAGACAACATGGACTTCACGCTCAGGTTATCATCAAAAGCTTTGATCTCGCCCAGCGCCACCCCGTCTTTATTAAATACCGCATTCAACTGGATTAATCCCATAATTGTCGTCGGTAGAAAAGCGAACTCCTTCATATCCGTTGTGAAGATTGGGGTCACATCGATCACGAGCGTCGTACTATCATTATTGTAAGCCGCAATCTTGTACGAATAAAGAACGGCATCCGCAAAGTTCTTGTCGATCGCTACCTGCAACGACGGTTCTTTCGGGTTCGAAGTCACGTAAGCGTTCACTTCGTTCAAATAAATCGTACTATCGATCTTCGTGAACCGTATATGCAGCGGATCGTTCTGCTTGTATCCTACGTCGCAGAAATCGTTACTGGAAGTCGAGGTCAGCGTGGAAGCCAGCAACATTTCCCGTCCCAGGAACTTTACCGGGATTTCGAAGTACAGCTTTCCATCCACCTTGTGCAAGGTGATGAAGTTACTCTTCACCGTCTCGCACGACTTTTTCTGAAACAACTTGTCATAAGCACTTTTCTTCTCCACGGCTTTAGCCGTAATGGCATTTTTACCTTTCTTCTTCCGGTCTGCAGCATGAGCATCCCGCGAGTAAGGC
>ERZ838577.868-NODE-868-length-44583-cov-5.228216_pt1 | contig 44583 bp, 27 predicted proteins | sample MGYA00519682_ERZ838577 | MGnify/ENA primary metagenome ERZ838577 (study PRJEB31850, sample SAMEA3708838) | human gut metagenome | biome: human gut; feature: human-associated habitat; material: faeces | place: China | collected 2014 ...
GACTCCGTAGCTCAGTTGGTAGAGCAACTGACTCTTAATCAGTGGGTCGAGAGTTCGAGCCTCTCCGGGGTCACAACATTTGGAACTCAACTACTTGCAAATCGAGTAGTTGAGTTTTTTCGTTATAGGTATTTTGTCCACATATTGGCCACCGGGCTGAAATCACATAGAGACTTCAAGATTAAGCGGACGGTGAGAGAGACCTTATATCGGCGACAATTTTTTACCCATAGAATCATAATATAACCGTCATATATGGGGCACAAAACGAAGCGTGCAACGGAGTGTAACACGGTAAACGGCTGAATTTGGGCGTTTTGATTGGTCGAAAGGTCGATAAAGGTTTACGCCAAAAAGTTTACATAGGTTTACATTTGGTTTACATTTGGGGGTAAAAAAGTTTACACGCGAGTTAATCTAACGTGTTGATATGTTTGCATCTACTTTACATGATGTCTTAAAATAGTGTGATTATAGTTGTTGTGAGCCGTCGATATTGTGTAAAGGTGGAGATTGGGTCTAAATGTATTATAACGCCATTCTAACGCCGGGTTGGATGTAACACGTGAAATTTTAACATTTCGGGCAAATGTAACATAAAATTAGGACGTTTGAGACAATTAGGGTTTTATAAGTAGTTGATTTATAATGGTACGGCATTTTTGTACGTTTCGTTTTATGTTAAAATGTAACAAAGGTATTCAAGTGGAGTGTCATTTTAACATTTGAGTGGCAGTTCGGCGGAATTGTTAATTATCCTTTTTGTCATATTTCCCGATTTGGGCAATTATTGCTTTTACGGTCTTTGTTGTCTTTGTCTCCGGCTCAAACATTTCAAGCATCTCTAAAATGCCGGATAGTTCTTTTCTCAAATTTTTCAGATACGTTTCATCCTCACGGAAGCGCAGATATCTTTCAAAGTATTCTTTAATTTCAGGTTTATTCTCAAATCGGTTAATTGTCATGCGTGAAACGCCGAAATATGCTGCCAAATCATTTTTCTTGATTATTCCCTGCCGATGTGCCGCCACATAGTTTTGAAGCGTCAGAGGCGGCAATAAATTGGCTGTATGGGCTTTTATTACCCGGTTGACATAATAAACGCTTACGCCGATGTTTTCGGCGATTTCCTCCGGCGTAAACACGCCGTATTGAGCGATGATGCGTTCTTTGGCTGTCATTGGAATAAAACCGCTCGGTGGTGAGACGTTTCGCCGGGCGGTTTTGGGATAAGTGAGAATGTGCTTATTTGATTGTTACCGACAACTTTGCGGCTTTTTTGTCGTTGGCTGTTGCCAATGCCTCGATGAGTTCGCGCATGGTTATGAAAGCGCAGTGGAGTTGGTCGGTGAGGTTTGTTTCTCCATCGTTACCGAAGAGTGCTTCGGTTGCGTGGAAGTAGATTGTCTGGAGGTCGTTGCGTATCTCTTCCGGGTTGTTGGAGTCAACCATGACCTTAATAAGATCGTCGAGATTGTAGCGGTTGGCACTTTGCGCCACTCTTGCCACATTGTCACAAACTGAGTTCATAACTGTTAATTTTTAGGAAGTTAAATAAAAAAGCAGCCCTTAGGTGTCCTACGCTATTAACAGTTAACAAGCGCCGGGGCGTTTCCGCGCTCCGCACCATAGGCCGCAAATATCTTTTAGGGGAATTGCTTAAGAGGTTCATAACTGTTAATTTTTAGGATATGCGAAATTACCAAATTATTCTGACATACCAAAATTTCAAGGGCAAAAATAATAAGTCTGCAAGGCTTTCACACAAAAAGTGTGCAATCATTGCATAGAAGTGTGCAACCGTTGCACACTTTTTGGGCTGTTTCAATAAGAGGTTATAATTTTGAGCCACAAAACATTAACAACCGCAAAAATATGGCAAACAACAAATTTACCGTATCGGATGAGACGCTTAACAGCTATGGTAGCGTTGTTCTCACTTCCGGCATAAACATTGCCCGGTTTCAGCGCAACCCGATAATGCTTTATATGCACGACCGAGACAAAGGCGTCATAGGCCGCTGGGATAGCATCACCAAGGAGGGCGACAAACTGACCGCCGTGGCGGTTTTTGACGATGCCACGGAACTGGGCGCAAAAGTCAAGCATCAAGTCGAAAGCAGCTTTCTCCGCAGTGCATCAATAGGCATAGAGAACTGCAAATGCGAGACAATCAACGGAGTGCAGACAATCGTGGAATGTGACTTGATTGAAATATCAATCGTTGACGTTCCTGCAAACGAGAATGCCGTCAAGTTGTTCAAAAAGGGTTGGAAGCCCGTTAGAACGCTGTCCGAACTGCAAAAGGATGAGCCTAACAAGGACAACGCAGACGGCACACTCAGAACGCGCATAATTGACGTTTTGGGGCTTCCGGAGACAGTGACGGACAAGGACATTATCGAACATATCAAAGCACTGTTAAACGAGCCATCAAGCGTTGAAAAGGAAGTCGAGGAAGCAATCAATAACGGCCTTTTAGCAGCGTCAGACCGCAAAAGTTTCATGGCGATGGCCAAAGGAAACATAAAGGCTTTTCGCGGTTATTGCAAGGGCCGCAGGGAGTCTCAAAAGGCTGAAATAGAACGGCTGTTGGATAAAAACCAAAATAAAGTAATGCCGATGGAGCGCGCCACGTTCCGACATATCGGCGAGCGTCTCGGAGTCGAGGTTCTTCGCGGTGTTCTGGACTCCATGCACGGCCCGGCACTAATTTCGGAGGTTATCAATCTGCCGGATGACAAAAGCCGTTGGACGCTTGAAATGTACCGTAAATATGCCCCGGACGAACTCCGCGACAATCCGACACTTTACAAGCGGTTGGTCGAGCAGGAACGCGGACGCGGCGCAGTGGTAAAAGATTTGGACTACTACCGCCGGAACGAGCCGGACTATTTGGCCGCGCACCCCGATTTATATATGCAACTTATTGAAAACGAACAAAAACGCAAATAAACATGGCACTGAACAAAGAGGTTTGGTTAAACCAAATCAAGGAGGGATTTTATCCCGATGACAGTTTCTTGCAGAAACTTGTGAACTATAACGGCTTTGTGGAAAACAACAAGATACACATTGGCTCGGCAGGTATTGACCCCAAAGTGTTGATTAACAATACTACATACCCTATTGCAGTTGTCGGACGCGATGACGATGACAACGAAATCACTCTTGACAAGTTCGAGACTGAAAACACAAGAGTACGCCGCCCGGACGCTATCGAGTACAGCTACGATAAACTTGAAAGCGTTATCCGTCAGCACCGCAGCACATTACGCAAGGCCGTGACGATGAAAGCGGCACACGCCATTGCTCCTCAGTCCGACACGTTCGACACTCCGCTTGTAGTCACCACCGGGGAAGTTGTCGGCAACCGTCACCGTCTGACTTTCGCCGACATACTCGCGCTCAAGGAACGTTTCGATGACGCGGACGTTCCGATGGATCGCCGTTATCTGGTATTGCACCCGAAACACGTTTCCGACCTGTTGCTTGAGGACTTGAAAATTTTCAAGGACTTGACCAACATCACCGATGGCGAGCCGACAAAGTTTGCCGGGTTCGGCTGTTTCTCGTGTTCGACAATGCCGACATATACCACCGACAAGGACGGCGCATTGATAAAGGTCGCATATTCGACAGACGCAACAACACGCTTTGCAAGCGTGGCATTTTATGCCGATGAGGTGTTCAAGGCTGACGGCGAAATGTATATGTACGCCACCTATGACGACCCGAAAGAACGCGCTACTATCGTAGGCTTTGACAAACGTTCCATTGTGCTGCCTATCCGTGGAAAGGGCATTGGCGCGATTGTAAGTGCCGAAAAGAGTGCATAAACGCAATAATGCCAATCAAATAAGACCATTGCTCCACTATGCCGAAAACCATTCCCAAAGGCAATTCCTATGCCGCGAGAGTAAAAGCAGTGAATGAGGTATATGACCGACACGCAAAAAGCGGCATAAGCAACCGCGACATTTGGCGGCGTTACATATACCCTCAGTTCGGCATAGCGGAGCGAACGTTATACAATTATTTGAAACGCAGTGCGTTTATATGATATACAAGCACCCGGGAATGGCGAGCTGGCGTTTGAGTCCTAAGAGTCGCCCGGAGTGCTTTTGTTTTGAGCTATTTGCGGATTTACGGCGTAAGGAATAAGGCTTCTATTATTCGTTTCTTAAAATTCAGGCGACATTTAATCACCCCGGATTTTTTTGTCAAAATAACAATAAAATGAGCAGTATTGACGATCAGGTAAAGTCGGTGTTCCACAATATACTGAGGGATATACAGGTAGAACTTAAAGATGAGTTCGATCAGAATTTCGAGCGGGAGGCGTTTTTTTCTCAGGCATGGGCACGAAGAAGAAGCCCGTTCAAAAAAGGAGAACATCTGCTCGAAAAGATTCGATCGAAGGAGTATAGCTATATTGCTGAGAATAGTATCGTTTTTAGGGTGAATCATCCTTTCGCATCAATCCATAACGAAGGGTGTGAAATCACTGTCACGGAGAAAATGAAACATTTTTTCTGGCGTAAATACTATTTGGCCACCGGTTCCTTTGGCCGCAAAAAAGACGGTTCAAGACGCAATGACCAACAGACCCTGCAACTCAGTGACGAGGCAGACTTTTGGAAAGCGATGGCGCTCATGAGGGTCGGGAGCAAAATAAGGATACCGCAGCGCAAATTTATCGGCACATCACCAGAGGTTGAAGCTATAGTAAGAGAGATTATTGAAAAAAATCTAACAGAATATATAAACAATATCGATTTTAATATAAAATAAAACGGCTGACATCTATTTTTTAATTGGTCAAAAGCCCATTTCACTCATACAGAATGTATGATCGAAAATAATATTAAACACATTTTAATAGAACGTTTCGTTTTATTTAACATTTCCCAAATTCGTAACTTATTGATTTTCAATAGTCCGTTTTATTAGTGGTTCTCTCGTTCTGTTCGGAACGCTTTACACGACAAATAGGATATAATGTATTGAAATACAAAAAAATATCGTCTAAAAATCATTAGACAGTTTACGCATGTAAACTTTTCTAATTTCGCACGCTTCGTTTTGCGGATTATACATATAAAGGCGAGGCCTCCACGGATTGCGGAAGCCTCGCCTTGCCAGTTCGGGGAGATTGTTGAGATCAGTCTCATAAGAGACGCCGGGAAAGATGCATTGCTCTCTGATCCACGGTGGTGCGAGGGAGAAAAAATATTTTATTTGATGTTTCCACCATCTTTTAATGCCGGGCCAAGCCAACATATTACGCAAATCAGTGCTATTATCCACATAACAATTAGGTTATTTTGTCAAGTCTTGTGTTTCTGGCGTCTGGTTCACCTTTATCGTCCGGGAAACTTGGCCGGGTGATTACTCTACTGTAATATCCTGCATTACAGATGCATTAAATGTCGTCCCTTCTTCAATCTTAGGCATACTGCCTTTCATGCAACCACTTATAAGACCAAGAGGGAATAATAATACTGATAGCACGATAACGCCACCTAATTTACTCCCTCCGTTTTTGCAACTGCTTAAGCGAAGTGAAACACGTTTGTTGTCGATTGTTTTAGTAGCGGCATGAGTAAGGCATATTTTGCCAGCTTTGCCCCATGAACCATTGGGGTCAGCGGAGAACTCTATGAAAGCGGGCGTTCCAGCCTTAATCAGTACTCTTGTTCCATCTGCGGAATATACATCTGTATCAACAATAGAGTTGATAGAGCCTGTATCTGCCGTGTTATCCGCTTTGAAATTTTCGTTGACACGGAGAATCAATTGGGTGCCGTTCTCCAAGACGTTGCTTCTGTTGCCTGGTGTTTGTGCTATTGCCTCAAGTGGAGTGCAGAACATGAGTACAATAATAAGCATACACGAAACAATGCTTTTCCATAGCTCAATTTCTTTTTTCATCGGTTTGTGATATTATTTGTTTTGTGCAATATTGCCATTATGTCTGTTTGACTTAGTTATGCACTATTGCTTACAAAACAAAAGCGCAGACTTTCGTCATACGCAGTCTTGGCTCACCACAAGCCATAATAATCCTACGAGAAAGTCCGCGCCGTATGGCACGCACTCACGGATTACTATTTTAGCTCGTTCTTTGGTCGAGGTGGTGATTCAGACTGCGATTGAGCTAATATGTAAGGCCGCAATACTCCACGAGAAATACTGCGCCGCAAATTTACAAAGATTTTCTAACTTGGCAATGGTGCAATTGTCTTTGTGTTCTATTGATAGGCTTTTGTTTGGCATTGATTCCAATATTTATATACTTTCATGTGTAACGAGAATTGTCGGTGCAGTGGAAACCGGAATGATGTGCGTCGGATGGGCCGGGGTTTTTCGAAGAACACGATTGGTTAAAAGGGAAAGGTATGAGCGGAAATAATGTACCACTTCTCAGGTGGTATATTTGGATGCGGGTGGTATGTTCAGACTTCCCTATTCATATGATGGTTTTAAAAATATTGCGGAAAAGGTTGTATTAGTATAACTATTTCTGGGGTTTATTGTTAACTTTGTAGGGTGTAACATGAATTCTGTATGAAGTATCTCAATATCAAAAAGGCGCTTGCCGCTTGGCAGAACATACAGCCGCTCTCTGAGAAAGACAGGGAGAGGCTTAGTCGTCGTTTTACTGTGGATTTCAATTACAACAGCAATCATATCGAGGGCAACACGCTGACTTATGGGCAGACAGAAATTCTGTTACTGTTCGGCAAGGTAATCGGCGAGGCCGATGTGCGCGACGTTGCGGAGATGACGGCAAGTAATGTCGGTCTGCGGATTATGACAGAGCAAGCCGCCGTTAAGGATATACCGTTGACGCAGAATTTTATACGGACTTTGCATAAGACCCTCTTACGCGATGATTACATAGTCTATCGTAATTTGCCGGGTGGCGTACAGACAAGCTATATAATCCACGCAGGGCAATATAAAACAAGGCCCAATAGCGTAATCACAAGATACGGTGACCGATTTGAGTATGCCTCGCCGGAGGAAACTCCCGGACTTATGGCTGACTTGGTGGACTGGTACAATACCGCTGAACAGGAAGGCAAATTATCTCCGGTTGAGTTAGCCGCGTTGTTCCACTACCGCTATATCCGCATACATCCTTTTGAAGACGGCAACGGACGTATTGCCCGACTGATGGTGAACTATATTCTCACTCGCCACAATTATCCGATGATTGTAGTCCGCAGCCGCAGGAAAAGCGAATATCTCGAAGCACTCCGTCAGGCAGATCTCGAAGTAGGTCCTGTGCCGACCGACGGAGCTCACGCGGACATCAAGGATATACGCCCATTTCTAAAGTATTTCAACAATCTGGTAGCGACAGAGGTATATAATGATGTATTGTTTGTCAGCGAGAAAAATGAAAATGTATGGTGGTATGACGGAGAACGGATTGCTTTCCGTACATCCAATTATACTAAAATTCTGAACGCTATGCGTACCCAACCGACGCTGACACTCGCAGACATGAAAGAAGAAACCGGCATCAGCATTACAGCCATCCAAAAACTGCTTGACCAGCTTATTTCAAAAAAGTATGTGGAACGCGGCGAGAAAGAAGGAAGCTGGAGAGTGTTCCTGACGCAATAATAGACCACTTTATGGGAGGGATTTTCAATCAAAGGGGACAATAGACCATCCGGACTATTTCAGCGGATGAAGTTTGTGGGCTGCCAGGGGAATTCGCGGTCGGGAGCGGGGATGGTCGCTATGCCGTGGAATTTCTTGAGTATCCAGGCCATGTTGCGGGCCATGGTGCGCATTGTCTGCATGCCTTCCAGATCGCGGCTTACTTCGCCTTTTTCGCGGCCGTAGGCTATGTTCCAGTATTGCGAGGTTACGATGGGCATGTTGCACATCTCGAACATAGAGTTCATAGTCTGCAATGCCGATGTGGCGCCTCCACGGCGGCAGATGCAGACGTTTGCCACGGGTTTGTAGTGGAACGCCGTGCCGTTGCTGTAGAGCATGCGCTGGATAAGGCAGAGGACGGAGCCATTGGGTTGCCCGTAGTATACGGGCGTTCCGAATATGAAGCCGTCGGCTTCGGAGGCGATGGCCGAGATGCGGTTGGCGATGTCGTCGGAGAATACGCAGCGTTGCTCTTCTGGATGGTTCTTACACCACTGGCATGCGATGCAGCCGCGTATGGGCTTCGTGCCGATTTCTATAGTTTCGGTAGCTATCCCTTCCTGCTCCAGAATTCGGGCCGCTTCCGTGAGTGCAGTGAATGTGTTGCCGCCTATACGCGGGCTTGCGCTTACCAATAATACTTTCATGGTTTGAATTCAGGGGACAGGCTGCCGGCCGATACCGTTATATGAGGAGGCCGACAGCCTGAAAGATTGTTCGATTCTGCAAAAATACGGAAAATTTGGAAATAAGAGGGCTTTTGAAGCCCCGCTTGGCGGGTGGGCTTATGTCTGAGGGCGGGAAGAGGTAGAGGTTGTGGTAGATGCCGTGGGCGCGGGGTGTTCGTAGGAGGTGGCATCAGCACGGAAAACAAACGATTTGCGTTTCACGATGGCCAGCACGAGTACCGCTACACATAGGAATCCGTTGAATATGAAGGAGAAGTTCGGGTCCGACTGGGCGTCGAATAGCCGCTTCATGGCGCTGACAATGAAGGGTACGCAGGAGATGCCTATGTAGTTGCATGTGAGCAGATAGGCGAAGTATTCGGTCGACTTGGCCGCTGTGGGGGCGATGTAGGATGTCTTGTCGTAGATAATCGGCTGGATTACGCCGTAACCGAGGCCCATTATGAAGACGCCGGCGATGTAGCATGCCGTGTGGTGGAACAGCCCGGTGATGAACAGCCCGAGAATGCATAGCACTATAGCGGCCTGAACAGTGGAGCTGTTGAATACCGATATGATTCGTGTAAGAAAGAAGCCCGCCACGGTGGCCGCAGCGAAAAACATTGCCGTGGCTACACCGACATCGCCGGTGGATAGGCCGTAGTGCTCCATATCGAAGGGAAGGTAGTAGGAAACGACCTCGGTGGCATAGGTCATGATGAAATATAGTGCCATCACTCCGAAGAGCAGCACAAGAGCCCGGCGCCCCTGGAAGTGGAAGTTAGGGCTTGCTGGTTTGTGGGTTGCTATGGTCTTCTTGATATCGGCGTCGGAGGGACGCGCCGGTTCCGCTTTAGGCTCGTAGGGAGGTCCGGGGCGCACCGCTTTGTGGGAGTCGATATAAGTGTCGGTCATAAACGGGATGAGCAGCATCGGTATGATGGGAATCATGTAGACGACAAAGGCCAGGTGCCAGTTGATGGAGGCCATCCAGCCGACGAAGAGCGTAGCGAAAATCACGGAGAAGTTGGAAAGGCTCGATTTCATGCCGAGTTGCTTTGTACGCGCCTTCCCTACGAAATGCTGCGAGATCAGGCTGGCGGCGAGCGGTATGACCAGTCCGCAACCCACTCCGAGCAGACAGCTCAGCAGAATGAGCTGTATCATCGAAGTGGCGAAGAAATAGAGTACGCCGGTAAGGGTGTATATGCCCAGCCCCGTGGCGAGTATCGCCATCTGGTTTTTGGGTGTGCAGATTTTGCCCGAGCAGAGAATAAATGGAATCGTCACCAGATTGGGAAGCACCGTAAGGAGTTGAATCTCAAGTTCGGTGACGTTTTTAAAAATCTGGTCGAGTTTGCCCATGATGGGAGATATGGCCAGTCCCGGAAGATTTACCACGAGCGATATCGAAAGTATCGCAATCAGTGAGATGTATGGAATTTTACCATAGCCGGTTTCTATGTATTTCATGACGTATACATATAATTGGTGAAGTGGGGGAGTGTGTCGGTAAGAGACAATAATGCGCTGAATACGGGTAAATCAAGGGAATCACACTCTAATAAACGCGGGCATGATTGAAAAGGTTTTGACCCCGGGATAAAATGTCGCCATAGTGGAAACAAAACCATTGGCCGGATGTTTATAAATTATCGATAAAGAGCTAAATCGTGTATTTTTTCGGAATCAAAAACGTGAATTCAACTATTCTGGTAAATTTAAGAAACATCAACATGAACTTCTCAAGAATAACAGCGGCTTTATGGCTGTGGGCGCTCTGCACGCTTGCCGCGTCGGGAGGCGATTCCATTCCCGACGCCGATAATCCGATAAAATTCGCCCGTGCCACCGATGCTGACCGCGCGGTGTTGAAAGCAGCTCGGGTGGAGGAACCCGGCAAGGCTCCCGCACCGGCTTTTGTAGTCAAGACTGCCAACAGCGATTTCGTAATGACTATAGGCGGTGAGATAAATCCCATACTCGGCTGGGACATCGGCAATAATCTCTACAAGCAGTCGGGTGCCGGCATCAGTTTCGTGACGGCAGATATCCCGGTGCCGGCCTCGGAGGGCCATAAGGGCGATTATTACATCAATCCGATCAATGGTTTTCTGGACCTGCAGGTTGTGGGCTTCGCCGGTACGCCCAATCAGATTACCGGCTATGTGAAGGCGGGTACCAACGGTATCGACTCGGATATAATGCTCCAGCGTGCCTATGTGTCCTGGCGCGGGTTTACCGCCGGCATGAAGCTTACGCTCTTTCAGGATGCCTACGCCTGCCAGCCTCCAACCATCGACCCGGAGGGCCCGTCGGGATGCGTGTCGACAGTGGCTTATGAAATAGGGTACACATCTCGTTCATACAATGGTTTCCGATTCGCCGTGGCCGCCGACATGCCTTCCTATTATACCTCCAAAGGTTACTACAGGGGGAAGGATTATCCCTCGTTCGACGGCCATCAGGTGTTGAACGCCGACGCCGAGGAGATGGTGCCCGATTTCCCGGCATGGATAGAATATTCATGGTCGGAGTGGAACCGGGTGCGTGTGTCGGGCATACTGCGTCATTATTCCTATCGCGATCTTGTGGCCGACAAGCGGCGCGGAGTGATGGGATGGGGTGTAATGCTGTCGGGCAATCTGCAGCCAGCACGGCCGGTTACGTTCTACTATCAGTTTGCCTACGGCAAAGGGATAGGCGCCTACCTTCAGGATATCGCCGGCAAGCCTATTTCATTCGTTCCCGACAATGAGTGCCCCGGCAAGATGAAGGCTTCGCCCATGATGGGCGCCAATATCGGTGTGAGCATCAATCCGTCGGCCAAATGGCAGATAAATGCAATGTTCTCCGAATCGCGCATCTGGGATGTGGAGGACTATTGCAATGCGCTCCCCGAGAGCCAGAACTACAAATATGCGCTCTATGGGGCGGTAAACTGTTTCTACAACATTACTTCCTATCTCCAGGCAGGAATCGAATACCTTTACGGCCGACGCACCACCTGGAACCACGGGAGCGCTTCCGACAGCCGAATCCAGACTCAGCTGGCATTCACATTCTGAACCGGGAGCGGCCTATCCTCCAGCCTTTATCTTAGTTATTTCAACTTCAACTTATTAAAACCATAATATTATGAGAGGCATAAAATCCGGCTACGGCAATAATACGTTGCCACTATGGGCCGTTTTCAATCTCTACGTGATTTTTATAATCACGTCGCTCCCCGGGCTCGCCATATCGCCGATTATGGGCGACCTGCAGAAGATCTTCCCGGGCACAAGCCAGCTCGAAACACAGTTTCTTACGCTCGGCCCCAATATCGCGGCTATCCCCTTTGTGTTTATCGGAGGCTGGATCGGCACGAAGTTCAACAACATGAAGCTCCTCAACTGGTCGTGTCTGCTTTATGGCATAGGCGGTGCATTGTTTTTTGTGGCGCCCAACATGATTACCCTCATTTTGCTCAGTTTCCTCATCGGAATTACAGCGGGTATCGTGTCGCCGCTTTCCACCGCCTTTATCGCCGACCTTTTCGGAGGCTCGAAGCGTACCGAGCAGTACGGCTACACTTCGGCCGTGCTCAATGGCGTGCTGATGATTTCCGTAATCGCCACGGGTTATCTTGCCAAAATCTGGTGGCGCCTGCCCTTCATAATCTATCTTCTTCCGTTCGTTCCGCTGTTTTTTGCCGCGAAGTTCAAGAAGTATATCAAGGAGCCGCAGGATATCCGAAAGAGCGACGCCAGCAAGGTCGGTGTGCCCAAGGTGCATTATAAATTCTCCGAGCAGGTGAATATGCCGATGCTAATCCGGTATTGCGTCTATTATTTCGTGATTACTCTGGTAATAGCGGCCATAAGTCTTTACATCCCCTTCCGTTATACCAATTCGTCGACCGCCGGCAATCTCACCTCGATTCTGTTCCTGGGCATCATGGCGTCGGGCTTCTCGCTCAACTGGTGTCTGCGCATTTTAAAGAACAGGGTGGCCATCGTGGTTATGGCGCTTATCGCTTTGGGCTTCGTGCTTATGGTCGTCTCCGACGCGGCCGTGATTGTGGGCATAGGCATTCTTATCTCCGCCTACTTCTATGGCATAGCTCAGCCGTACTACTACGATCGCCTTTCCGTAGCGTCTACGCGTGTGGCTCTTACCCTCACGCTGGCATGGTTCGCCTCGATGGATTCTATCGGCAATGTGGTGGCCCCGTTTATCATCGACGGTATAGCCAAGGTGGCCGGAACATCAACTTCGGCCCATCCGCTGGTGGCCTTCAAGGTTTGCATGTGGATTGCCTTCGTATCGCTTGCTGTAGTGGTTGTGCGTAAGCTTATCGTAAGCGCACGCCGCAACTCCGCCAGCCACGCTCCCGTTGCGGTTGCCGTGCAGCACGGAGACGAGGGCCCGACGGCAACCACCGCTCAGTCGGCCAACCCGATACCGGCCGACGTGCCTATCAAGAAGGTCAGCACCGACGAGATGGTCGGCATAGCGGCCAAAAACGCTGTGAACGCCGCCAAGGCTGCCGACCAGGCAGCGGAAGTAGCCGCTCAGGCAGCCCAGACGGCATCGGCCGACGCCATACATGCCGCCGAAGCGGCCCGCAAGGCCGCTCAGGCGCTCGACGCGACGCTGCAGGCGGAGGTGCATCCCGCATCGGCACCTGAAGCGGCTCCCGACAGCCAGGCCGATTCCGCCTCATCCACCAAATAATCTCCCTACTACATAAAATCCATATCAGGATTTTCCTTTAACAATCTACCACTATGTATCAACCCAATTTCAAGAACACCGCACCACGCGAGTTCGTGCTCAACGAGTATACCCGCGGCTTCGCCCAGTGTATCGACAACAACTGGAATTATGCCGTCTACGCCCAGGATCCGTCGGTCAGCATCTATCAGAACGAATACAATGCCGGCTACGTGCAGGGCAAGGTTCAGACCAACCGCGTAATTAAAGCCACCCGCAATAATACGTGGCGGTGGTATGTGCTCGACGAAGGGCCGGGTGCCGATTCGGTCACTCCTCCCGAAGGCGCCGTGGAAGCCGCCGTGAAGACCTTGGTCGACAACTACAACTATCTGACCGACTGGGCGGAAAAGAACAGCGGCGACGAAAAGGTGCAGGGCATAATCCGCTTGATGTACCGAATGCTCGGAATCTATCACGGCGCAGCCGACAAGGAGCCCCTGAAGGCTGTGACTTTCGACGACCTCAAGCTCGCCAACATGGATGCCGAGGATTCAACAATGCATTCGGCCGACGAGCCGCTCACATTTATCGACATTTATTTCCTCAACGGCCAGATGGACCTCTGGGACGCCGCTTCGAAAGAAATCGGTGTGGCCTTCAACAAGGTTGCGAAAGACGACGAGGCCAAGAAGCTCGACAAGCTCAACGGGCCTGCCGACCGGCTGAAGCCAGGCCGCTGCTCCGGATTCGTAAAGAAGATGGACAACGGAGAAATCTACTGGGCCCACACAAGCTGGTGCTGCCTGTTTGCCCAGACGTGTGCCATAACCTACGTGATAGGATCCGATTTCCTCACGCAGAACGCTTTCTGCCCCGGCCAGTTCGGCTCGAATACAGACTTCGGTTTCAATGGCCACGGCATCGGCTTCAACGAGACTACCGAAACGTATTTCTACAACGAATCGAAGACGCTCGGTGTATGGCTCACATGGCGCGCGGCGGCAGCCGAGAATTTCGCGCGCTCCATCGATGAATTCTATGACTACTGTCGGCTCGACAATACGGGCACCTATCTGAACGCGTATATGCTCGTGGATGCCTATCGCGGAGAGTTCGGCATGATCGACATGAGTTATGCCCGCTTCGCGCTCTTCAAGAGCGACGGCGAGAAGCTTACGGTGGTCGATTCCACCGGCTACGAGCCGAATTTCCTCGACTGGGACCACCATATGGTCACGGAGCGCCACGTGCTCGGCTGCAACATCCCGAGCTACAAGCGCATATGGCGTGAGCTCCAGACCATCGACGGCGCTCCCAAACGCCGCTATCAGCTGTGGCGCAATATAGCCAACGTACACGACATCGACAGCGCCAAGGCCCTGATAACTTACAACGAAAGCCTCGAGCCGATTTCTATAGCCGGCCGCTGGGACAAGAATATGGGCACGTCAGAGTTCCTGCGCTATCAGCCCCACGGCTCGATCGACGCCAAGGTGTTCGGTTCCGAGGAAATCAAAGCCGTGCTTTCGTCGCTCAGCATGAAGCCCTCGATTGATGGCGCCAAGACCTCATTCTGGATGAAGTTCGGCAGCCCGTATATCGACGGTACGCCTTTCGTGTGGAGCGCGAGCCGCTGGGCCCGCTTCAAGCTTCCCGAGGAGGTCGACTGTATTCCCGACGCAATCGATGGCGCCTGGAACAAGGTGAAAATGTTTATGGAATAACCCGCTTTAAAATCAATTGAATACTATGGCTACATATAAACCCGCCTTCAGGAATACGGAACCCACGCAGTTCGTTCTTGACGAATATACGTGTGGCTTCGCCCAGTGTGTCGACAACAACTGGAATTATGCCATTTATGCCCAGAACCCCGACGTGAGCATCTATCAGAACGAATACAACGCCGGCTACGTGCAGGGGAAGGTGCAGACCGGGGCAACCATACTTGCCACCCGCAACAACTCCTGGCGTAACTTTCTTATCGGGGCGACGCCACAGAATGCGCTCTCCATCGAGGTGAAGCCCGAATATCTCACGGTGTCGGCAAAGGTGCTGGTCGAGAACTACAATTATCTTTACCAATGGGTTTCGGCCCGAAGTTCCGACGATAAGGTGCAGAAGATAATACGCCTGATGTTCCGTCAGCTCGGCATCTACGACGGCGCCGCCGGCAACGCTCCGCGCACCGGCGTGGAACTCGCCGACCTCCAGCTTTCCTCCATGGCCCCCGCGCAGGCTGCGCTCGGCTATGGCGATACGCCGCTTACTTTTCTCGATGTGGTGTTCATCAACTCCCAATACGATCTTTTCGATTGCCTGGGCGACCAGCTCGGACTCGTGATGGGATACGGAACCGCACACAAGACCTCTTCGAAAGACCGGCCGGACCACTGCACCGCGTTCACCAAAATGATGCCCGACGGCGAGGTGTTCTGGACCCACAATTCCTGGTGCTGCTTCTGGGCGCAGTCGTGTGCCGTTACGTACTGCATCGGTGAGGATTTCGTGACGCAGAACGCCAACTGCCCGGGTCAGTTCGGCTCCAACACCGACTTCGGATTCAACGGCAACGGCATCGGCTTTAACGAGACCACCCATGTCGACCTTTACGACAAGACGCGTGTGGCCGGCATATGGCTGACCTATCGCTCGGCCGCCGCAGAGCAGTTCGCCCGCAATATCACAGAGTTCTACGAATACTGCTCGCTCGACAATACGGGAACCTACCTCAATGGCTACCACATCGTCGACGCCAATACGGGCGAAATCGGTCTGCTCGACATGAGCTACAACCGGTTCGTCCTATTCCGCTGCGACGGCAAGGAAGTGAAGCTCACCGACTCCACTGGCTACGTGCCGAATCATCTCGACTACGACCATCACCTTATCTCGCCCAGCCATATTTTCGGTGTCAACCAGCCCGTGTCCTGGTGGGTGGGCTATGAGCTCGAGAGCATGAATCTCCGCCCGATGCGCCGCAACCAGCTGTGGACGCGTCTCGACACCGTCTGCGACATCGAGACTGCCAAAGACCTGATTACCTATACCGAAGACCGCGAGCCGCTCTCGATCTACGGGCGCTGGGATCTGGGCTACGGCACGACCGAGATGCCGCGTGTGCGTCCCGACGGCTCGGTCGACGCCAAGGCTTTCTCGCGCAACCTGATAAAGGAGACGCTTGCCGGCCTCACCCGCAAGCCTTCGATCAACGGCACGCGCACATCCTTCTGGATGAAATTCGGCACGGCCCATGTGAATCAGCTCCCGTTTATCTGGAGCCAGAGCCAGTTTGCCGACATGAAGCAGCCTGAGTCTGTGGACTGCGTGCCCGATGCTCTCGACGGCCGCTGGAACCGCGTAAAGATGTTCATGGAATAATTCTTCCCTCCGACGGGACGTCCGGCTTCTGGTCGGGCTACGTACAGGCGGTGTGTCAGAATGTCGAGTTCTGACACACCGCCCTATTATTTACCCGGATGGCCGAGGTGTTGCCGGTCAATCCGCCGCAGCTTAGGGGTGAAAGGCCGCTGGCGCGTATGTCTTTGCAGAAAACCTGCGGTGCCTCTAAAGAAAATTAAAAATCGTGGCAAATATTTGTAAAATCAGTGCAAATGGGCTAAATTCGTTGTTGAATATCAGCCACGAGGCTAATATTGATAAGTACCAATGGAAAACTGCTGCAAAGCTATGTTGTGGGACAATTTCGGTCTGCTTCGGCTTTGGTGCGGACGAGTCCGCACACATTTTCCACCGGGTCTGCGCCCGGCTTTAAACCTTGACAATTCTAACAACTTCCAAACCTATCTCAATGAGCTATCTTAAATTTGATAAGCACCTGCTGATCAATCTCGACCAGAGTCTTCCGAAGGAGATGCTGCGTACAAACCAGGCCGGCGCTTATCACTGCACCTCGATTGTGGGGTGCAACACGCGCAAGCAGCACGGACTGCTTGTGGTGCCCATCGGCGATGAGGAGTACAAGCCCCACGTATTGCTGTCGACTCTCGACGAGACGGTGATACAGCATGGCGCCGCCTTCAATCTGGGGCTCCACCGCTATCAGGGTGGGGTCTACAGTCCCAACGGCCACAAGTATATCCGCGAGTTCGACTGCGAGAGCGTGCCGCGCGTTACGTATCGCGTGGGCGGTGTGATTCTTACCAAAGAGAAAATCTTCATCTCTAAGGAAAACCGCATCCTTATCCGCTACACCCTTGTCGAGGCCCACTCGCCCACGACTCTGCAGTTCCGCCCCTTCCTGGCGTTCCGCGAGGTCAACTCGCTCTGTATAGCCAACGACCGCATCAACACGGAGATGACACCGGTGCCCAACGGTATGGCCTGCTGCCTTTACGAGGGGTATCCGACGCTCTACATGCAGCTCACGCGCAAGCCCGAATGGGTAAGCCAGCCCGATTGGTACCGCAACGTGGAGTATGTGAAGGATCTTGAGCGCGGGGTGCCCTACTGCGAGGACCTCTGGGTGCCCGGCTATTTCCAGGTGAACATCAAGAAAGGCGAGTCGATTATCTTCTCTGCCGGCCTGAGCGAGGTCAGCACGCGCTCGCTCCATAAGATGTATGAAAACGAAATAGCCTCGCGCACGGCGCGCACCAGCTTCTTCAACTGCCTGAAGAACTCGGCCAAGCAGCTCTATCTGAAGCGCGGCGACCACGAATATATGCTCTCTGGCTATCCCTGGGGCACTATTCTGGCCCGCAACACATTCATGTCGCTTCCGGGCAACACCATAGCCATCGACCACCGCGACGATTTCGAGGAAATCATGGGCACCGCCGTGATGGCGCTCGACCGCTTCATGGCCGACGGCCATATATCGCGCACAATCCATGGCATCGACCTTCCCGACATCCCCTGGTGGGCCATATGGGCCATCCAGCAATATGCCAAAAACTACGGCCGCGAGGCTGCCGCCGGGCGCTACAGCCAGATTGTGACCGACCTTATCGACTTCACGCTTGCCGGGCGCCATCCGCGCCTGCAACTGCAGGAGAGCGGAATGCTCTCCACCGACGGCACCATGCAGCCGGCTTCGTGGATGAACTCCACGTGGGACGGCCGCCCGGTAGTGCCGCGCACCGGGCTGCTCGTTGAGCTAAATGCGCTCTGGTACAATGCTCTGCTCTTCGCCGCCGACCTTCTGGAGGGGAATCCCGACCTGGCGGAGCGCCGCGAGGCCTACATCGCCACGGCCGAGAAGATGAAGCAGCCCTTCATCGACACATTCCTCAACGACTACGGCTACCTTTACGACTATGTGAACGGTTCTTACGCCGACCCCTCGGTGCGTCCGAGCATGGCAATCGCCATCGGCCTTGACTACTCGCCGCTCGACCGCCGCCAGCGCAAGGGTGTGCTCGACGTGGTGACGCGCGAACTGCTTACCCCCAAGGGCCTGCGCACGCTCTCGCCCAAGAGCTACGGCTACCGTCCATTCTATCTCGGTTCGCCTTACGACCGCGAGATGGCCATGCACAACGGCCCCTCGCGTCCGTGGCTCATGGGCTTCTACGCCGACGCCTACCTCAAGGTGTTCGGACGCAGCGGTGTGAGCTACATCGACCGCATGCTCATAGGCTTCGAGGAGGAGATGAGCCAGGGATGCATAGGCTCGCTGAGCCAGCTCTACGACGGCAACCCGCCATTCTCCGGCCGCGGAGCCATATCCCACGGCACCAACATCGCCGAGGTACTGCGCACTCTGCGCACACTCCGCCGTTTCGACCACGATTAATCCCACTCTAACCAACTGTAAACCAACAAGATGAAAGCTTTAATGTTCGGGTGGGAGTTTCCACCTCATATCCTCGGCGGATTAGGCACTGCCAGCTACGGCCTCACCAAGGGCATGTGGGAGTGCGGCGACATGGACATCACTTTCGTAATCCCCAAGCCATGGGGCGACGAAGACCGTGAATTCGCCCATATAATCGGCTGCTCGCAGGTGCCCGTGGCCTGGCGCGACGTGAACCGCGACTACGTGGAGAGCCGCATCGGAAAGCTCATGGATCCCGACCTCTATTTCCGCCTGCGCGACAACATCTACGCCGATTTCAACTACATGCGCACCAACGACCTGGGCTGCATCGAGTTCTCGGGCCGCTATCCCGACAACCTGCTTGAGGAGATCAACAACTACTCGATTGTGGCAGGTGTGATCGCCCGCACCGTCGACTGCGACATAATCCATTCCCACGACTGGCTCACCTATCCCGCCGGCATCCACGCCAAGCAGGTGACGGGCAAGCCGCTGGTAATCCATGTGCACGCCACCGACTATGACCGCTCGCGCGGCAACGTCAATCCCACAGTGTTCAACATCGAGCGCGACGGCATGCTCAACGCCGACCATATCATTACCGTATCCAACCTCACGCGCCAGACCGTAATCGAGAAATACGGCATCGACCCCGCCAAGGTGACCACCGTACACAACGCCGTGGTGCCCCTGAGCCAGGAACTGCTCGACGTGCAGGTTACCAAGCCGAAAGACAAGATCGTGACCTTTCTCGGCCGAATCACCATGCAGAAGGGGCCGGAATACTTTGTGGAGGCTGCCGCCAAGGTGCTCAAGCTCGACCACAACGTGCGTTTCGTGATGGCCGGCTCGGGCGACATGATGGACAAGATGATTTCCCTGGCCGCCGAGCGCGGTATCGCCGACCGCTTCCATTTCCCCGGATTCCAGAAGGGGAAGCAGGTCTACGAGATGCTCAAGGCCTCCGACGTCTACATAATGCCTTCGGTAAGCGAGCCATTCGGAATCTCGCCGCTCGAGGCTATGCAGATGGGCGTGCCTTCCATCATCTCAAAGCAGAGCGGCTGCGCCGAAATCCTCACCAACGTAATCAAGACCGACTACTGGGATATCGACGCCATGGCCGATGCCATCTACTCGATCATAACCTATCCGGCCATGTACAATCAGCTCCGCGAGGACGGCCTCGCCGAGGTTGCCCAGATTACCTGGGACAAGGCCGGACGCAAAGTAATCGACATATATCATAAAGTGCTCGGCTGGTAAATCCGGAGCATCATCGGCTCTCTCCGCTATATTTTCATCCCAACCGTAAAAATCATAAAAACGACAACCGATATGAAAGCAATCTGCTTCTATTTTCAGATTCACCAGCCGTTCCGCCTGAAACGCTACCGCTTCTTCGATATAGGCAACGACCATTATTACTACGATGACTTCGCCAACGACGACATCATAACCCGCATTGCCCACCGCAGCTACATCCCCGCCGCCCAGAGCCTTCTGCGCATGATCGAAGATACCAAAGGGGCTTTCCGCTGCGCGATCTCCATCACAGGCGTGGCTCTGGAGCAGTGCGAGCAGTATGTGCCCGAATTCGTCGACCTGCTCAAGAAGCTCGCCGACACCGGGCGCGTGGAGTTTCTCGCCGAGACCTACGACCACTCGCTCGCTTCGCTTGCCGATCCCGAGGAGTTCGCCATTCAGGTGAAGCTCCACTCGCAGAAGATCAAGGAACTTTTTGGCCAGACACCAAAGGTGTTCCGCAACGCCGAGCTGATTTATTGCGACGAGATGGCGCCGCAGATCTACGAAATGGGCTTCAAGGGGTGCATCACCGAGGGCGCCAAGCACATCCTCGGCTGGAAATCGCCCGACTACGTCTATTCCGCCGCCTCGCAGCCAAAGCTCAAGCTTCTTCTGAAAAACGACAAGCTCAGCGACGACATCACCCGCCGCTTCGCCGACACCAGCTGGAGCGAATATCCTCTTACCGCCGACAAATATATCGGATGGATTGCCGACACCCCTCAGGAAGAGCAGATCTTCAATCTGTTCATGAATCTGGAGACGTTTGGCGAATTCCACCATGCCGATACCGGCATATTCCAGTTCCTTGAGGCACTGCCGCGCTTCGCCGCCGACCGTGGAGTGCAGTTCATGACGCCGACCGAGGCTGTCAAGACGCTCAAACCCGTGGATACGCTCTCGATTGTTCACCCCATCAGCTGGGCCGACGAAGCCCGCGATACCTCGGCATGGCTCGGCAACAAGCTACAGAACGAGGCATTCAGCAAACTCTACTCCGTGGCCGAGCGCGTGCGCCTCTCCGACAACCGCGTGCTCAAGCAGGACTGGGGTCGCCTCCAGGCTTCCGACCATCTTTTCTATATGTCGACCAAGCATTTCGCCGATGGAGCCAGCCACTCGATGTTCTCTCCCTACGAGACACCCTATCAGGCGTTCACCAACTATATGAATGTGCTTTCCGACTTCATCGTGCGCGTTGAGGAGCAGTATCCCATGAGCATCGAGAACGAGGAACTCAACTCGCTGCTTACCACCATCCGAAACCAGGCCCGAGAGATCGAGACCCTAAACAAGGAGGTTGAGACCCTGCGCCTCAACGAGGAGCACCTCAATGAGGAGCATCTGCTGCGTCAGCGCGCCGAGGCCAAGCCCGAACCCAAGGCCGAGAAGACTCCGAAAGCGAAAACCGAGAAGGCACCCAAAGCCACTGTGAAGGCTGAGAAAGCCCCTAAAGCGGCCTCCAAAGCCGCCGAGCCCAAGGCAAAGAAAACCACCAAGGCAACGAAATAACGCCCCAGAAGCCCTCAAAAGGGCACTCTGAGGTTCCCGAATCCCAATCAGGCGGGGTGCCCCCCTCTCGGGCGCTCCGCCTGATTGACATTACCCTAAGGCCCCTAAGATCTCTAAGGCCCCTAAGGACTTTAAGGTCTCTAAGGACTTTAAGGCCCTAAAAGCCCCAAAGCCTCTAAAATAATCAGGGCCTGGGGAGAAACGTGGCGAGGGCGGCGGCCATTCGGCCGTCGCCCTCGCTGTTGGGGGAGCCGCAGTTTGCGGCAGATTACGTTATCTGGTGGCTATCAGATGCGAACCTTGGTTACGTTGCTGCCCTGACGGCGGATGTAGATGCCGTTGGAGGGATTAACCACGCGCTGGCCCTGCAGGTTGTAGAATTCCACGGGTGCATCGGCATCGTTCTCGTCTAGGTTGATGCCATCGATGCCGGTTACTACGTCGTTGCTGTCGAGGTAGATAAGTGAAGTTGTGCGGTCGGGGGCGATGGCGTGTACACCCCATGCTTTCACGTCGGAGGGCTTCACGTTGAGAGTAACCGAGGTGGAACGTATGGCCTGATCGGTAGTTCCGGTGAGCAGGGCGCGTGGACCGGCTGTTACGTCGGAGCTTTCGCTCGTCACGGCGGGGACGGCATAAACCATCGAGCCGTCTTTGAGTTTCACGATGTAATTGTAGGAGTATTCGTCCCCCAGACTTTCCCAGGAAAGTTTAACCTGATTGTCGTTTAAGTCTGTCTTGGTGCAATCGAGTTTCTGATAAGGATTGCTCTTGAACGAAATCTCATCGGCGCCGTCAGCGAAGTTCACGCGGGCAGGAGCTTTCTTGGCAGCAGCGGGGCTGGGAGCGATAGGCATCTGGTCGTAAACTGCGAAGCCGTCTTCGCCATAGCCCATCACAGCAAGCGAAACATTGCCGTTACGGTTGTAGTCGGCCAAACGGATTGTACCTCCGCCGCGCAACTGAATGAAATCGAAGTCGAAACTGGAGAAAGTGCCGTCGCCCTGATTCATCAGGACGCCTGTGGCTGCGCCGTCCTTGCGGTCGCCATCCGAAGCTCCCTGATAGGCGATGTCAGCATAGCCGTCGCCGTTAAGGTCGCAGATGTCGAGGCCGCTGCAATGCAGACCAGGGAAATTGCTGTTGTCAACAGCTGTGAAGTTATTTCCGCCCTGGTTGAGGAGGATGTTGAAAGTATGGTCGGACGTGGCTGTTTCGCCGGTAATGACGAGGTCGAGCAGCCCGTCGTTGTTCAGGTCGGCAGCTGCGATGGCGCCGAATATGGTGGCGTATTGGCTGAGACCAGTCAGTTGCTGGCAGTTAAAAGAATACTGATGTTCAGACACTGTGGTGTTGAGGCAGAGCCATATCTGGCGTACGCCCTCGGATGTGCGACCGGTGATAACGAAGTCGGGGCGTCCGTCGTTGTTGAAATCGCCTACTGCCATTGTGCCGTCAGCCACCTCGGGAAGTGTAATATTGGCTCCGTAGAATGTGCCTCCCTCGTTTTTAAACAGAGTGGGATAGGCATTTCTTGTTACGTCGTCCTCTCCTTCTTTTGTGTCGTTACCGCGTTTGAATACAACTATCTCGGGGCGTCCGTTCATGTCGAAGTCGGCTGTTATCATCAGCCCCTGCACTCGCTGTTCGATATCTTTGTCGTGCATGTGGAGCTCCTGAGAATAGAGGGCAGATGTGATGTCTTTTCTCACTTCGTATGAGCCTCCTTTGTTGTCAAGTATAAAAGTTCCGCCCCATGTCCAATCGGAGCCGTTATATTGCCAGGTGTGTTGTCCGAAATTGAGAAAATCAACCTTTCCGTTGCGGTTGTAGTCGATGGGAACGAGGATGCGGTTGTAGCCTTTTGAATCGTTGCCCCATGGGTCGGTAGGATGGGCGCAGGGAATGCTGCTCCGAGATGAAAGGGTGTTGCCGTCGTTGTTGTAGAGATTGATTTCCAAATTCCAGCTGTCGGCGGTATTGCGATGCTTGTGGATAAGATCGAGTTTGCCATTGTTGTTCACGTCAACAAATTCGAGATTGCCACGGAAGCCATTATAATGGAATGCGTCGTTTTTCACTTTGCGGAAGAGCGGAGCGACAACGGAGGGCGAGATTGTGCTTATGTAGCTGAAATTGTTGTCTATGATGGCATTTACCAACTGTTCACCATAGGTGGTACGGGTCTTAGTTGTATTTGAAACCGAGGAATTTCTATAAGTGTGAGATTCTGCGCCGACGAAGTCTGCAAGAACCAACCCTAGCGGACCGGGGTTGTAATCTGCACGTTCGATATAGTCGATAAACTCCTTGTTGCAGCGCTCTGCGTTTTCTGCGTAGCCGTCGGCAGTGGAAATACTGGTGTTAGTGTATGCAGAAAGGAAGTTGATACCCCATGTCAGGTTTTTAATATTGGGTGTGAAGCATTTGGAACTGGTGTAGTCCACAAGGCCTTTCATTGCCGTTACTTTCTGATTGAGTGCGTTGCCGTTTGTGTGGGCAAGGTCTTGAACGCCAATCATGAATTCCTTGTAGTTGTTGTATTCCGTTGCTGTCTTGGAGTTCGGGAAGCTATAGACGTTGCTGTTATTGTCATTCCAGTTGTGCAGAATTACGGAATTCATATCGTTTTTCCAATCGACTAAATCATATCGGGGCAGAAGGCAGATTTTGCCACGTAGATGGCCGACCTGAAGATTTGGCTGAAAAGGAATCAGATAATTTTTGAAGCGCTCGTTGGAAACAAGTGCGTTAAGATAATCCGAGAGTTCTGCGGCGGTATAATCATCTGAGAGAACGCCCTTGCTACCCGGCAGAAGATGCATGATGAAGAACTCAGTCGGGTGCTGGTCAAGATAATCGCAGAGTGTGTTGAAGGCATCGTTGAAACTCTTGTTGGTCTCGTGAGGACCATGGTTACACCAAAGCTGGTTGTTGCGGATGGCCGGGCGTAAATCAAGGCCACGCACGCCTTTGGATATTTGATCAGCAAGAGTCAGTGTCTGTGTCTGGGAGTTATAGGCATTGCTTGCCGTAATGAAGCCTTCTCCGGTCATGGTGTCGTGCGAACCCGGAATCGAGAGCGTGTATAAAAATGCTCCGTCGGGGAGCTCGGCCATCCAGTTGGCGTAGTCGCGGGCTATGGTGGCCTGCGAGCATACCAACGAGGCACACAGCATGGCCGCGGCCTTCATGAATTGTGTAGCATTTAAGGTCATAAAGATAAAGTACTGGTTAAAAGTTATTGTTGTTAGGTTTATTATTCTTTGGATAAATCGCGTTTTGGGTATGCAAATATAATTTTATGAAATATGCGAAACTGGGGCTAAAAACGTCAATAAAGGATAATTTTGGGGCGCGGATGCGCTTTTTAGCGCGTTTGAGGCAGGAGCGCAACATTATTTACAAAATTTCAATAGGCCCAATAGCCCGCATAGGCCATATGGGATAGGGGGAGACATAAAAAGGCGGGGCGCCCGGGGGCGCTCCGCCTTTTGATGGAATTGTATGGAGGGGGTTACTTCACTTCGGGAGTGCCGTCGCCGTAGCCCCAGGGCTCTTTGCTGAGGCGCACATAGTTGTTATAGCGCCACTGCGCGTTGCTCTTTGCTGCTGCGAAGAGTTCGGCAGCCTCTGCGGGATACTGCTTGGCTACGGAAGCGTAGCGCACTTCGCCTTTGAGGAAGTTCTCGAACTCGTTCCAGTCGGGCTCTTTGCTGTCGAGCGTGAAGGGGTTCTTGTTCTCGGCTTCGAGGGCGGGGTTGTAGCGCCAGAGGTGCCAGTAGCCGCAGGCCACGGCGCGGGCCTCTTCTTCCTGCGAGTGTCCCATGCCAGCTTTGAGGCCGTGGTTGATACAGGGGGAGTAGGCGATAATGATCGAGGGACCGTCGTAGGCCTCGGCCTCGCGGATGGCCTTGAGGGTCTGGGCCTGGTCGGCACCCATAGCCACCTGTGCGGCGTATACGTAGCCGTAGGTGGTGGCGATGAGACCGAGGTCTTTTTTGCGCACGCGCTTGCCGGCTGCGGCGAATTTGGCGATAGCGCCGATCGGGGTGGCTTTCGAAGCCTGGCCGCCCGTGTTGGAGTAAACCTCGGTGTCGAGCACGAGGATGTTGATGTTCTTGCCGGAGGCGAGTACGTGGTCGAGACCGCCGAAACCGATGTCGTAGGCGGCGCCGTCGCCGGCGATAATCCATTGCGAGCGCTTCACGATGAAGTTCTTCAGGGCCACGATGCCGTTGCATACGTCGCAGCTGCATGCCTCGCAGAGCGGAACGATGGTTTCGAATACCTCGCGGGTGGCTTCTGCGCTGTCGCGGTTGTCGAGCCATTTCTGAGCTTGCTCTTTGATTTCAGCGGAGCAGCAGTCGCAGGTGAGGGCCTGCTTCATGAGGCCTTCGAGGCGGAGCTGCATCTTCTCGTTGGCGATGGTCATGCCCAGACCGAACTCGGCGAAGTCCTCGAAGAGCGAGTTGGCCCATGCGGGGCCGTGACCGCGGAAGTTGGTGGTATAGGGGGTGGAGGGCACGGAGCCGGAGTAGATCGAGGAGCAGCCGGTGGCGTTGGCAACCATCTCGTGGTCGCCGAAGAGCTGGGATATGAGCTTCACGTAGGGAGTCTCGCCGCAACCCGAGCATGCGCCGGAGAATTCGAAGAGCGGAGTGGCGAACTGAGAGTTCTTCACGTTGGCCTTGATGTCGACGAGGTCCTGCTTGGAGGCTACGTCCTTGGTGCAGTAGTCCCACTGCTTCTGCTTGTCGAGCTGGGTTTCGAGGGGCTTCATCTGCAGAGCCTTCACGCCCTTCTTGCCGGGGCAGACGTCAACGCAGTTGCCGCATCCGAGGCAGTCGAGCACGTCGACGCTTTGAATGAAGCGCATGCCGGTGAATGTCTTGCCGATTGCGGGGATTGTGGCATCCTCGCCGAAGGGAGCGGTAGCCATCTCGGCCTGGTCGAGCACGAAGGGACGGATGGCGGCGTGGGGGCAGACATAGGCGCACTTGTTGCACTGGATGCAGTTTTCCTCAAGCCATTCGGGCACGAAGGCTGCTACGCCGCGCTTCTCGTAGGCGGCGGTGCCGTTCTGCCATGTGCCGTCGGCGATGTCCTTGAAGTCGGAGACTTTCAGGAGGTCGCCGTCCTGGGCGTTGATGGGGCGCACGATGCGGTTGATGAATTCGGGATCATCGTTGGCCTCGCAGGCATCTACGGTGAGGTTCTTCCATGCGGGGTCTACGTCGAGACGGTGGTATTCGCCGCCGCGGTCTACGGCCGCATAGTTCTTGTCGACAACGTCCTGGCCCTTTTTGCCGTAGCTCTTGACGATGAATTTCTTCATCTGCTCAACGGCAAGGTCAACGGGGATTACCTCGGTGATGCGGAAGAATGCGCTCTGGAGGATGGTGTTGGTGCGGTTGCCCAGACCGATTTCCTGAGCGATCTTGGTGGCGTTGATGTAGTAGACGGTGATGTTGTGGTCGGCGAAGTATTTCTTGACCTTGGCGGGGAGGTTCTTGGCGAGTTCGTCGCCTTCCCAGATGGTGTTGAGCAGGAAGGTGCCGTTGTCGCGCAGGCCGCGGGTCACGTCGTACATATGCAGGTAGGCCTGAACGTGGCAAGCCACGAAGTTGGGCGTGTTGACCAGATATGTGGAGCGGATGGGAGCGTCGCCGAAGCGGAGGTGGGAGCAGGTGAAGCCGCCCGACTTCTTGGAGTCGTAGGCGAAGTATGCCTGACAGTATTTGTCGGTGTTCTCGCCAATAATCTTGATGGAGTTCTTGTTGGCACCTACGGTACCATCGGCGCCGAGGCCGTAGAACTTAAGTTCGGTAGTCGACTTGTCGCCGAGAGCAACCTCTTCGGGGAGGGGGAGCGAGGTGAAAGTCACGTCGTCGACGATGCCCACTGTGAAGTGGTCCTTGGGCATGGGTAGGGCGAGGTTCTCGAACACGCCGATGATCTGGGCGGGAGTGGTGTCCTTCGAGGCCAGACCGTAGCGGCCGCCAACGATGAGGGGGGCGTTCTCCTTGCCGTAGAAGCATTCCTTGACGTCGAGGAAGAGCGGTTCGCCGGATGCGCCGGGCTCTTTGGTGCGGTCGAGCACTGCGATGCGCTTGGCCGTAGCGGGAACGGCGGCGAGGAAGTGCTTGGCCGAGAAGGGGCGGTAGAGGTGAACGGCCACGAGGCCTACTTTCTCGCCTTTCTCAACGAGCGAGTCGATGGCTTCCTGGGCGGCCTGGGTTACTGAACCCATGGCGATAATCACACGCTCGGCGTCGGGAGCGCCGTAGTAGTTGAACAGGCCGTATTTACGTCCGGTGATTTCGGAGATTTTGTTCATGTATTCCTCGACCACCTCGGGCACGGCGTCGTAGGCCGTGTTGCAGGCTTCGCGGTGCTGGAAGAATACATCGCCGTTCTCGGCCATGCCGCGACTCACGGGAGCCTGAGGTGTAAGGCCGCGCTGGCGGAAGCGGGCGAGAGCCTCGCGGTCGAGCAGCGGTTCGAGCTGATCCTGCTCGAGCATCTCGATTTTCTGGATTTCGTGGGATGTACGGAACCCGTCGAAGAAGTTTACGAAGGGAATCGACGATTTAATGGCGGCCAGGTGGGCGACGCCGGAAAGGTCCATGACTTCCTGAACGGAGCCTTCGCAGAGCATGGCGAAGCCCGTCTGACGAACGGACATCACATCCTGATGGTCGCCGAAGATGCTCAGGGCATGCGAGGCGAGTGTGCGGGCCGAAACATGGAAAACGCAGGGAAGCTGCTCGCCCGCGATTTTATACATGTTGGGAATCATGAGCAGAAGGCCCTGCGAAGCAGTGTAGGTGGTAGTGAGCGCACCGGCCTGAAGAGAACCGTGAACGGCACCGGCTGCGCCGCCTTCCGACTGCATCTCCTGCACGAGAACGGTTTCGCCGAAAATGTTCTTGCGGCCTGCGGCAGCCCATTCATCCACGTATTCGGCCATTGTGGACGAAGGCGTGATGGGATAGATGGCGGCCACTTCGCTGAACATATACGAGATATGTGCGGCGGCCTGGTTGCCATCACAGGTTAGGAATTTCTTTTCTTTACTCATAAAGAATTGTTTTGATTTTTATGTAGCTTTTATTGTTTTCTGAATCGGGTGTGGAAGCCTGGCTTCCCGTGGAATAGATACGATTGAGGCATGGCCTTTCACCCAACATGCAAAGGTACAATATTTTTTCTCAAACGGCGCTTTCCGAGGCGGATATTTAACCTTATTTGGCCTCATGGGCGCTGTTAGCCGGCCAATGCTTCGGCGATTGCGCGTGCGAGCTGGTCGGGACACGAGGTCGGCTTGTTGCCGCATCGTATGCCGGCGACGGTGGCGGCCACTTCTGCCGCATCCTGGCCCTCGGCGAGGGCGGCGATGCCCTGGAGGTTGCCGTGGCAGCCGCCGTCGAAGCTGATGCCGGAGATGCGGCCGTCGGTTATGTCGAAATGAATTGCGCGCGAGCAGGTGCCGCAGGTTTTGTAGTCGTAGTGCATGGTGTGGTTTCGGTTGGTATTTTCGCCGCAAATTTAGCTATTTTTTCGGAAATTCCGGCGAGTGAGGAATGGCATCGGGCTTCCGCCCTCAGCACGGTGATGAGGATGGAAGCCCGGAGGGTTAGTTTAGGTTTTAGGGTTTAAACCTGATTTATCGGGATAAACTGGATTAAGCGGGATTAACCCCGAAGTGCTACCGCGAGGGATGGGGAGGGTCAGTCGCCCCCGAGGGGCTTGAAGGTGGAGGCGGTTCCGATGGAGCCGCCGTCGGTCGAGATTGTGGCGGCTGCATAGGCGTGGCCCATGGAGGTGACTTTCAGCTGGCGGCGGAAATCGTCGGGTGAGAGCGCGGTGGTTACGCGGATGGTGCGTTTCCCGCCCGGAAGGATGTCGAAATAATTGTCGGAGAAAAAGTTGTCGATTCCGTCGAGCGAGAGGAATACGGCGCGTGCGAATACGTCGGATTCGAGCGTGACGTCGTACCCACCTTCAGCCAGAGCGACATCGACTGAGAGCTGAGGCACGGTGTAGTTCATGAATTTCTGCTTGCAGGGATAGGCCACGTTGGAATAGGTGCGGTCGCCCTTCACAGCGAAATCCGCTGTGAAAATCGCGTCGCCGCGTTTGTTGTCGGCAAGCAGATTGCGGATATCGTCGGCAAATACCTCCACAGAAGTGAGCGGGGCGGCGGAGTAGGGGAGATGCTTCTCCCATACGGGGGTGCCGTCGAGGCGCATCGCGCGGAGGGTTACTACACCTTTGGCCGGGGTACGCCGGTCGGTTACCACGTTGACGTGGAGCGAGTCGCCGAGAACCACGGGAGAGACAAGGATGTCGTCGTAGGCCTGGCGGGAGTAGTATTGCTGGGCCTTCCAGCGGCCATAGTAGTCGCGGCCGGCCCAGGAGGCCACCGGCCAGCAGTCGTTGTGTTGCCATACGAGTGTTCCCATACAGTGGGGCATGTCGCGGCGGTGGGCCTCGACGGCTGTCTTGATGGCGTCGCCCTGGAGCACGGAACCTACGTAGAGGAATGTGGGGAAGTCGGCGGGAGTGCGGAACTCATTGTCCATGTACTCCTTGATGAGATTGTTGGCGTAGGAGCCGGCGCGCTGATGGCACATCATCACGTCGGAGGTGATATGCCAGTCGCGCTCCTGTGGAGCGTAGATTTTCACCGATTCAAATTCGGGGAACGACTGGAAGCCGTATTCAGAGAAGAAGCGGGCTTTCTCTATGTTGTAGTGACCGATGGAGTCGCGGCCGTGCCATACCCCCCAGTAGTGGGCGTCGCCGTTGCGGCCGTCGGATGGGGTGTCCTCGAAGGCGAAGGGGGAGGAAGGCCAATAGGCTATCCCGCCGCCGTATTCATTGACGACTTCGGGGAGAACTCGGAAATACATATCCTTGAACTGGCGGGTGGTAAGCTCCTCGACGCCTTTCTCCTTATAATAGTTGTATTTGCCACCCCAGCCGTAGTACACGTCCTGACACTCGTTGTTGCCGCACCACAGGGCGATTGAGCTGTGGTTGCGCAGTCGCTTCACATTGTCGATGGCCTCCTGGCGGATATTGGCCAGGAATATGGAGTCGGCGGGGTAGGTGGAGCAGGCGAACATGAAGTCCTGCCAGACGAGCATGCCGTTTCGGTCGCAGAGCTGGTAGAAATAGTCGTCCTCGTAGACGCCGCCACCCCATACGCGAATCATGTTCATGTTGACGGCCTTGGCGTCGAGCACATGCTTCTCGTAGCGTTCGGGGGTGATACGAGGAAGGAAATTGTCGAGCGGTACCATATCGACGCCTTTGGCAAATACGGGCTTGCCGTTGAGCTCGAAATAGAAGCAGTGGCCGTCGGGGTCGGGCTTGTGGATCAGCTTGAGCGAGCGTAGGCCGATTTCGGTGTCGGTGGCTTCCACGCGGTTGCCGTCGACGTCGAGTGCGGCGGTGAAATTATAGAGGTTGGGCTCGCCGAGACCGTTGGACCACCACAGGCGCGGTTTCGACACCTTGCATGGAACTTCGATACGGTTCACGCCCTTCTGCAGAGCGGTTTTCTTCGATGCGAGGAGCTTGCCGTCGGCGCTGACCGAGACGGTGGCGTCGGCCACAGATTCGTCGGCCTCCACTTCGACGAAGGCCGTCAGCGATGCGGAGCGGGCGTTGACGTCGCCCTGCACATACTGCACGTCGGAGATGCGCTGGCCGCTCCAGGTCTGGAGCTCGATCGGGCGCCAGATGCCGGAAGTTACCAGACGCGGCCCCCAGTCCCAGCCATAGTGGTAGCCGGCTTTGCGGGCGAACACGCTGAGGGTCTTATGGAAGATTCCGCCGTTCTGGCTCTGGTCGGGACCGGTGTTGAAAGCGTAGTCGTATTTGTCGAATTTGGGAAGGTCGACCTTGATAGGCGAGTTGAAGTAGACTTCGAGCAGATTGTCGCCATCCTGGAGAATACCCTTTACGTCGATGCGCCATGTGCGGTGCATATTGTCGGCGCGGAGTATGCAGTGGTGGTTGAGATATACGTCGGCATAGGTGTCGAGACCGTAGAAAACGAGCTGCTGATTGGTCTGAGCTACTTCATCGGCGGTGGCGCGGAGATTGGTCTCGTACATCCAGTCCTCCTTGTCGACCCACTGCACGGAGCGCTCGTTGAGCCGATAGAACGGATCCTCGATGAGATCGTTGGCCATCAGGTCGGTATGAACTGTTCCGGGCACTGTGGCCGGATACCAGTTCTCGCCGCGTCCCTGGCGAAAACGCCAGCCGTCGTTGAGGGCGCGTGATGAGACTGCGGCGTCGCAGCCGAGAACCGTCATTGCGAGCGCGGCGATGGCTATAAACTTATGGTTCATGATAAAGACAGGTTTTAAGATGTCGGGAGGGAAGGTTATCTGTTCTTGAAAGATATTTCGATGCGGTCGGCGGGTTTAACCTTGAGCGATACGCGTCCGTCGGCGTCGGTCTTGGTCTTTAGTGGAGTGCCGTTGAGCGAGAATTCGGCCACAGAGCCTTCGGGAAGGGCGATGCGGCAAGGGGTTTCGGCCGATGCGAGGAGCGTGGCTTTCTGCATTTTGCCGTCGGCCCAGGAGAGGTCGGCGGTGATGCCGCCTTCGGCGCAGATTCCTTTCACGGAGCCTTCAGCCCAGGCCTTGGGGAGTGCGGGAAGGAAATCTATGAAGCCGTCGTGGCTCTGGAGGAGCATGTCGCACATGGCGGCTACCGAGGCCTCGGTAGCGTCGAAACTGAAGATGTCGCGCTCGGCTCCGGCGATGCCTGCGGGCGATACGGTCATGAGGTTCTCGCGGGTGAAGAAGCGAAAGAGGTCCTGAAGCCAGTAGTGGGCTTTTTCACCGTCCTTAAGAAATGCATTGAATCCAAGCATATTGGCGGCGCTCCATTCGGTATCTTCCCAGCCGTTGGCGGTTGTCTGGTTGGCGATGGTACGCTTGGCTGCTTCCATGAGTTCGGGTGTCTTGGTGTAGGTGAGCTGGCCGAGCGGATAGAGAGTGAGCAGATGGGAAGTGTGGCGGTGGGCCGGATCCTGGCGAGGGAAGCCGTGGAGCCATTCCTGCACTTCGCCGCGGTCGTCGACCTTAATGGGAGGAAGCTTGGCGAGATCTTTCTGCAGCTGGCGCGCGAAAGGCTTGTCGACTCCGAGGATGCGCGAGCTCTCAATCACGGCGTTGAAAATGTCGGCTACGATTCCGCGGTCGATTGTAGGCATCATCGAGGCGGAGAGTCCCTGGCCATCAGGGGTTACGAAGCCGTTTTCGGGCGAAATGGAGGGCCCTGTGAGGAGGTATCCGGTGTTGGGGTCCTCGGTCATGTAGGAGTGGAAGAATTCGGCACACCCCTTGAGCAGCGGGTAGCCGGTCGAGGCGAGATAATCCTTATCCTGCGTGTACTTGTAGTGGCTCCAGAGATGTGTGGCGAGCCATGCGCCTGCCGATACGTTTAGCCCCCAGTAGATGGCGCCGTCGGGCGAGGTGTAGCCCCAGGGGTTTACGCAGGTGTGTGCCACCCAGCCTTTTGCACCGTAAATTTTTTCGGCGGTCTCGCGGCCGGGTTTCTCGATATGTTTCAGGAAGGTGAACACGGGCACGTTGGTCTCGGCGAGATTCGCTTTGTTGGCACTCCAGTAGTTCTGCTGGATGTTGATGTCAAGATGGTAGTCGCATGTCCAGGCCATCTGGCATGCGAGGTTATCATTCCATATTCCCTGGAGATTCGAGCAGAGCGGGGAATTGGGGCGCGAGGACGCGATCTGCATGTATCGGCCGTAGCGGAAGAACAGAGCGTCGAAAGCAGGGTCGACCGCGCCGTTCTTGACCAGGTGGAGGCGTACGTCGGTGGGAAGGGATGCCATCTCGCCGGGAGTGCCGAGCGAGATGCTCATACGGTTGTATAGCGCGGAATGGTCGGCCGTGTGAGCGGCCAGAGCTTTGTCGAATCCTTTTGCGGCAGCCTTGGCCACCGTTTCGGAGGATTTCGCGGCGGGGTCTGCCTCGAACATGTCGGTGCGAACGTCGAAGTATGCTTCGACGGAGTCTGCATTTCTGACTTTAACGGCAGAGCCTTCGGCAGCGACAGTACCACCATATACGTTGAGTTTCAGAGTCCCGGCGAATGCCACTCCTCCTTTGCCCTGTTTGGGAAAGTCCACTTTGCCCGAAAATTGCAGAACCCCCTCGGGAGTGGATTCTATTTTGGCGTCGCGTAGAAGGGAGAAAAGGAAGTCGGAGGTAATCTGGCCGGGTTTGGAGGCTGTAAGACGCAGTGCGAGCACGTCGTCGGGATAGTCGCAAATCACTTCGCGCGAGAAGCGCACGCCCCCTTTCTCGAACGTGGTGGTGGCAACTGCGCTCTGCATGTCGAGTTCGCGGCGGAATCCGCGCACCTCGCCGGCCGGGTATGCTGAGTTGATAAGGAGGTCGCCCAGCGGGAGGTGAGTGCCGAAGTCGCGGCGGGTGCCCGACAGATGCTTTATGGTTTCTTCGTTTGCTTTCGCAAGGTTGCCGGCGAAGAAAAGCGAGCGAATTTCGGCAAGCTTTTCAGGACCGCAGATTGTGTTCTGGATGGTGTCGGGCTGACCGGCCCATAGGGTGATTTCGTTGAGTGCTATTTTCTCTCGGTCGATGCCACCGTAGACAATGGCGCCCAATCGGCCATTACCCAGGGGTACGCCTTCCATCCATTCTCGTGCGGGCGCCTGATACCACAGTTTGTCGGTGTCGGTGGCAGAGGCGCTCCAAGCTGCTGCAAATACAGCGGTGGCTGCGGCGACGGATTTAGCAAAATGCAAGGTTGCGAATCTCATGATATGGTTTTTGGTTAAGGAGTGCCGGCTCTTCGTCCGGCGCGAGTTGGAAATATATAAGAATTGGAAACGTCGGTGAACGGAAGCGCAGAAGATGAAAATTCTGTGTATGCAAAGTTACAATCAGGGTAAATTCCAAAATCCACCGGATGAACCAAAATATAGCCTTAACTCTTCATTGAAACCAAAAAATTGTTTAAATTCGCGGCGATGTTGAACTGTCGAAGGAGGCGCCATCATACGAGAATAAGACGCTGTAGGGCGGTTTTATCATAAATTCGTCACAAATTCGCGCGTTTGCGCCAGGAGGATATAGCAACCATGAAAAATTAGGCATATGTATTAAAATTAGGAGAATTAATTGCGCAAAAATGGGGTGCGCACGATGTAATTTTGCTTTGAAAAACCGAGAGTTCCGCTGCGGATTGCGCTCCGGAGAAACTCTTGACGAAAAAAGCCTCAAATCTAAACTAATCATAAAATGCATTTCAGATTCTACACCTCGAGCGTGAAACTCCTCGTGCTGTCGGCTGCACTGGCCGGAGGGCTCACGCTGACGGGCTGCAAGGACGACTACGTCCTCGACGACGAGGAGCCGTCGGCCGAGCTGCTTGGCGCAAGTATCTACGACTATCTGCGGGAGGACGGAGGATTTACTTATTTCCTGCGCCTGATCGACGACCTGGGATACGGCGAGACACTGCAGCGCACAGGAAGCAAGACGCTCTTTCCGGCCCGGGACGATGCTTTCGAACGCTTTTTCAGGAACAACCCCTACGGCGTACGAAGCTATGAGAAACTCACAGCCGCCCAGAAAAAGGCAATCATGAATTCAAGCATGATCAACATGGCATATCTTGCCGAGATGCTCTCGAACGTTGCGGGAACAGACGGCGCCGTGGAGGGTCTGGCCATACGACGGTTCACGTCGGCAACGCAGCTCGATACGGTGGCGCGCGTGAACGATCCCGAACTGTTTGAGAATCCTCAGTGGGCCCGTTTCGCCGAAAAGCCTCTATATATGGTGGCCGACGCGCCGATGATGGTGAATTTCACCCCGGCGCAGATGCAGACCATGGGGATGACAGCCGACGACTTCTCGGTGATTCTCAACGGTAAGAGCGTATCCACCTCGGGCATATATATCAACGGCATCCGCGTGGTGCAGCAGGATATCATATGCAAAAACGGCTATATCCATGTGCTGGCCGATGTGATGGTGCCCGTAGGCACGATGGCCGACGCTATCGCCTCGGCTTCCGAAGCGAAAATTTTCAATCGTCTGCTCAATAAATTCAGCGCCCCCTATTTCGACAAAGCCACCGACGCCGCTGTGAAGGAATATTACAACGGCTCGTCGGCTATGCGTCCGTCGCTGGGCGGAGTCGACTCGATATTCCGCAAGCGCTTCTTCAACGAGCGCAACTGCACCCGCGGTCCGCTTGGCGAAGATGTGTCGGGCAACGGTCTGCTTTATTACGATCCTTCGGAGGCTGCCTATTCGCAGTCGTCGTCGGAACAGGATATGGGCACCATGTTCGTGCCTACCGACGAAGCGATGAACGAGTTCTTCAATAGCGGCAAGGGCGTGTATCTGCGCGATGCCTACGGTTCGTGGGACAACGTGCCGTCGGACATTCTCGCTTCCTTCCTCAAGAACCATCAGAAGCGTTCGTTCACAGCGTCGCTGCCACACCTGTGGCCCACACTGACCGACGAGACCTCCTATCCGATCGACATTACCCCGGCCAATGTGGTGCGCACGGAAATCACGGGCAACGGCACGGTATACTTCATCAACACGGTGTTCCCTCCCATCGACTATCAGGGTGTCTACGGCTCTGTGCTCACAGCCGATAATACCACCATTATGAAATGGGCGATAACCGACGACTGGAGCAACCTTGACGACAAACAGGCCATGCGCTACTATATGTATCTGCGCTCGATGGAGAACATGTACAACCTGCTCGTGCCCACCGACGAGGCTCTGCAGAACTACCGCGAACCCATCAGCTGGGCGCGCGGAGGCAGCAACCGCGAAATCTGGAGCTTCAGCTACGACAAGGCCACGAACTCGGTGCGCGCAGCTGTCTACGCCGCCGATGCAAACGGCAACAAAGGAGAGTTCAAGCGCAACGTAACCTCCAAGAGCATCATCCGCAACCGCATGCGCGATATTCTCGACCTCCATATCGTAGTCGGCGACAACGACGGCAGCACGCTCAGCGGCTATATCGACGACGGACGCCGCCGCTTCGCCCTCACCAAGGGTGGAGGCACGATCGCTCTGTCGGGCCGCGACAACGGCCTGACCGTAAACGGCGGAGGCGACATGGAACTCAACCAGGCGCCGGCCGGGATTGTCACAGGCTCCAACGGTGACATTTGCCGCTATTCGTCGGACAACGGCCGCACCTTCTTCATCGACCACATCATCCACGACGCCACCACAAGCGTATACAACCGCCTGGGAGAATCGCCTGAGTTCAAGGCGTTCTTCGACCTCTGCCGCGGTCACGACCAGGTGTTCAACATCTTCGCCAACGACAAGGAAATCGAGGAGATTTTCTCCGTGAAGACTACTACGGGCACCACAAGCGTGGGAAGTATAGTAAGTTTCTTCAACAACTACCGTTACACGATACTCGTGCCCACGGCCGAAGCGCTCGACCGCGCTTTTGCCTCCGATCCGAAACTATACACCTGGGAGCAGATCGCTTCCGACTCCAACCTCGAGTCCAAACGCGCCAAGACCATATATCTGCTGCGCTTCCTGCGTTACCATTTTGTGGACAATTCCGCTTATATCGACGGCACGGCCTATGGGCCGATGGTCTATGAGACGGCTGCACGCAATGCTTTCGACAAGTTCCACAAGATATCCATCTCGAGCGACGGCATGGGGATGACCATCCGTGGCGTGGACAATCCTGTCGACAACGAGGCACATGTGATTACCTCGACCGGCCTCTACAACATCATGGCCCGCGACATTATCGTCGACAATTCGGACCTCAACAGCGCCACCGGCATCTCGGCATCGAGCCGTGCTGTGATTCACCTTATTGATAAGGCCCTGAAGTTTGAGTAACATATATAGAAGGCGCCCCTGCGCGGGGGCGCCGGGCCAACCAAATATCTTTAACCGAAACCGATATTCTCAAATGGGAAAAGTGAAACATATATTCCTCACGCTATTGCTGACGGTGCTCCCGGCTCTTGCGGCAGCTCAGTCGGCCAATATGGTGCGGGGAACCGTTGTCGACGGCGACAACGAACCGATTATCGGTGCCACCGTGCATGAAATCGACAAGACCAACCGAGTGCACAGCATGACGGTGACCGACATCAACGGCGAATTCTCGCTTCAGGTGAAGAATCCGGCCAACAAGCTTAAAATTTCGTTCGTTGGCTTTACGGCGCAGACTCTGCCCATCCAGCCGGTAATGGACGTGAAACTCGAAGACTCCTCGACACTGGCCGAGGTGGTCGTGACGGCCCAGAAAGTGATGAACGACGGCACGATGCCGATTCCCATCCGCGAAATTTCCGGCGCCATGCAGACCATCAACACCAAGGCATTTGAGGGCGTGAGCGTATCGTCGATCGACGACGCCCTGCAGGGCCGTCTGGCGGGTCTCGACATCGTGAACGCTTCGGGCGACCTCGGTTCGGGCTCGGCCATGCGTATCCGCGGCTCCGGCTCGATCAACTCCAACTCCACGCCTCTGATCGTTCTCAACGACATCCCTTACGAAAGCCATGTCGACGGTTCGTTCGACTATGCCAACGCCACTTCCGAGCAGTTTGCCAACCTCCTCAGCATCAACCCCGAGGATATCGAGGAAATCACCGTGCTGAAGGACGGTGCCTCGGCAGCCATCTACGGCTCGCGCGGCGCCAACGGCGTGATAATGATCAAGACCAAGCGCGGCGTCAAGGGTCCGCCCAAGGTGCAGTATCTTTTCAAATTTTCTGCTCACAAGCAGCCCCGCGGCCGCAAGATGCTTAGCGGCGACGACTACACCATGCTCATGAAGCAGGCTTACTTCAATCCCCGTCAGGATGTGAACGCCGCCGATATCCCCGAATTCAACTACGACCCGACATTCTCGGAATACTACGAATTCAACAACAACACCGACTGGGTCGACGCCGTGACGCAATACGGCTACACCTACGATAATACCGTAAACATTACCGGCGGCGGCGATAAGGCCCGCTACCGCGTTTCGGTGGGCTATCTCAATCAGTCAGGCACAATCATCAAGCAGCATCTCGACCGAATCTCCTCGCTGATGAACCTCGACTACCAGGTATCGGACCGTCTGCGCTTCTCGACCGAATTCTCGCTTACCCACTCCAAAAACAAGCAGAACTATAAGGAGAACTGGGACTCCGAAGGCCTCCTCGACATCGCCTACCGCAAGATGCCCAATGTGGGCATATACCGCCACGACGCGCAGGGCAACGAGACCGATGAGTTCTACAATATCCCCATCACCTCGCAGCTCGACGACAACCAGAAGAACCTGGTGAACCCCGTGGCTCTGGCCCATAAGGCCAAATACGACGAGACCAACATGCGCATCATCCCCACGCTGCGCCTCAACTACGAGATTCTCGACCCGGCTAAACACCGCCTGCGCTACACAGGCTATGTGCAGTTCGACATCGAGAACAAGAAGGAGGACAAAATCCTTCCGCGCGAAATATCCTCGCAGCCATGGACCAACTGGGCCATCAACCGCGTGTACGGCCGTGAGGCGGAGAGTCTGAATATCCAGACCAAGCACGACCTCCTTTTCGTACCGAAACTTCCAGAGAAACACTCCCTGTTGCTCTACGCCGCATGGGAGCTCACCACCGGTAACTCCCAGTATCAGGAATTCCGCAAATACGACCTCCCCAACGGTATCCATAGTCACACAGCCGAAGGATATGCCGACACTCAGGAGAGCATCAAGTCGGAATGGCGCTCGATGGCCTATATGGGCCGAATCCACTACGCCTTCGACAACCGCTACATTCTCGACGCCACCATACGCCGCGACGGCTCCACCCGCTTCGGCCCCGACAACCGCTGGGGTACTTTCCCCGCCGTATCGGTGAAATGGAACATCTCCGACGAGCACTGGATGGACTGGAGCAACGACTGGCTCAATCTGCTGGGCATCCGACTGGGCTACGGCAAGACCGGCCGCATGCCCGACTACGAATATCTCCACTACTCGCGCTACACCGGCGGAGGCAACTACATCGACATCTCCACCATGAAGCCCTCCACAATCCGCCTCTCCAACCTGAAATGGGAGACGAACACGAGCTATAACTTCGGCGTGGACCTCAACCTCTTCAACTACAAGTACAACCTTGACTTCAACCTCTTCCACGAGAAGAACCAGGACCTTCTTTTCAAGGACTTCACCATCCCGTCGAGCACCGGATTCGGCTCGCTGAGCTATATCAACGGCGGCGCCATGGAGAAAAACGGATGGGAACTCAATTTCTATACCAACAACCTGGTGAAAGTGGGTGACTGGAGTTTCGACGTGAATTTCAACCTCGCCAACTATACCAGCAAAATCACCGAGCTGCTCCCCGCCATCGCCGAAATGAACAAGGGCGAGTTCAATGGTCAGAACGGCTCTTATCTCTCTCGCTTCCAGGTAGGCAACGCCTACGGTTCGGTCTACGGCTTCCGCTATAAAGGTGTATACCAGTACTCCGACTACAACGAGAACGGCACTTCGCCCGTGGTTCGCGACGAGGCCGGCAACGTAGTACGCGACGCCAACGGCAATCCGCTCTACATGACCTTCGGCTACGGCACGGCCAACTACCGCTTCCGCGGCGGCGACGCCATCTATGAGGACGTGAACCACGACGGCACCATCGACGAGCTCGACATCGTATACCTGGGCAACTGTAACCCGAAATTCTACGGCGGCTTCGGTTTTACCGTACGCTGGAAGAATCTATCGGTCAATGCCTTCTTCAACTTCCGCACGGGCAACAAGATCGTCAACTACGCCCGTATGTGGTCGGAAAACATGTATACAAACAACAACCAGAGCATCGCCGTGAACTGGCGCTGGCGTAAGGAAGGCGACCTCACCGACATGCCGCGCGCCCTCTATCAGTACGGCTACAACTGGCTGGGAAGCGACCGCTTCGTGGAAGACGGCTCGTTCCTGCGCTTCAAGTATCTTACCTTCAATTATGAGTTCCCGAAGACTCTCTGCGAGAAGATAAAGCTCAGCCAGATCAATACCTATCTGACGCTCAACAACCTCTGCACCTGGACCAAATACTCGGGTGTCGACCCCGAAATCTCGCCCAACCAGTACGGCATAGCCGAGGACAAGAGCAACACACCGCGCTCGCAGTACTTCACGCTCGGCATAACCGTGGGCTTCTGATTTCCCAACCATCCTAAAGAATTTCCAATCTATGAAATCTCGAAATACAATGATAAAATCAATCGGAAAGGTTTTGGCTGCCGTGGCCGTGGGCGTTTCACTGGCCGGCTGCAACGACTTTTTCGACCTGCAGCCCACCAACGAGATGGTGCTCGACGACTTCTGGAAGTCGGAGGACGACGTCAAGGCCGTAACCGGCTCCTGCTACCGCAATATGCAGGAGAGCGACTTCCTCAAGCGCGTAATCGTATGGGGAGAGTTCCGCAGCGACAACATGCTCCTGAGCCCCTCCAACGGCGACGACAACCTCCGCTACATCGCCAATCTAAACCTGTTGCCATCGAACGGCTACACATCGTGGGGCAATTTCTATAATGTAATCAACCTCTGCAATACCGTTGAGCACTTCGCCCCCGGGGTTCGCGACGAGGACCCCAATTTCACCCAGTCGCAGCTCAACGCATATCTGGCCGAGGTGAAGGGTATCCGCGCCTACTGCTATTTCACTCTGGTGCGTGCCTTCCGCGATGTTCCTTTCGTCACCGAGCCGGTAATCGACGATACCGACACCTTCGAGGCTCCGCAGGCCGATCCCGACCATATAATTGACTTCCTGATCGACGACCTCAAGGCTGTTGAGCCCCGAGCAGCCGCCACCTACAGCAACAAGACCTACACAAAGAGCCGCATGACGCAGGCCGCTATCCGCGCCCTTATCGCCGACATGTGTCTCTGGCGCGGCCGCTACGGCGAGTGTATCGAATACTGCGACCGCATTCTCCGCGACGCTAACAACGTCTTCACCCTCGTGCCTTCGATGAGCTACAGCCGCGAGGTGTTCACCACCGGCCTCAGCTCCGAGACAATTTTCGAGCTGAACTACAACACGGTCAACTACTGGAACTATGCCGTGGCCGACTTCTACGGCGAGCAGAGTCAGGGCTACGCCCAGCAGATCATTCCCTACGACTTCAAGACGGGGGTACGTCAGATCTTCGGCGAGACCGACCTGCGTGAGCGCACCTCCTATTATTCCAACTCCGGCGGAGGGGCCATCATTCGCAAATATGTGAGCTATCTGGAGGGCACCGCACTTACTGCCTCCAGCGTATCGTCGGGCGACTATATCCGCGTATCGCCCTACGAGACCAAATGGATTGTATACCGCCTGCCTGAAATCTATCTCATGAAGGCCGAGGCCATCGTAGAGAGCGGAGGCGACCTTCAGGAGGCGTTCCGCCTGGCCTGCATCAGCTACGACCGCGCCAATCCCGAGGCCGGAGCCGGCTCGCTCAGCTTCGACAACTATAACTCCACCGAGCTGATGCTGAACTTTATCTACGACGAGCGCCAGCGCGAGTTCCTCTACGAGGGCAAGCGATATTTCGACCTGCTGCGCCGAATTACGCATCACCGCGACCAGTTCCGCAATCTTGTGAGCACTTATCTCGCCGTGAAATACGACAATCTCGACCAAAGTACCGTATCGAGCAAACTCAGCAGCTACGACGCGCTTTATATGCCAATCAACGCAACGGAAATGCGTGCCAACAGCCTGCTCGTGCAGAATCCCTTTTATAAGCAGTCGACCGACATAACGAACTGATTGCCGGGCATCGGCATATCCTGAATTACGATACCATAGCAAAAGCAACACAACATCACTCCGCAATATGACCAACATAAGAAACATATTCAGCCGCATGGCTGCCACCGCGCTCCTTCTGGTGCCAGCAGTGGGAGCCACGATGCTCACCGGGTGTTCCGACGACGTTGACGACGAGGCTTTCTACACCTTCACCGGCCATACCGTCTCCTCCTACATCCACGAGGACGGCCGATTCTCCATTTTCGCCTCGCTACTCGACGAGACGGGCATCGGGGGGCTTCTCTCCACCTACGGCCACTACACGCTCTTCGCTCCCACCGACGAAAGCATACGCCGCTATCTGTCGGACAACGGTCTGCGACTGGGCAACCTCACCCTCGACGAGAAACGCGAGCTGGTCTACAACCACATCGTCAACTCCAAAGGAATCGACTATACTTCCGATCAGTTTGAAGAGGGCGCCCTGCCTGAGTCGTCGATGAGCGACAACTATATCACCGTGTCGTTCGCCACTGATGCCACCGGTTCGGGTCTGGTAATATACCTCAACAAAAATGTGCCCATCATCGAGAAGGACATCGAAGTGCACAACGGCGTCGTCCACGTGGTCGGCAACGTAATCGTGCCCTCGAAAGATTTCATCGCCGACGTAATCGAGCAGGAGGGCCGTTTCACTATCTTTGCCCAGGCTCTTCGCGCCACAGGACTCAACCGCGCCATGGAGCCCATTCGCGACGAGAGCTATGTGTCGCCCTATCCGTCGGGTGTGGTGGTGCGCGGCGAGAATTCTTTCCGTGTTCCCACCGTGAAACGCTACGGCTACACTCTCTTCGCCGAGCCCGACAACATCATGGGCCTCTACGGCATTCACACCCTCGATGAACTCGTGGCCTACGCCGAGCAGTATTACGGCACCGACGACCGCGGCGACTACACCTCCGAGGCCAATGCGCTCCATAAGTTCGTGGCATACCACATCCTCGACCGCCAGATGTCGACAAACTCTTTCCTCTACAACGGCCCATGCACCGTAAGCTCGCGCATGAACGAGCGCACCGAATACTATGAGACTATGCTCACCTACCGCCTGATGGAAATCAAGGCCGGCAACCGCATCAATACTCTGAGCGACGGCCGTTGTGTGGGTCTCGACGAGCAGCTCTCCAACATCAGCGCAATCAATGGTTTCGCCCACTCGCTGACGTCGATGCTCGTCTACGATGAGAACAACATGGTGAACGACGTGCTCAACAAGCGCATCCGCTTCGACTTCTACAACGTTCCCCCCGAACTTACCAACAACAACATCCGCTGGCAGCTCGCCGACATCCAGGGCGAGAACAGCTACGTGATACCCAACGATTTCTGCTCCAAGCATCTCAGCTTCTCCGACGAGACGGAAATCACCATGTGGGCCTCCAACGGCTGGACAAACTTCGAGGCCGACGAGCTCAAACTCAACGGCTGGTATGACTTCACCCTGAGAATGCTTCCGATGCCTCCGGGCTCCTACGAAGTGCGCATCGGCTACCGCCAGGAGTCGTGGCGCGGCATCGCCCAGCTTTTCGTCGATGGCGAAATCCAGGGTATTCCCCGCGACCTCCGTATCGCCGGCACCGATCCGCAGGTAGGCTGGCTTCCCGACACCGACAGCCCCGCCGACTCCGAAAACGACAAGGCCATGCGAAACCGCGGGTATATGAAAGCTCCCGCATCGATTTATACGCCCCAGAGCGGCGGTGTATCGCTCCGCGCGGTCAACACGTGCCTGCGCGTGATTGTAGGCCAGTTCACCTGGCAGGAATATGGTGCCCATACCCTCCGCGGCAAGAACGTCTACGACCCTAATCAGGAGTTCCACGGCGACTATATCGAGATTATACCCGTGAGTCAGATCGAGCGCGAGGACATCTACTGATTCCTGCTCCCTTTCCTTCCCATCGAAACCTGTAAATCAGAATATCAGATAAGTAACTGGTCGAAATTATTTTAATATTTCCGGGAGGAGAATTTTCAGGAGATTTTTCTCGATGAAGAAGGAGTGTAGATGTCTACACGACTGA
>ERZ838577.906-NODE-906-length-43441-cov-6.944637_pt1 | contig 43441 bp, 37 predicted proteins | sample MGYA00519682_ERZ838577 | MGnify/ENA primary metagenome ERZ838577 (study PRJEB31850, sample SAMEA3708838) | human gut metagenome | biome: human gut; feature: human-associated habitat; material: faeces | place: China | collected 2014 ...
CGAGAAACATTACAGAGAATAATTCCTAAACAAAAAGCGTTAGTCTTTGTAGAGTGGGAATGATTTCTCACCGCTTAAAAAGCCCGTAGTTATGCGGATTTAGCCATTTGAGTTTCCCTTGTGGCAACAAAATGGCAACATTATTTGAATTATTGTAAAAGTAAAGAGCTAACTGATTTTTATAGTCAGTTAGCTCTTTTTTGCTTTTTATTAAGCAATTACTTTTTCGAGGCAAGCGCTTGTAAAACCTTTTACTGCACTTTCAGTAATAAGACCAATACAACTTTTAACTAATTCTTGAGGCTTTTTACTTTTTAGGAACTCGTTACTTTTGTTTGTTGCAAAATAATATTCAATATTATTATGTAATTCAATACGTATGTATCCGGCATCAGCTAAATCTTTAATATAAACCTGAAATTCGACTTCATTTAATTTATAAAGCTTTGCACAAACGCCTTCTCTGTTAATACAAGCTTTAACTATACTTTTATAGATTGCATTTGTGGTTTTGGCTCTTGCTTTTGTATATGGTGGACGTGCAAGATCTGGAATAAAATATTCATTTGATTCTTCATTTATATAAGCTCCTGGGATATATCCATCTTTTATCCATTTAATCACAGTACTTTCGTTTTTTAAATCAAATAAATTCATAAACTCCTTAATTGTCATTATAGTAGCTCCTTATTTATTGGAATTAAAAGCGTTAAACTTTGGATAGTTATATCTCCAGTTATCGTATTCTTCTTTTGTGATTTCTCCGTTTTTGAACTTTTTGGCTTGTTCCTGCCAAGCGGAAAACATATCGAACATTTTAAGATAGTTTGTTCCCATACCTTTATCAAGGCGTATGCAAAGCTCGTCATCAAGTTTATCAATACGGAAACCATATAAATCCTCAAGAGTAAACAGTGTGTGCATTAAGCCGTTGTAACTGTCAATGTCAGGAACAGAAAGCGCCTGCGGAGATATATCGAAAACCTCTGCAAGTTTATTTGTTAAATCAGCCTTAGGCGTTCTACTTCCGGATTCATACTGTGCCATACGAATGTCAGCGGTCTTTTCAGGAAATCCGACCACCTGTCCTAAATATTTCTGTGTCATTCCGCAAAGATTACGAAAGAATCTTATTCTCTCTCCGATTGCCATAAAATACGCTCCTTACTTATGTAATGTGCAATCAGTATATCATATATGTTTAGTATATGTCAAGCAACATAAAACAAAAAAGTTTAATATTTTTGTGAAAACCACTTGACATAACGGAATATGTTTAGTATAATCATTAAGCAAATAGCGTTAAGTTGTTTGCGAAAACTGAATATCCGTCATACATCACGGTAATGGTGTATCCGCTCGGGCAAATCGGAATGCGGTCAGAAAGTTCTCCGACACTAAATAAACAAACTAACAAGAATTGAAAGGAGGTTTCAGTATGAGTACAACATTTATGAAAGTACAAGATGTTGCCGACGAATTAGGTATTTCAAAATCTTATGCCTATAAAATCGTGCAGCAGCTTAACGAAGAGTTAAAAGCACAAGGCTTTATAACAATTTCAGGACGAGTAAACAAACAGTATTTTTTAGAAAGAGTTTGTTATGGTACAGCCGAAAAAGAAAGGATGTGATATCAATGGCTGTTTATAAGGAAGAAAAAACAAATACTTGGCGTGTTATCTATCGCTATACCGATTGGAATGGCGAACGAAAGCAATCACAAAAACGAGGATTCAAAACAAAACGTGAGGCTCAGGCGTGGGAAAGAGAACAACTTAATAAGCTTGGCGGAGATTTGGATATGAATTTCAAGAGTTTTGTTGAACATTACTCCGAAGATATGCAGACTCGACTTAAAGAAAACACTTGGGAAACCAAGAAACATATTATTGATAAAAAGCTTATTCCATATTTCGGTAAGCTGAAAATGTGTAACATAACCGCACAACAAATAATTACTTGGCAAAATGAGTTTATCAATTATAAGGACGATAACGGCAAACCGTATTCTCCCGTATATTTGAAAACAATACACAATCAGTTGTCTGCGATATTCAACCATGCTGTCAGGTACTACAACCTGAAAGAAAACCCTTGTCAAAAGGCGGGTAGCATGGGTAAAAAGAAAAATCGTGAAATGCTTTTCTGGACTAAAGAGGAATATTTGAAGTTTGCTGATGCAATGATGGATAAGCCGATGTCATACTATGCGTTTGAAATGCTCTATTGGACGGGTATTCGTGAGGGCGAGCTGTTAGCTCTTACTTCTGCTGATTTCGATTTTGAAAAGCGAACGGTAACAATTAATAAATCGTTTCAGCACTTGAATGGCAGAGATATTATAACTTCGCCGAAAACAGAAAAGAGCAACAGGACAATCAAACTGCCTAACTTTCTTTGCGATGAAATACAGGACTATTTGAAAATGCTCTATGATGTAGGCTTAGACGACAGAATGTTTCCTGTTACAAAAAGCTATTTATACAGAGAAATGGAACGAGGTTCTAAACAAGCTGGTATTAAAAGAATTCGTATTCACGATATTCGTCACAGTCATGTCAGTTTGCTGATTGATATGGGATTCTCTGCGACGGCTATTGCAGACCGTGTGGGACATGAAAGCATTGATATAACTTACAACTATGCACATTTGTTCCCATCAAAGCAGGCTGAAATGGCGGATAAGTTAGATATGGAAAGGGGCGAGTGAAATGTCACTTAAAAATAGAGATGAGCATAACCGCTGGAGAAACAAAACCGTAGCGTTTCGTGTATCGCCGGAGGAGGACAAACAAATTGAAACTTATGTACGGCTTTCAGGACTAACTAAGCAGGATTATATAACAAGGCGACTCACGCACAGGGATATAGTTGTGCAAGGCAATCCGAGAGTATTCAAGGCTTTGCGAAACCAGCTTGCCGATGTGCTGTCGGAATTACAGCGAATAGAAGCCGGCGGGGAGGTAAATGATGAGTTGCTTGATGTAATAGAAATGATTGCCGATATTCTCGGCGGATTGAAAGGAGAGGATAACAATGGAGAATAAAAAAGAAATGACCGCCCCGAATGTATCTGTTGGCGCAGATACGGAGCAGTCAATCCAAAAATGTACTGACATTAGTATAAACGATAACGATGAAAATATCAAGGATTTGGACGAAAGTTTTCGTGAAATGCAAAGAGAAATGCTGAGGCAAATGGATCCGTCATATTTGAAAACCGTTTCAATGTCGGCTCTGTATGATACCGATTTCGAAACACAAACCGCACTTATAGACGGTCTGCTTTATCAGGGAACTTACTTGTTCGTGGGTTCTCCGAAAGTAGGAAAGAGTTTTATGATGGCACAGCTCGCTTACCATATCAGCACTGGAACTCCGCTTTGGAATTACAGAGTCCGCAATGCAACCGTTCTTTATTTTGCCCTTGAAGATGATTACCCTCGCTTACAGCGCAGGCTCTATCATATGTTCGGCGCTGACGGAACGAACAACTTGTATTTTGCAACAGAAAGCAAAACCGTAAACGGCGGTTTGGAAGACCAAATAAGAGGTTTTATTCAGGAACACCCTGACACCGGACTGATTATCATAGATACGCTAAAGCGTGTTCGAGAGACAGGTGGTGCGGATTACAGCTACGGCAGTGATTACGATGTAGTCGCAAAGCTGAAAGCGCTTGCCGACAGCTACAAGGTAACAATGCTTATCGTCCATCACACACGCAAACAGCAGGCTGACGATAAATTTGATACAATCTCCGGCACAAACGGATTGCTCGGTGCGGCAGACGGCGCCTTTGTTCTCAGCAAAGAGAAACGAACAACCAATGCCGCAACGCTTGACATCACCGGCAGAGATCAGCAGGATCAGCGAATACACCTTGTTCGCAATCCGCAAAAACTTATATGGGAATTTGAAAAAAGCGAAACAGAAGTTTGGACAGAGCCGCCTGACCCGCTGCTTGAAAAGGTATCGACTGTTCTTTCTTCGGACAGTAGCCGATGGGACGGGACGGCTTCTGAATTGAGCAAACTTATTGGATTGGATATTAAGCCTAATGTTCTGTCGCTAAGACTTAGTATCAACGCCGGGCGGTTGCTTAAAGATTACGACATTCATTACAAAGCGAGTCGCACGCACATCGGACGAAAAATATCCCTTTGGAAAGAAAGCGTGTCAATGTGTGACGACCGTGACAAACTCTCCGAGAACGGTGATGTGGTCTAAAACATTGTCACCATCGTCACGGTTTGTCACAGCAAAAGTTTAGCGGAGTGTGCAGAGAGTGCCTTTTCAAAGGCGGCTCTTTGCCCTTCGGAGAACGCAAAACCTGCTTGCAGGTTGCATTTTTGATGGGCTCGCCTGTCAAAAGTGCTTTTGCGTTACTCTTGACAAGAGTAACAGAACCCCGGCTAACGCCGGATAAGGAAAGGATGTGAGATTTAATGAAAAGAACGATATGCGCAATGGTCGGTAAAGGCTCTGTCAATCATAACAGCCGCAAGTTCAAAGCGGAAAACGTTGACGGCAGACGAACGCATCTTAACATTGATTATTGCAATGAAAATATCAAGAAAATCTATCACGAATTGTTTGACGAAGCACTAAAAAGATACAACGAAAAGCAGACAAGAGCCGACCGCAGAATAGAAAACTACTATGAGAAAATCAGAAACTCAAAGCAAGAAAAGCCGTTTCACGAACTGATTTTACAGATTGGCGATAAGGAAAATATGAGCGCCGAAAGCGAAAACGGACAGCTTGCACGGCAGGTTTTAGATGAGTATTATCAGGAATTTCAAGAGAGAAATCCCAACCTAAAAGTGTTCTCTGCTCATCTGCATATGGACGAGGCAACGCCTCATTTGCACATTGATTTTGTTCCGTTCACCACCGGAAGCAAGCGTGGACTTGATACAAGAGTATCACTCAAGCAGGCGCTTGCCGCACAAGGATTTAAGGGCGGAACCCGTGGAGATACCGAGTGGAATCAATGGGTAAGCGCAGAAAAATCCGCACTCGCATTCGTTATGGAACGACACGGAATTGAGTGGGAACACAAGGGTACTCACGAAAAACACTTGTCTGTTTTGGATTACAAAAAACAGGAGCGAGAAAAGGAAATTGCTGTATTGGACAATCAACTTGCCGAGAAAAAAGACGAGTTTCGTGTTATTGCTGACCGCATTGAGAACTTCGATAACGGAGAAAAATCTTTGCAGAAACTTGATGAAAGCATAATGAATGAGCCTGAATATCAGTTACCTGAACCGCCTGCAATGATGTTGGCGAGAACTTATAAAGCAAAGTTTGTTGAGCCGCTCATATCTCGATTTAAGTCTTTAATCAGCACCTTATTTGCACGATATTTCAAAGCATTGGACAGTTATCACAGATTGAACATCACAAACGGAAACCTGTATCGTGCTAATGAAAGACTTGAAAAAATCAATGATAAACTTACTGAAGAGAATACAAGGCTGAGAGCAGAAAACAAAGACTATTCATTGCTCCGCAAGGTATTCGGACACAAACAAATTGACGATTTACTTGAACGAGCAAGGAATGTTAAAGGTCGCAAGCGTGACGATCCACGTTCAAGATAAATAATTTTTTGGAGGAAAACAAATAATGGCAAAGACAATTTTTGAACAAATGGGTGGTACTTACACACAAGTTGGGGATTATCTTCTCCCCGATTTGAAACTGCCCAAAGAAGAAAAACAAGCAAATATCGGCGTATGGTCTATGCGACACAAGCGATTTTTGCGAGAAAATCATCGTGTACTTTATGCTAACCTAATGACTTCAGGCAAACTTGTCACATACCTTGATGACATCGAGCAACAGGCAACCGCTATGTTTCTCCGGCTGGTAAAAGAACTTGCTGAAAAAGAAAATATAACCGAAGAACTCAAAGCAACCGACCAAATGCTATGGGTACAGAGAATGAACAATATTCGTAATCGTGCAACGGAAATTGTAAATTCAGAATTGATTTACACAGCGTAAGCATTATGGAGGTAGGGAGAAATACTTGCCTCTTTTATGTTTATTGTTGCAAATGCTCCTTGCTTTTATTCGCGTTTCGGTATATAATAAAGATATCAAATTGTGGAGGTTTGTATGAACTATTTAAGTGTTGCTCAAATAGCAGAAAAATGGGATATGACACCAAGACGAGTACAGGTGCTTTGTAACGAAGGACGTATAGTTGGTGCTCAACGTGTAGGCAATGTGTGGACAATCCCTGAAAATGCAGAAAAACCAGCGGATGCAAGAAAAAAAGTAACAAGCAAAAGCAATCGTGTTAATACAAACATTTCCATTGAACGAGTGTGGGCTATGCCAAACAAAAATACATTTGACATTAAGCCTATACATGCTTTGATAACAGAAGAGTTAACCGACGGGTTATGGATTGATCCATTTGCAAATCAAAACAAACTTGCCACCATTACAAATGATCTTAGTTTGGAATTTGACACAGACTATCATATGGATGCTTTAGATTTTATGAAAATGTTTGACTGTGATTCAGTTGATGGTGTTTTATATGATCCTCCATATTCCCCAAGGCAAGTTAGTGAATGCTACAATAATGTCGGCTACAATGTGACATGGGACACTACTAAAGCTTCTTTTTGGGGAAATCATAAACGCGAAATATCCCGTATTGTAAAGATAGGCGGAAAAGTAATAACGTTTGGCTGGAATAGTGGTGGCATAGGGTATAAGTACGGCTTTGAAATTGAAAGGATTTTACTTGTTCCTCATGGTGGATGGCATAATGATACTATTTGTACAGTTGAGATTAAAACTCACGAAGGAGAAATACCTAAACTTCAAGGGGATACTGTTAAAATGATTCAAAACGATACAAACAAAAAAGCACTTACTCAAGAGGATAAAAAATTAATATCGGCATTGTCCTCTTTACCAAATGATTACTGGGATTTCAAAGATAATGATGTTAGAGAATATACGCACGGTATTCACAACTATCCTGCAATGATGGTTTGTCCTATTAGTCGCAATATAATAAAATTGGTGAAGGATGTACAAACTGTAGAAACAGTTTTTGATCCTTTCATGGGTTCAGGAACTGTATTGGTCGAGGGGATGCTTGCCGGAATAAAAAATATTTATGGTAATGATATAAATCCTTTGGCTTTGTTTTTAAGTAAAGTTAAAACTACTTGCTTAGATATAACTCAATTGCAACAATCGGCACAGGCGTTATATAACCGAATAGAGAATGTTTATAATCAATTTGCGCTTCAAATTAATGGTGCAGATGAAATAATGCGATGTGTTTATAATTTGGATTTGACAGCTAAAAATGGATGGGGCGCTGAAGCACCAAAGTATTTACATAAATACACACAGGATAATTATATCAATATAAAAATACCAGAATTTAAGAATATCGGATACTGGTTTAAACCTCGTGTAATTTTGCTATTGTCTTTGATAAAAGGGAAAATAAATAAAATTACTAATAAGGATATACGTGATTTTGTATTCGTTGCATTTAGCGAAACAATACGATTTGTTTCAAACAGACGCAATGGTGAATTCAAAATGTTTCGTATGCCGGCAAATAAGGTTGATAAATTTGAACCAGATGTCATAAAAGAATTTACAACTATTTTAAACCGTAATATTGAAAAAATGAATTCTTTTGATGAAGCTTGTACTGATATTGGAAGTAATTCGACGGTTTCAATATTCAACAACAATGCAACATCACTAGAGGATGTTCCGGATAATTCGGTAGACTTGGTTGTAACTTCGCCACCTTACGGAGACAGTAGAACAACTGTAGCGTATGGTGAATATAGCAGGTTGTCTTTACAATGGCTGGATCTCTTTGATTTGTCTGAAAGAGAAATTATGGGTATAGATAAAACATTGATGGGTGGAAATAAGTATAGAAATGGTTTTGAGTATACTATACCAAGTGTTACCTTAAGAACATCTCTTGAACGAATTAAGGATGTTGATTTGGAACGAGCTGGTGATGTGTATAGCTTTTATCTGGACTTGTGTAATTCTATTGCTGCTATATCTAATAAAACCAAGTCAGGTGGATATCAATTTTGGGTGGTTGGTAATAGAACCGTTAAAGGGGAACTTCTTTTAACAGACCAGATCATATCTGAAATTGCTAATGAATATAACCTTGAACATATTTACACTATTGACAGAAATATTATTAATAAAGTTATGCCTTTGCTAAATTCACCTACTAATGAGAGTGGGGTAAAATCATCGACAATGACTAACGAACACATAGTAGTGTTGAGAAAAAAATAGTGCGCTGCACTTTCGTACAGCGCATGTTATCAAACAATTCTGTTTTGTACTTTAAACAGCAAAGGTTGATCTATTTCACGAATTCTAAATCCAGTACCATGATCGTGAGTCTTTCCTTTATTTTTACCATTATGGTACTGACCAATTCGTAAATCAACATAGATTTTACCAGTTTCAAGTAGTGTGATAAAAGCATCATAGTCGAAACCAGAGACCTCATACGCTTCGATAAAATGAAATTCTTCGTTAGAACCTGTGCCTCTAGTTAGTGCTTTAGCATATACAAATTTATTTTTATATTTTTTCTCAAAGCATTTTCTCAAGGCTTCTCTTGACCAAAAAATATCTTCTATTACATCTTGAGACTCAATGTAGATTCCATCAGGCCTACAATGAATCCTTAACATATTGCCCGTATTGGCAATTGGAGTAAACCTATTGGCAGACAGAGTAGAGTGAAGTACTTTCTCATCATTATCATAAACGCTACTAGAATATCCATATTTTTCACGAAGATATGTATTCGCTTTTGCGGGCTGAGGGGCACGTGTAAACATTGTAAGCATACTTGGGGAATCAATTCTACAAGATTTTAGTTCATAATCACCGAAATCAGGTTGATCAAGATTGTTTTCAGGAATTCCTAATAAATCTTCCAGTGTCTTGCCTATTCCTGTCGGACCTGATCTGTGAGTCTGTATCCAGCCCATTCCTTTTATTTTAGTGAACTCTCTAATAAAATCTTCAAGTGTGACTATCATTGATTAATCCTCGCTTTCAACAAAAAGTTTATATGTTTCAATCTCAAGGGCATCAGCTATACGTTGAATATTCTCAAGAGAAATACTGCGACGATAGCACTCGATTGCACTGATATATGTGCGGTGCATACCACATTTATCGGCAAATGCTTCTTGTGATATGCCCATTGCAGTGCGATATTTCTTTAAATTAGTACCAAATACTTTTACAATATCCATACTTGCAATCCTCCATACTGTATAGTATAATGTGAATGAATACAAAAAGTCTACATACAATAAGTAACTGAAACATTTTCGTCATTTAATACGAAAGATTTCAATTAATAATTTGAGTGTAAAGGAAGATAAAATGGAAGCTAATATTATTTCGATTGTTAGGTCTTGGTTTGATAAATCAAGGGATTGGCAAAAAGATGCATTTGTAAATCTTTGGAAAAGTAAAGATTTAGAGGAAACCAAAAAGCGAGCACTTAGACTTGTTTGCAAAGAATATGGATATACCGATTGTCCCTATGTTTCTGATACAAAGTTTCCCGAAGACTTGGACGATGTCACATCCGATGATAGTAATATCATTTTAAAGAGCATATCTAACATACAAGGAGTGGCTGCGTTAAAGCCTACAAAACCACTTGAATTCACTAAAGGACTAAATGTAGTGTACGGAGCAAATGGCTGTGGCAAATCATCATATGTTAAGGTGTTAAAAAAGGCTGAAAATCCTAAAGACGACATCAACATTTTTTCCAACATTTTTGAAAAAATCAATATTCCAGCAAAAGCAACATTAACCTTTTCTTGTGACGGAGAAGATACAACAACTAATTGGTCGTTAAAGAATGATAAAAATTATCCGATCAGAATATATGACACAAAAATAGCACATAGGTTTTTAGACAAATCAACAGAAACAATTTACGAACCAAAATTATTACATATTTTTACTCAGTTAGCTGAAATATCAGAGTATATAGGCCAAGAGGTAAGTTCAGAATACAAAACTAAAACTTCAAATTTAAAAAGCGTACCTAACGAACTATCAACCTCTGACTTAAGTAAGAAATATAGCGAATTGGAAACACTTCCACTGATTGATGATTTCGAAAAATGTATAAATTTCACAGAGAAAGATCAAAAGCAATTAGAATTGATTGAAAAGGCATTCAATTATTCTAATCCTGATCAAACCAAGAAAAAACTATCTCAGCAAGTAGAAATACTTTCACAATTAAAAAGTAAAATATCTACTGCCTACTCCCAATTGGATCAAAGTAATGTTGAAGATTATATTCACTCTATCGAAATTCAAATTAAAACTCGTCGTGAATTTGAAAATTTATTAAAAACATATAGAGAAGTTTCAAGCATTAAAGAGTTTGGGTCTGATCTTTGGAAAGATATGTGGAAATCATCACAGAAATTTTCTGATTCAATTGAAGGAGATAGTACAAAAGATATATGTGTATTATGCCAGCAACCGCTTTCTTCTGAAGCGAAAATAAGATACGCTAAATTTTCAGAAATATATGCTTCAGACCTTGAAAAAAAGCAAAATGATGCATATGAAATCTTAAATAAAAAGACACAAAAATTAAGTGAACTTATCAATAGGAATCTTAATGTAAATGACACAAAACAAATTCTTATTACAAATATGTTCTCGGATGATGTCGTCTCTTACATTGAAGATGTGTTGAATAAACTATATATTAGAGCAAATTGGTTATACAATTATGACCCGAAAAATGTAGAATGCCCAAAAGTAGTATGCGTTAATGAAGTACTTAACAAATTTGATGAATTTACGAAAAGAATAAAGGAGCAGATTGAATACATTGATGAATTCATTAATAATTCAGAAAAACAAAGCAAGGATAGAATTGAACTTCAAAGTAAAAAATGGTTTTCCGAGAATCAGAATAATGTTAAATTGAAAAAGGAACTTATTATCTTAAAAAATATTAAGGCTGGCATAAAAACCAATAATATTACAAAAGCTAAGAATGCATTGTCTGAAAAAATGATTACTGAGGTGTATGTAAGAAGATTTGAAAATGAATTAAATGCACTCAATCCTTCACGATCGATAAAGGTGGAATTATTATCGGATGGCAAAAAAGGTAGAACATCTCACAGAATATCGATAAAAGGAGCTTTCGAAAAAAAGAAAACGGAAGAAGTTTTAAGTGAGGGTGAATATAGAGTTGTTTCTATTGCTGCCTTTTTAGCCGATTTAAACTCTATTAATAAGACACAAGCCTTTATATTTGATGATCCAATAAATTCTTTAGACCACAACTATGAAGATAATGTAGCAAAACAATTGGTTAAACTGTCTTTTGAAAGACAAGTAATAGTATTTACACATCGCCTTGCATTTGCAGAAACACTCAAAAATTGTATGGAACTGTACTTACTTGAAAATCCTGAAATAAAAGAATCTTCCAAATTTAATTATATAGAACTCAGAAACAGTCCTATGGGAGAACCAATATACAAGGGAGACTACAATAAAACTAATGCTATATCTTCATTACAAACGATAAAAGATGAATCTATACCTAAAATACGCAAATTGAGAGAAGACGGAGATTATGATTTAGCCGATGCCAAACTCAAGAGTTGTTGCACAATTGTAAGGGTAGATATTGAATATCTCATCGAAAAATTGTTGTTAAACGGATTGGTTACTAGATATAGTAAAAATATTTCATCATTAAAGATTAGATATCTAAAAATAATCGAATCAAAGGATGTTGATTTTATTGAAAAAATGATGACAAAATATTCTTATTTTGAACATTCACAGCCAAGTGAAAAGCCAATCGAGTTACCTGACCTTGAATGTTTAGAAAAAGATGTAAACGACCTTATTGATTGGGGTAAAAATTATAAAAAAAGGCTTAACAAAAAGTGATTCATTATTGGAAAATAAAATAATTTTAAATTTATTTTCTACTAATTGATTTAGCCAGATAGTAGCCATTATAGTGTGGCAACGAAATGGCAACAAAAAATCGGATAGCGTATGCTTTACCGATAATTCAAATAATATAAATACTCTCTGATAAATTTCATAAACAAAAGTGTTTAAGATTGATTTACAGGGAGCGAGTGGGAATAATTTCACATGTTATTGTGCAACACCCATTATCCTGTAATGTGTAAATTTTAATATCCTTGAGCGACCTTGAAGAGCAATCTTTTAGGTCGTTTTTTCTATGCCCAAAAGTCCGGTGTTTATCGGGTTTTTGGCAATAAAATTACGGTTTTATTCGGAGTTTAAAAAATACAGACAGGGGATAACAAAAATTACCCCAAAGAGAGTAGAAGGGTTTGCACAATGACAAAAATTAATGTTATTGCGTAACACCCATTATCCTGTAATGTGTAAATTTTAATATCCTTGAGCGACCTTGAAGAGCAATCTTTTAGGTCGTTTTTTCTATGCCCAAAAGTCCGGTGTTTATCGGGTTTTTGGCAATAAAACTATGGTTTTATTCGGAGTTAAAAAATACAGATAGAGGATAACAAAAATTACCCCAAAGAGAGTAGAAGGACTTGTACAATGACAGACTTTGTTATTGTGCAACACCCATTATCCTGTAATGTGTAAAATTTAAGCAGTTGCAGGAGGCTTTGCTGTACAAATATTTATATTTTGATACCAAAACCGTAGGCTACTTAAAAAACGCCGCTAATTTCTGCACCGTTTTTATCATATTCTGAACCTCCAATATGTACAGCGTTTTTTGCAAGACCTGCATATCCACGCATAATGACAGATACGCTGTTAAAGGAAAAAATCTGTGAATAAATTTTGTCTGTTAATGCTGACAGATTTATGATACAATAGTGCTGTTAGTTTGAATTGAAAAGTGGGCAGAAATATAAAAAATGAGGAAACTGAATTTTACAAAAGCACTTAAAAACGCATTACCGTATGTATTAACGCTTATACATGTCGGTATAATGACTTTTGTTGCGGAAATATTGGGTGAGGGGGAGATAATCTTTCCTGAAATAACGGCACTTGCAATTGGTTATATGGTTACACAAAAGCAAGGTTGGAAAGTCAATGACAGCCGAATGATTGCGTTAATTGCAATTTGCGCTGTTGCGGGTGTGCTAACAGTCCGATACATAAAAGTCGGGCTTTATCTTGAAATATTGATTGCATTTGTATTTGCACAAATTCTCTTTATGCTTTCGGGAACAACATTTGCACCGATGATTTCGGCAATTGTGTTGCCCGTTATGATGCAGACCGAGAGCTTTATATACCCGATTGCCGCATTTTTGCTGACAATTGCGGTTGTATTATTCCGCAGATTTCTTTTGAAAGTTAAAATAAGAGATAAAGAGGATTTTCAGTCGGTAAACCTGCATGCAAAGAGCGATGTGATTGACACAGCCGTAAGAACAATCTGTGTTGCCGTTGTGGGATTCTTCGCAATTTGGTCGGGCTTTAAATTTGCAATTGCACCGCCGTTGCTTGTGGCGTTTACGGAATTTTCCCGTCCGAAAAATAAGGCTCGCAACAAGCCGGTAAAGACGGTTTTGCTGATAACAGTCTGTGCATTTGTCGGAGCGGTTTCAAGATATGTGCTGAATATGACTCTCGGATTGCCGTTGACAGTTGCCGCATTGACAGCCACGGCGATAATGCTTGTAATTGTTCATTGCGCAAAAATGTATATTCCGCCTGCCGGAGCATTGACAATTTTGAGTATGATTATTCCGAGTGAAAGCGTACTTTTGTACCCGTTGCAGATATTTGTCGGAACTGCGGTAATAATGCTTATTTCACGGCTTTTGTTTATGAAACGGCAAAATTAAAATAATCTTAATTTAGTTATATTATTCTATAGAGGAAATTAAATGGATATATTTATTACAATTTTAGTTACATTTTTTGCAGGAATGGGCGCAGGTCTCGGAACAGGTTTTGCAGGAATGAGTGCGGCGGCTGTAATAAGTCCGATGCTCATAACTTTTCTTAATATGGATCCGTATATGGCAGTCGGAATCGCACTTTCGTCCGATGTTTTGGCGAGTGCAGTTTCGGCTTATACATACCATAAAAATAAAAATCTCGATGTCAGAAACGGTTTGATTATGATGGTGAGTGTGCTTGCATTTACGATTGTCGGCAGTTATGTTGCAAGCATTGTTCCATCAGCTACAATGGGCGGATTTTCCGTGTTTATGACATTTTTGCTCGGCATAAAATTTATCATCCGTCCCGTTATGACAACTAAAGAAGCTATGCTCGGTGTGTCGGCAAAAAAGAGGGCAATCCAGTCTGTAATCTGCGGAATGTTAATCGGCTTTATCTGCGGATTTATAGGTGCGGGCGGAGGAATGATGATGCTTTTGATTTTGACGACCGTGCTGAATTATGAATTGAAAACCGCTGTCGGCACAAGCGTATTCATTATGACATTCACCGCCCTGACAGGCGCAGCTTCGCACTTTATGATTGGTGGCACACCCGATTGGTTTGTGTTCATTCTTTGCATAGCGTTCACCCTTATATGGGCGAGAATTGCCGCCGTCTTCGCAAACAAAGCTAAACCCAAAACCCTGAACCGTGCAACAGGCATTGTCCTCGTGGTGTTAGGTGTTGTTATTATGGGATTTAAGCTTTTAGCAAAATAAAAATTGACAGTGTTAAATTTAAAATTCAGGTCGGGCAATAGATTTGTTAAATGCAAAATTTCTGTTGCCCGATTTTTCAACGGTTATGTTAGGGCTAATCGAGTACGGCGAAACAAATGCTCGTTTTGAACAATATTCAGGGGGGAAGTATGGTTTTTTAAAAATTGCATTACTATTTCACAAAAAACAAAGGAGCTGCGAAGAACGAAGTCTTAAACTTCATTTCTTCACAGCTCCTTAAATTTGGTTCATCACGATTTTTTGTGGGATGGTGAACGGACAGAAGGAATAGAAAGATAGCGAATCAAGGTAAAGAAGAAGTCGTCGTCACGGTAAGCGTAGCCGATTCTTTTAGCGACCTTGATCTTGTTGTTGAAGCCTTCGAGCTTGCCGGTGCTGATTGAGTAGATGGCATGGGCAGCTAAGCCGGGAAGCCGTTTTTCTTTTTGAACTGCAAACCAGTGGTGCAAAATGAATTTTTAGTTATTATAATTCATTAAAGGAATTATGATCTTCCGACTTAATCTATCATTTGTGGAGTTATAATTATAATTTATTATAGCATACAATCGTATGATAACGATAATAATTATAAACTTTTAGGTTTTGCACATGAGTTGCGAACTTTTATTGGACAAGGCAGATAGACACGCATAGGAGAAAAATAATCGGTGCTTTTAGATTTCATCATATTTAAAATAAACCTAATGCCGTAAATGCCCATTGCATATACAGGTGCGTTCACCGTAGTGAGCGGAGGGTTTGTATATCCCGAAAGCTCCGTGTTATCAAATCCCATAACAGAAATATCCTCAGGAATTTTGTAACCGTTTTCTTGCAGAGCTCTCATTGCACCGATTGCAATATGATCACTTGCCGCAAAAATAGCTGTGGGGAGATTCCCTTTGCTGATCATTTCTGACATCATTTTATAACCGGATGATGTTGAAAATTTGTCCTGTATAATAAACCCATCATATTTAATGTTTAGTTCATCGCAAATGTCTGTGAAAGTGTTGAGTCGTTTATCAGGAAATATCGTTCCGTCCTCAAGCTGTTCAATGCCTCCGATAAAGCCAACTGTTCTATGACCTAAATCATATAGATATTTAATTGCATCGGACACTGCCTGACGAAAGTCAAGTGATACGGATGTGATTTCAATATTCTCAACGGTCATATCAAGAAAAACAATTTTATTATTCAATGAATGCAGTGATTTTATTTCTTGTTTACTAAACTTTCCGAGGCAGATTATGCCATCAACATCGCAGAGTACATTCTGATAGTCATTGTCTGTTTTAAATGTTCGTACAATACTTATATTATTTTTTGAACAGTAGTCTTCGATACCCTGTCTCATCAAAAAGTAATAATTATCTTCAATTTCCTGTTTGGAAGAGAACCATTGTAGAATTCCAATGCGACATGAAGGTGCTGATATAACCCTTTTTTTCTTTACATAATTAAGTTCTTTAGCTGCTGCAAATATTTTTTGCTTCGTTTCAAGCGAGGTGCTGAGGGTAGTGTCGTTATTAAGCACTCTTGAAACAGTAGCTACTGATACATTTGCCTTTTTGGCAACATCTCTGATTGTAGCCAATTGAATCACCTCACTACCATTATAGTGAAATATTACTAAAAAATCAAGCCGTGTTTAGTGAAAAACAGAGAAAGCAAAAATGTTTACCAAAAACTATTGACAGTTTACGAAACAAAACATATAATTTAGTTAACATAAAAACAAAAGAAACATTATTATTAAATAATAACGAAATCTTTTGTGCAGGTTGTCACGGCGTTTCATTTAAAATTAAAAGGAGGAAAAATTATGAAACAGACATCATCACAACCAAGACTTGATGGCAAAATCCCCGGCAGAATCAAATACACCTTTGCTTTAGGTGCCCTCGGCAAAGATATGATTTATGGTATGATTGCCACATTTTCAATGATTTATTTCACAGACATCATCAAGGTAAACCCGGTATTTATCGGCGTAATGTTCTTTGTTGCAAAGTTATGGGATGCCTTTAATGATTTGTTTATGGGTATGATTGTTGATAACACACGCAGCAGATGGGGTAAATTTATTCCATGGCTTGTAATAGGTACACTGGTTAATTCAATTGTATTTGTTGTTTTATTCACAGACTTCCACCTCGATGGAGTTGGACTTTGCGTATTTGCAACAGCAGCTTACATACTTTGGGGTATGACTTACACAATTATGGATATTCCTTATTGGTCAATTATACCTAACCTCACTTCAAATCCTGAGGAGAGAGAAAAGGTTTCGGTACTTCCGAGAATCTTTGCAAGTATCGGACAGTCACTTGTTATTGCAGGCTTTGGTGTTCAGATTATCGAGGCTCTCAGCGGCGGTACAACAAATCAGGCAGGTTATCACAGATTTGCAATCATAATTGCAATTGTATTTATTCTTACAATCGGTATTACAGTAATCAATCTTCCTAAAAAGAGAGATGATTCTGTTCCGGAAAAGAAAGTTAAGTTTAAAGATATTTTCTCAATCATCGGCAAGAATGATCAACTTCGTTGGGCGGTAACTCTCATCTTCCTTTATAACATCGGCATTCAGTGCATTATGGGTGTTGCTACATATTATTTCAAATATGTTTGCGGCAACGCAGGAATGATGTCATCATTTATGATCAGCGCATCAATCGCAGAGGTTGTAGGTCTTATCGTATTTCCTAAGGTTGCAAAATTTCTTTCAAGAAAAACTTCATTCCTTCTTGCGTGTCTTTTACCGGCATTTGGTCTTGTAATGCTTTTGTTCGTAGGTATTTTTGCTCCGCACAATGTTGTGCTCACATCAATCTCAGGTGTTATCGTAAAACTTGGTACAGGTCTTGAACTTGGTTGTGCAACAGTATTCCTTGCAGATGTTGTTGATTACGGTGAATTTAAGCTTGGAACAAGAAATGAAGGCGTTGTATTCTCACTCCAGACGCTTATCGTAAAATTTACAGCGGCTCTTACAGCACTCGGTATTGGTGCGGCACTTGGAAGCACACAGTATATTCCGGGTCAGGAACAGTCATTTGCAACAGTAGCATCAATCAGTACACTTATGTGCATTGTTCCTGCAGTTTGTATGCTTATTGCTTATGTTGTTTACAGAAAGAAATATAAGCTCAATGACGGTATGATGAAGAAGGTTATCAACACAATCAGTGCAAGAAGAGAAGGCAAGATTGATATGACACAACAGCTTGATGAAAGCGGCAATACAGAGCCTTCTGTATTCCTTCCTACAGTTACGGAAAAGGCAGGTAAATAAAATGATTGATACTAAAACAGCAATTGAAAAAATTATAAACGGCGAATTTGATAATCTTTTCACTGATATATATATAGATTCATCAATGATTGATTATCAGAAAAAAAGATATGTTCATGCAATTGAGCAGTATGAAACAATTTTTTGCCCTGATAGAGTAGCAATATTCAGTGCGCCCGGCAGAAGTGAGGTTTGCGGTAATCATACAGATCACCAGCACGGAATGGTGCTTGCAACATCAATTAATCTTGATACTATTGCTGTGTCGGCCAAGAATAACAATGATATTGTAAGATTTGTTTCTGACGGTTATGATATGATTACTCTCAATATAAATGACCTCGAAGTAAATAATGATGAGGCAGGCACAACGGTCAGCCTTATCAGAGGTGTTCTTCGTGGACTTAAGGATCATGGATACAAAATTGGTGGATTCAATGCTTATGCAACAAGTGATGTACTTGTTGGTGCAGGACTTTCATCGTCAGCAGCTTTTGAGGTAGTTGTCGGAACTATTATTTCCGGTTTATATAATGATATGAAAATAAATTCAGTTGAGATTGCTCAGATTTCTCAGTATGCTGAAAATGTATTTTTCAAAAAGCCGTGCGGACTTATGGATCAAATGGCTTGTTCAGTCGGAGGAATGGTTAACATTGACTTTAAAGATCCGACAAAGCCAATTGTTAAGAAAGTACCTACCGAATTTGAAAAATATGATTACAGTCTTTGTATTGTTGACACAAAGGGGGATCATGTTGATCTTACCGATGATTATGCTATGATTCCCTCGGAAATGAAAAAGGTTGCAAATTTTCTCGGAGAAGATTATCTGAGAGATTGCGATTCAAACGAATTTTATATTCGCCTTGACGAAATTCGTGAGGCTGTTGGCGACAGACCGGTACTTCGTACAATTCATTTCTTTAATGAGGAGCATAATGTTAAAAATGCCGTTTCATCACTTGAAAACGGTAAATTTGACGAATTTCTCAGTGCAATCAGAAAATCAGGAGATTCATCATTCAAGTATCTTCAGAATGTATATACAACAAGAGATATTCAACATCAGAATATCTCGGTAGCCCTTGCACTCAGCGAAAGCCTTCTTCGCAATTACGGCGTGTGCCGTGTTCACGGCGGTGGATTTGCAGGAACGATTCAGGCGTTTGTCAAAAATGATTTTGTAAGTAATTACAAAGAATTTATAAATAAAATTTTCGGAGAAAACTCCTGCCATGTTCTCAAAGTGAGAAAATACGGCGGAATAAAAGTAATGTGATTATGTAGGTTTTGTTTTTATTAAGGAGGACAAAATGAAAATTCTTGTTTTAGGCGGTGCCGGATATATCGGTTCGCATACAGTTTACAGACTTATTGAAAGCGGTAATGAGGTTGTTGTATTCGATAACCTTGAAACAGGTCATATCGAGGCGGTTCATCCCAAAGCAAAATTTTATAAAGGTGATCTCAGAAACAGAAGTGAAATTGACAGCGTTTTTGATAAAGAAAAAGGTATTGATGCTGTAATTCATTTTGCAGCCAATTCACTTGTCGGTGAAAGTATGACCAACCCTCTCAAATATTATGATAATAACCTCAACGGCACAAAGGTTTTGCTTCAGTCAATGGTTGCTCACGGAATTGATAAGATTGTATTTTCATCAACAGCGGCAACATACGGTGAGCCTGAGAGAACTCCTATTCTTGAAACCGATCCGACAAATCCGACAAACTGCTACGGAGAAACAAAAAAATCCATGGAGAGAATGTTCTATTGGGTTGAAAAAGCACATGGTTTAAGATATGTTTCTCTCAGATATTTCAATGCATGCGGAGCACATATCAGCGGAAAAATCGGTGAGGCACATAATCCTGAAACCCACCTTATTCCGATTATTCTTCAAGCGGCGCAGGGTACCCGTGACCACATAAGTATTTTTGGTACTGATTATCCCACATCTGACGGAACTTGTATTCGTGATTATATCCATGTCACTGACCTTGCACAGGCTCATATTCTTGCAGTTGAATATCTTATGAAGGGCGGTAAAAGTGATATATTCAATCTTGGCAACGGTGTAGGTTTTTCTGTCCGTGAGGTAATTGAAAAAGCAAAAGAGGTTACACAGAAAGATATTAAGGTTGTTGAAGAAAGCAGAAGAAGCGGCGATCCTGCTGTATTGATTGCGTCAAGCGATAAGGCGAAAACTGTACTTGGCTGGAAACCTGAGTATGATGATCTGGGAACAATTATTAAAACAGCGTGGAAATGGCATTCAACACATCCCAACGGCTATAGTAAGTGAGGCGGTATTTATGAAGAACAGCGTTTACGGCTTAATATTAAGACTTGTTTCATACGGAATCAATACAGGACTTATTGAAAAAGAGGATATAATCTACACACAAAATAGGCTTTTGTCGTTGTTCAATATGGATGAACCCGATGACAGTTGTACTTGCCTTACAGCAGATAACGAGGATACTCTTGAAGAAATTTTGTCGGGACTTCTTGATTATGCATACGAAAAAGGAATCATTCCCGAAAATACAGTAACATATCGCGACTTATTTGATGTGAAACTTATGGCTTCACTTGTTAAGCGACCGTCAGAAGTAATAAGAGAATTTTGGCAGAATTATAGCTGTTCCCCTAAACTTGCAACCGATAGCTACTATAAATTCAGCTGCGATACCGATTATATAAGAAGATATCGTATTAAGAAAGACTTAAAGTGGAAAACATCAACCGAATACGGTGATATTGATATCACGGTAAATCTTTCAAAGCCTGAAAAGGATCCGAAAGCTATTGCAGCGGCAAAACTTCAAAAACAGTTGGGCTATCCGAAATGTTTGCTTTGTAAGGAAAATGAAGGATATGCCGGAAGAGTAAATCATCCTGCAAGAGATAATCACAGAATTATTCCGCTCACCATTGACGGAGATAACTGGTTTATGCAATATTCTCCGTATGTTTATTACAATGAACATTGTATTGTATTTAACGGTGAGCATACACCAATGGTAATCAATGATTCTACATTCAGAAAACTGTTTGATTTTATTTCACAGTTTCCGCATTATATAATCGGTTCGAATGCTGATTTACCGATTGTAGGCGGTTCAATACTTACACATGAACATTTTCAGGGTGGCAGATACAGCTTTGCACTTAATAGGGCAGAGGTTGAAAGAAAGTTTATTGTTAACGGCTTTGATGATGTGGAGTGCGGAATTGTAAAGTGGCCTATGTCAGTTGTAAGATTGACAGGTAAAAACAAGGACAGCATTATTTCATTATCTTCTCATATTCTAAAGAGTTGGAGAGCGTACACGGACGCAGATGTTGGCATTTTTGCCGAAACAGACGGTGAAATTCACAACACTATCACTCCGATTGCTTTTACAAAGGATGGAAAATTTGTTATTGACCTCGTTCTCAGAAATAATATTACAAGTGAAGAGCATCCTCTGGGAGTATTTCATCCTCATGCGAATTTGCATCATATTAAAAAAGAAAATATCGGCCTTATTGAAGTTATGGGACTTGCAGTATTGCCCTCAAGGCTTAAAGATGAAATGGCTATTTTAAAGGATGCTATTCTTAATCACAAGGATGTAAGTGAAATTCCGAAAATCAGCAAACATTCCGAGTGGGTAAATGAATTTGTTTCGCAGTATGATGAAATCAATGAATATAATATTGATTCAATAATTCAAAATGAGATAGGAAAGGTGTTTCTTAATGTTCTTTTGGATGCAGGTGTATTCAAAAGAACTCCTGAAGGACAAAAGGCTTTTGATAAATTTATAAAAACGCTGTAGTAAAGGAAGTGCTAAAATGTCAAAGGTAAGGGTAGTGAATTTTGAACCTACATCCAAAGGTGAAAACACTCATCTTTATATAATAGAAAATAACAGCGGAGCAAGCGTGACATTATGTGATTTAGGCGCAAGTGTCGTTTCGATAAAAGTTCCCGACAAAAACGGTACTATTAGAGATGTAGTTCTCGGCTATGAGCACATTGACGGTTATGAATTTGACGGAACATACTTCGGTGCTACTGTCGGAAGATGTTGCGGAAGAATTGCATACGGCAAGTTTACTCTTAACGGAGAAGATTATCAGCTCCCTGTAAACAATGGGAGTAACCATCTACACGGCGGATATAACAGCTTTAGCCGCAAAGTGTGGCTTGCGATAGTTGATGATAAAGTTCCAAATACAGTTCTATTTATGCTTGATAGTCCCGACGGTGATGAGGGCTATCCCGGAAATATGAAAGTCTTTGTACGCTACACTTTTGATGATGAAAATGTACTTACGATAAAATGGTCGGCAGTTTCCGACAAAGACACAATATGTAACCTGACCAATCATTCATATTTCAATCTTAACGGACATAAAAGCGGTAAAGTTACAGAAAATCACAAGCTGAAAATAAATGCAAATTTCTTCATACCGATAAATTCAAACCTCAATCCCACAGGAGAGATAACTCCCGTTAAGAATACATCGTTTGATTTTACCGAATCCAAGTTAATTGGAAATGGTATTGACAGAAAAAACGAGCAGATTTGTTTTGCAAACGGTATTGACCATATGTTTGTGCTGAATCATTCCGATGAAGAATTTGTGCTTGCAGCCGAAGCTGAGGGCATTGATAGCGGAATCACATTAAAATGCTATACTTCTCAAAAAGGTGTTCATGTATATACAGCAAATTATGTAGATGTTTTGTCCAATATGGGAAAGGATTCAGCAACATACGGAGATAATTCAGCGTTTTGTCTTGAAACCCAAGGCTTTCCCGATGCTGTAAATCACAAGACTTTTCCTACGACAATATTAAAAGCAAACGAAAACTATACACAAACTACGAAATATATTTTTGGTATAAACAAATAAAATAAGCTAATTTCTAACTCCTTTTAAAAATAAAATCTCTCTAAAATCAAGGACCACCTATTTTCTTGGGTGGTCCTTGATTTTTAATCTATGAGGATGTTTCATGTTTTACAGTATTACACCGTCTTAAAAATATTCTGTTTTAGCGGTGGTTATGTGCAATTCTGCCTGAAAATCACCCTGTTCTGTTTGCGCCGTAAAACCGGAACATTCCTCTTGTACGGCTGTTTTTACAAACTGCATTTTTCATTGCCGTATATTTCTTAGCGCTGTTTTTGCTTTTATATTAAAATACGCTTAGGATAGATTTCTTTACCCTCCGCATCAAATTCAAAATTTTCATTACCCCAACTTTTAAAAAAATAATCACTTTTCCCTAGCAAATGTACAGAGACAACGGCGGTAATAAGTTTCTGACTTATAAAATTGATAGTAACTTCTTAAATGATCGACTGTTTAAGAGTGTATTGAAAAACATTTTAATATTTGTTAGAATTTAAGTGGTGATGAGAATATGTTAAAGATTGCGGTAGTAGATGATGAAATTGTATTTGTTGAAAGTCTGATTAACAAAATAACAGCGGTGTGTGAAAAGCTTAATTTGGAATTTAAAATTGACAAATACTCAAACGGATTTGATATACTTGAAAATTACAGCAAGTATCATCTGATTTTTCTTGATATTGAAATGCCGTCAATTGACGGTATTGCTACAGCCAAGCGGATAAATGAATTGAAAGGTTCAGCTGAAATACCTTTTATTGTTTATGTCACAAGTCACGATGAGCTTGTGTTTGATGCTTTAAAAAGTTTTCCTTATTCATTTATAAGAAAAAGTAAAATTGAATCTGATTTGTACGAATGTATTAACCGTATAAATAATTCTTTTAAAGAATTACATAAAACTATAGTATTGCATACCGAAAGAAAAGATATTCCGATTGTTATTGGTGATATTATTTATCTTGAAAAAATTAAAAATTATGTTGTGTATCATACTAAAAATCAAGAATATAAGGTCAGAAGTGATATGAATACAGAATTTAAAAATATCGCAGAATATGGCTTTATAAGACCGCATATTGGTTATGCTGTAAACAATAAGTATGTTGAATATATTTCTACGGATTGTGTTTTATTGCAAAATGATATTAACATTCCTCTCAATAAAAAATACAGAGATGATGTAAAGAAAAAATATTTCAAATGGTTGGGGGATATAAATGTTTAATTATGGTTTTGAGTTATTTGTAAATTTATTTCAAGGTGTAATGTTTACTGTATTTTGTTATAAATTCTTAACCCCATCACGCAATAAGATTTGTGAGGGAATAGCTTTTTGTGTTGCATCATTATTGATGTTTTTGTCAATTACACAGATAAACAGGTTGTATGTATCTTTTGCGTATATTGAAACGGTTGTATTTTTTGCAATTATGATTCCCTATTGCGTTTTGTTTTTTAAAGACAGAATTTTTGTTAAAATTCTCACACCTGTTATTTTGAATGTGATTTATTCAGTATTATCATTTGGAATTAATTATATCTTTTCTGCGATTATCAGTTGTGACTATAATTATCTTATGATAGAGAGTTCCCAATATCGTTATATGTATGTGTTAATGTCAAATCTGATTTTTGTAATTGTTTTATTTATAATTTATAATCTTTTCAAAAATTCGTTAAGCCATATTCACAAACAAGAAATATTGATTACTCTTGTAATTCCTTTGTTGAGCATTGCTGTAGGCTTGCTGACATTTTTGGTATCTTCAAACGCTGATATGTCTGATTTTGACCGTATTGTATTAGGAGCGGTTTCAATAATAATCCTTTCATTTACATTTATAAATTTTTATCTTATTAAAAGTCTTTCAAAAAATTATTCTTTGGAAAATGAAAATGTTTTGCTTAATAAAGAAAAAGAGCTGTATAATGTTCAAATGACAAGTTCAGAAAAATATATGAAAAATCTTTCTGATGTTAAGCATAACCTTCAAAATCAATTGTTGTGCATCGAAAATTTGATTGATGGGCAAAGGTATGATGAAGCTAAAAAAATGTGCAATAATGTAAATAATAATATTTCTGCTAATGTCCATTTTTGTAAAACAGGTTATGTTTATTTGGATGCTATATTAAATGTTGTATATGAAAAAGCAATTGAAAATAATATTGATTTCAGCGTAGATTGTAAAGATAATTTAAGTTTTGTGGCAGGTGATGATTTAGCTGTTCTAATAGGTAATCTTGCAGATAATGCTGTTGAGGCACTTGCAAAAGAGCAGAATAAAAAATTAAAGATAAACATATTTCAAAACGGGTCGTACGGAGTTATAAATGTGCAGAATTATTGCTCTTCTTCAGTTTTGCAGACTAATCCAACTTTGTACACAAGTAAAGAAGATAAGAAAAATCACGGCAGAGGAATTTCTATAGTAAAAAGTATTGCCGAGAAGTATGGGGGAGATGTAGCTATTTCGGAGAAGAATAATGAATTTATAGTTTCGGTAATTTTAGACAACCGAATTTTTACCTAAAAACCCACTATTTTTACCTGATTAAAATCAAATATTCTAAAAAATGCTATCCTTTTTCTTGGCATAACGCCTTAAAGAAAGGATAGCATTTTTTATGTCAGCTGATTGTGAAAGATCAAAAATTAAGGAGAGTTGAATTTTGAAAAAGGGTAGAAATTTGCGTAGCGTTAATACTGACGGAGGGGTGAATTTGCAATTCAAACTTTTGTCGGCAATCGGAATTATCATTATAGTTTCCGGACATTGTTATCATGGCGGAATGGAACTTGCTTATAACTGGTTTCCGCCGTACTCGTATAATTTGGCACTGTTTGTATTTATATCGGGATATTTTTACAAAACCAATTATGAAGAAAATGTCGGAAAATACATATGGAAACGAACAAAGCGTCTTCTTATTCCTGCGTATCTGTGGAATATATTTTACGGTGGTGTGGTTGCATTTCTCGGTTTGTTTGGATTTACTATAGGTGCAAAGCCTGATTTATACAATCTTTTTGTTATGCCGTTTGTTGACGGTGAGGCTTTTCAATATAACCTCGGTTCATGGTTTGTGTACCCGCTGTTTTTGGTTTGTATAATAAATGTGCTGTTCAGAAAATTTTTGAAACTGATTCATCTTGACAATGAATTTATAGTTTTGACAGTATATCTCGCAATCGGAATGATAGGAATTAACACTGCAATAGAAAATCCGACTGCAATTAACGGTATAGTGAAACTTCTTGTCAGAACAATGTTTTTTCTGCCGTGTTATGAATTCGGTCGCTTTTATAAAGCTGTGCTTGAAAAGAAAGACACTCTCAATAATGTTGCGTACTTTGCAATTATATTTGCTGTACAGCTGATACTTTTAACTTTTTGCAAAGATTTGGAGTACACTCCATCGTCATTTGCTAAATTTAACAACGGTTTTATAATTCCGTATATCTCGTCAATCACAGCAATTGCATTTTGGCTGAGAGTTTCAAGATTGCTTGTACCTGCCATAGGAAACAGCAAGCTTGTAAGACTTATAGCTGACAACACATACGGAATTATGGTAAATCAGCTTGTAGGTTTTATGTGCCTAAAATTTGTATTCTACGGATTAAGCCGCATTACTTCAGGCTCATTGTTTGGTGATTTTAATGTTGCATCATTTAAATCAAGTATATGGTACTACTATCTTCCAAACGGTTTGCAACAGTGGGCTTTTGTATATCTTATATTTGGTCTGTTTGTACCGATATTAATTAGCATTATTTTAAATAAAATCTGTCATATTGCACACAGTTCTATTTTAAAAAAAGTATAGTTATTTTGAGAATAACGGGGATGCAGATTAATGAGAAAATAATTTCAATATTTTTATTAAATTGTAAATTCATAATGAAATACAGATACAAAAATCTTCATAGGTAAGCCCACCCATAAGTCACTGAAATTGTACCAAAACAATAGATATTATGTTGTATTTGCTTTTTGTGTGTGATACAATTTAAAGCGAAAATAGCAACAGCCTTAATGATGTAGCAAGAATGATCGACCTTTCGGGTACAGAAGTTGCAAGCTATGTCTATGACGCTTGGGGTAACATAAAAGACACCAAAGGCGAGCCGACAATTCGTGAATTAAATCCGATTCGCTACCGTGGCTATGTTTACGACACCGAAACTTCACTCTATTATCTCCAAAGTCGCTACTACGACCCATTCGCAGGCAGATTTTTGAATGCGGATATATATTGCGATACGAACACAGGCACTCCATTAAGCACTAATATGTTCTCTTACTGTGAGAATAATGTGGTAATGAATATGGACAATAAAGGCTATAGCATAGGTATATCTAGTGGTTGGGTATCATTTGGTATTGATTTGATTATCGATGTGTTTGCAGCACCTGTTGCCTTAGCATACCATGCAATAAAAATTCCAGTAAAAACGTACCTCAAAAAATATGGAGTAAAAAAAGTTGCAAAGTATATAATAAAGAAAATAATATCAAAATGCAAAAAAATTCTTATTAAATTTACTAGATTACTTAATAAGTTATTAATGAAAGTTATAAGAACCTCTACAAAATTAATTCGAGATGACATTATCAATAAAGGAATAGGAAAGATTTTGGGTGTTCTTAACAGTAAAAGAGTAAGTCAATTATATGACGCGGTTTGTATGTTTCTATCTACCGGGGCATTTATTGCGGGAGTTCTTGATATTGTTACTGATAAACATTTTGATGGTGTTATACGCATTTAGTAAGTATAAAAGAGGTTTAAAATATGGCAAACTTAATAGTTAATCTTAACAATTACAATGATAGCAAATGTGAAATTATTGTAAATGGTATCGATATATTTAAAAATCAAAAGCGTATTCCTATTACCAAAAGTGGGACATATAAAATCAATATTATTATTTACAACACTATGAAAATAAAAAATAAATTTCATTTTAATTTAAAAAACTTGCTTCCATATTTTCCTTATTTTTATAGAAAGGAGGTTGAAAGCGGAGGCAAGATTAATAATTACAGAATTACTTCATGGGACAATTATATCGACTTTATATCCTTTGATTTTAATGCTACTTTTGATGAAAATTTGATTGAAAGAGAAAATATTTTCCTGAATGTGAATTTTGATTTTATGGGAAAACAAAATTATATTGGTGGAAATGATTTCTATAATTACCCACAGGTATTATCAAATGATGAAATAGAAATAACTGACATTGAGCTTAATGAGAAAAAAATATTGAATAAAAGTAATTATAAAAGAAATCAGTTTTTATTGTGCGTAACACAGAGTCTATTCTTATTGTTTGTGGGAATTTTATCGTTTGTATTCATAGCAGATTGTGGTAACAACTTGTTTTATAGCGTTATTTCAATATTAGTTATAATGCATTCTGTTTATACATTCGTAAGAAATATAATCAAATTGTATAGATATATTTCTTAAAAGTTAATTTGTTTGCAAGAATAAAATATTTTAGTAAATCAATAAAATTAATCGAGTAGGAGGCTACCCATTAGTTGAGTAGCCGACCTCTCACACCAGCATGGAGTGAATAAAACAATACCTTTTTGTAAATCTTAAATAGTAAGGAAATATCGCAGAATTTGAAATAATCAATAACAGTTACTTATTAAATATTTTTAACATCTGAGCCGTTGGGCTCTTTTTTTATGCTCAAAAACAGTAGGCATGACTATGAACGGAACAATTAAGAATATGCTATATGCAGTTTCAATAACAACAATAATGATTATTTGACTATACTCAAAGATAAGCTGCAATATTATCAGTCAGGTGATTATCCAAGTATTGATATTGTTTATACCTGCGGTTGTTATTTTATTAATTTATTCCGAATTATCTTATACATCTCTTATCAGCTTTGCCTTTTCCTTTATTTTGATCTTTCTTGTAGTTATTCTTTCTGTGAAAAGCCTTGATAAAGATGATATAATAACAATTTATCAAATGTATAATCTTTCCGGCGGTCAAAAACAAAGAACAGCCATAGCAAGAACTCTTGTAAATGATCCCAAGATTATACTTGCCGATGAACCCACCGGCACTTTAAATAGCAAAAATGCTTCATTAATTATGTATGTTTTTAAAGAATTTAATAATTCCGGCAAAACGATAATTATGGTAACCCACGATAATGATGTTGCAAAAGCGTGCAAGAATAGTCTGTGAAAACTTACTCTCGGAATGCGTCAAAGACTAGGAATTGCTCAGGCAATTATGGAAAATCCCGATATTCTCATATTGGATGAGCCTATGAATGGGTTTTACAATGACGGACTAAACGGTATTAGAAAGCTGTTTCTTATCGCAGAATTTAAGAAGCTATCATAGGAGGAATTGTGTTATGCCAAGAAAATATCTAAGTACTGAATATATCTGAATACTAAAAATAACTATCATATGGATTGCCATAGTATTACTCCGATATTGATTCTAAACGGCATTTTTATATATACTCTTTTACATTTTCACAGTATGTGATATAATTATCAAAAACTACACTTTGCTGAATAAAATCGGAGGTGTTTTATCTGCAGGAATCAAAGCACATTACTATAATATCAAGCGGAAGAAAAATTGTACTCAATACCGGCACAATTCTTTATGTTCTTATGACAAACAAGATAGTTGAAATACATGTTTCCGGAGGTAAGATTTATCCCACAAGAATGACACTTCCCGAGCTTGAAAAAGAACTCGGAGACGGATTCATAAAAGTTCACAGGGGTTGCATAGTATCTGCTATGGCAATACACAATATATCAGACAATATTAACCTCAACAATGGAGAATCGCTGATATATACAATACGAAAGAAAAATCAGATTATTGAGCAGTTCTATTCAAAGCAAAAGAGCATTATCAGTAATTTCAGAAAAGAGGGGATTCCTACAACAGATGAGGATTACCGTAAGTATTACAGTAGTTTTGAGAATTTGCCCTTCGCATTTACTGATATTGAAATGGTTTTTAATGATGAAAGCCACGCAGTTGACTGGATTTTCAGATACGGAAATTCTGCACTTGCAAAGCTTGAAAAAATGTCTTTGGAGCAACTTTTAGGAAGTTCCTTTGGCGGTCTGTTTAGCAATATGGACTCAAAATAGCTTCGCAGTTACGAGCGAGCAACGCTTTACGGTGAAATATTGGAAATAATTGATTACAGTCCTGAAATAGACACATATTTAAAAGTAATATGCTTTCCGACTTTTAAGGGTCACTGCGGATGCATTTTATTTGATATCGGCGAAATAAAATTTACCAAAAACAGCAGTGACGCAGAAAAAGCACTGATGCTTTATTTTGGACAACTGCCTTATAAAAACGACTTAAAGTTATAAACAATATATTTAACATTTATTTAACATTTAAAAATAAGCCAAGCCGCATACCAACACATTTTTATGCATGTTTTACGCAAGTAAACAAAAATGTCAAGGTATGCGGCTTGTTTTATGTTGTTTTAAGCCGTTTTAATGTCGTTTAGGGAATTACCTGTTGAATTTATTACAAAAAAGGCTTTACAATTTACTCAACATAAAAATTTGTCTCACAGAAAGGAGTCCTTTTTTCCGTTTTTCTATCAGTTTTACTATTGGTATAGGGTTGATGACTTACGGAGTAAAATTTGTTACGATTGTGTTTGAATACAAAATTATACTTATTTTAAAGGAAATGTAATAACATGAAAAAACGATTAATTTCATTGATATTATCAATTACAATAGTCGGTTCTGTGTTTGCTTCATCATTTACAGTTACTGCAGTCGGCGGATGGCTAGATACAGCGAAGACTTTTGGAATGAATAAAGTACTTGATCTTGGTTATCGCACCATTGCAAAAGCAACCAATATGGCTTTAAATGCAACGGTAGACGAGGATGTGCAAAAGGTTGCGTCAATAATCAACACGGTTCTTATGGGTAGCACCGGAAAAAAACTTGCGGAAATAACATCTTTGTGCAATGAGATTCTCAATGAGGTGCAAAGTATGCATGAAGACATGGAAGAGAGCTTTTCCGTTGTTGAAAAAATGCTTGGAGAGCAAGCAGCAAACACAGCCAGAAACAAGCAGGATGAAAAATGGAATTCTGATGTTATGAATGTGATTAACGAATATGAATCTGAGCCTGCACTGCAAGAATATTCGGAATATATGAAAGCTGCTGTTGATTATTCTAACGATAAAACTAATACCGAATATAAAGAAAAATATGAACAAGAAAAGAAAAAAATGATAGATTCATTTAGACTCATGTATCCCGGAGACATCAGTATGGATATTGCAGGTGATACCGATAAGCTTCAGGATTTGCTCTTTACAAGCACTAAAATTAACGATTCATTTATAAATATGATAAACAAGCTTAGTGCTAATTTTGTAAAAGGTCAAAATTCTTCGAATATTACCCTTGCAGAAACAGCTGCAATTGCGGCAAATGAGTATTTCCCGTTCAGTCATCAAGCAATATCAATATGTACATACCGTAGTAGGTGAACAGCTAATGGAGCTTACTATGTGTATGCTTACAGCGTCTGAGTTTTTTGACCTTCAAGGCGAATATATTTTGAACAAATACGGTGAAGATTCCTCATATTATGTTGGCTATACGAATGTCATAAATCAATATTACAATATGATCACAGGCAACAAAAACAGCGTTGAAAACAGAATTAATGAAATGCTGGATGCGAAAATGGTCATTGATAAATACACTTCAAAATCCCTTAAGGATTATATGTCCACGGAGGACGCAGTTTCCGTTAATATGAAAATTGAAGGCTTTGAATCGGCACACCAATTTTGGATAGATACAGGTACTAGCGGTTCGCAATATAAATCAGTTGATAAAAAATACATTGATGAAAATGTAAAATTTAATCGTGTAATGGTTAATGACACGATTTATTATATAATTGATAAAGACCAATTCAGTGACAAGATGACATTATCGGCATCCGCATTGGAATATAAGCATGATGTTCCCCTCAACGGCGATTTGCATCTGCCGTCAACAGATTATTTAAATCTAATAAAGAATATATCTGACGGATCTAATAATTTTAAAGTATCGGATAAACAGACAGATGTGTATGACGATTTAATAGCAACCAACAGCTTTGCCTTGGCAGGTAATGTTCCTGAGAAGTATCTTAAGGGATATTTACCTGATGATGCAACGGGAGATTTAATGTTAATTACAAGTGAGTATACTTGCGATTGTGAGGTAAGTCCTTTTCATACAAAATACGCTACATATCAGGTGATTGATGCAAAATCCTCACACTCTACAGGTACTCTCAAAACGAAAGAAACAACCGCCCAGCAGCTTCAGCCACCTGGGGGAGATAACCAAAGATTTTCTGTTATTTTGACTCAGCAATCTGACACATATCAGCAAAATGTTAGTTTAGAAGCAAATGGTTCCGGAATTAAATCGGCACAATTAGTAACTACAGATGACGCTGAAAACGAAATAACAATAAACCCAAATGAAACCAAAAAAGTTGAATCGGGAAAAAATCTTGCTATCAATATAAAATTAGATGATGCTTTTACGGTCTCATCAATTAAATGTGTAAGAGATAATGATTTATTCAGTTCATCCGGGACATCGGAGTCATACATTATTGGAAGTGCAGATGAATTTAGTACATTAAATCCAAATGAGGATGGTTCTTATACTATTAATTACTCCGCACCGTATTCCGATGCAAAAATAATTATTGAAACGGAAGAAAAACACTGTATTTACGATGAAAACGGATTCTGCATAAATTGTGGTGGCTATCAGCCTGCAACACTAAACGATAACGGAGTTTATGAAATCAGCAATGCAGGTCAGCTTTACTGGTTTGCTTCACTTGTAAACGGCGACAGCACTTATGCTGATTTTGACAGCCAGAATACTTCAGCAAATGCAGTGCTCGTTAAAGATATTGTTGTAAATGACGGAGATATAAACAAGCTTACAGATGCGCAATCAGATTCCTTGAGAAAATGGAATCCGATAGGTAATTATGACAATTCTTTCACAGGTAAGTTTGACGGTGGGCATCACACAATAAGCGGTATTTATATTAATAATCCGAATGCCGATAATATTGGATTATTCGGGTATACCCGAGGCGGAGCAGATATATATAATGTAGGAATTCTCAATAGCTATATATACGGCAAAAACTGCGTAGGCGGTATTCTAGGAAGAAACAACAATACCGGTGTTACCGTACAGAAATGTTTCAGCGAAGCTACAGTAATAGGTGATGAAAATGTCGGAGGCATCGTAGGCTCTACCTACGGCGGAAAAATTTTGAATTGCTATAATGCCGGCTCTGTAAAAGGCTCAAAGTATGTTGCTTCAATCAGAGGCAGAAACACATATGGTGGAACAGACAGCGGCGCAATAAACAACTGCTTTAATGTTGGTGAAGTTAGCGGAACTGAATCAAGCAATGTAGGTGGAATCAGAGGCGATGGTAACGGCACAATAAACAACTGCTATTGTATCAGCAATCAGCTTACAGATACGGCGGCAACAACAAAAACATCTGATCAGTTTGCAAGCGGCGAGGTAGCTTATCTTCTGAATAAGTCGGTAACAGACGGAAGTCAGATTTGGTATCAGAACATTGATAACGGTGGAATAATTGATGTTTATCCGAAGTTTAACGGTGGAACGGTTTATTATCTTGAATATAAGAATACCTATTCAAATACTTATTCCGAAGCACCAAAAGAGCCTGACAAGTTTGACAAGGACGATGACGGAAATTTATTAATTAAGTCATATGATGATCTTATATACCTTTCATACCTTGTAAGAAACGAATATGATGTGTATGGTTCACAAAATTACATTCTTACAAACAATATTAAAGTAGAATATAATTGTTTATGGACTGATGGAATTGGCTCTATTGCCGAAAATAAACCGTTCAACGGTACTTTTGACGGCAGAGGATATTGCATTATGGGCCTTAATGTTAAATCTCAGGACAACGGTGGATTATTTGAGATAATAGGTGAGAACGGATGTGTAAAAAACTTATTTGTGCTTGATTGCGACTTTAGGGTTTCTTCAAATAAAGCAGGCGGAATAGCAACAATAAATAACGGTACAATAGACCACTGCGTAAGCGGCATAAATTCATTTTTGACAGGTACTGTAAATCTGCCTAACATAACCATAGACTCGTCTGAGTTGAATTCAATTATTAAAGGTGACGTCTGCGGAGGTATTGCAGGCGAAAACAATGGCACAATAATAGGCTGCAGAAACGCTTCGGTTTTGTACGGTACGCAGTGTGGCGGTATCGCAGCGGTTAACACAGGTAAAATTTACGGTTGTGCCAATAACGGCAAAAGCGGGGATTCCGACACCACTGTTTCCGGTGGCCTTGCAGCTAAAAACGGCGGAATAATTGAAAGCTCATACAATTCGGGTAAAGTAAATGCAAAGTCTGATAACGCAACGGGTTCTGTTGCAGGAATAAACGGCTGCGATGAATATAAGCCGTCGGTTTCAAATGTATTTTATCTAAACGAAAAGGGACTTAAAGCTGTAGGCTCAGATTCAACAATAACACCTGATGAATCAAATATCGGAATACCAAACAATGCTGATTTTAAGGACAGCAGTTTTGTAGATAAGCTAAACAGTGTAACCGATGACTCAGTCACTTGGTTGCAGAACAATCTTCTCAACAAAGGTTACCCGACAATAAAATGCAGTTTTCTCAACTTAAAAGTTAAGTCAGCCGGAAATAACATAACCGTAAAGGGAAATATGCACAGAGATTTGAATATAAAATACGATGTTTGCAAGGAAAGTGACAGCGTATATAAGTTTTTGTCATCTTCATGCGGTGATAAAAAAATCTTAAAAGCATACTCACTAACACTTTCAGATAAAGACGGTAATTTTATTCCTGCAGAACTGTGGTGTCAGGGAAAATTAGAAATTTCTGTTCCGGTTGAAAGCAAAAATGTTCAGCTTGCAGGAATCAGTTCAGACGGTAATGTTATCTATTGCAAGCCTGACAGTATTGAAAACGGAAATGCAGTATTTACTGTTCCTGCACCCATGTCATTTGCTATTGTTAATCTTAATAAAATAAATAACAGCGACAGCAATATTGATAACAGCAATATATTAAATGACAACACTCCTATTCAAACGGGTTCAATGATGTTAAACACAGCAATTTTAATAGCTTTTTGTTCACTCGCATTTATTTTGATTTTTAGAAGAAGGAATAAAATTGGATAAAGAAAAAAACAAATCAAAGAAAAAACCAGTGATTATAATAATCGGATTGATTATTCTTGCAGTTATGATTGTCGGCGGAGTTGTTGTATATAACAACTTCTTCGACAAACCACAGACAGATTCAAACGGTGTTGTCGGAAAAATCTCAGATAATTGGTATATAGGCAACAAAAGTGAAACCTCGCCGACAAATGTAGGTATTCAGATTCCGGGCTACGGTACTGCCGAAATGAAGGAGGGGGATGAGAACCTTCATTTGAGCATTGGAAATCCTAAATCAAACAAATGCGGATTTTATGCTACCTTAAAGCTTGATGACGGAACTGTACTTTATGAATCAGAGCTGCTTAAACCCGGTTTTGGTTTGACAGAAGTACCTCTCTCTCAAACCCTTAAAAAAGGTAAATATACAGCAATGGTTTGTTATGACTGCGTTTCTCTTGATGAGAAACATACTCCATTAAATTCAGCCGAATCAGAATTTTTATTGATTGTTAAGTGATTGGCAATTATATTCAATCGGTTTGATTTATAAAATATTTCTAAGAAAGGGATGTCTATTATGAAAACAAAAAAGATTATTTCGGTTTTGTTGGCAGGTGCACTTGCAGCAACAGCTGCGATATCCGTCTCGGCTGCTGAATTAACCGACAACAACCCTGACGGAAGCACAGAGGTTACTGCAAGGATAGAGGGAGGAGAACCTGGTGCGGTAAGCTACATCATTACAATTCCTGACTCTGTAACATTCGGAAATCTTACACAGCCTGAAAGTGAAGTTGACAGTTATAAATACTGCAATTTCCAGGTTGAAGCAACTAAAATTGATATTAAAACAACACAGACAGTTTCAGTCTTTGTAAAGGACGGTTCCGAAAAAGCAGACGGCGAGTTCTATCTTACACAGAAGGATGTTGAGAGTCCGTTTAGCTTGAATTATGATATGTATGAGCGTTCAGTTAATGATGAAAATATCAACAACTATACACCAATGAACAAAAGCGGTGACAGCAGTGAGTACGGTTATCATCTTTGCACATTTACTGCAGGAACTCAGGGACAGGCACAAGATGTTACGCTTGCACTTAATCAGAAAGCACTTTATGGTCAGGACCTTAATACTATCGCAGGTGATTACAGTGGAAACTTAGTATTTCACAGTGCATTGCGCACTCTCTAATAAATTTCGCTGTAATAAGCAGATATTATGAAACACAAAAGGTTTAACGAGTGCTTGTTCTTAATCTTTGTTACGGTGTGTTCAATGCTTTTTATGACCTCTTTGAATGCTTTTGCTGCTCATACCGACGGAAGCACAGAAGTTATTGCACACATCGAAAAAGCTTCGGATGAAACAACGCAGAGCGTCACAGACAGTACTGACAGTCCTGCCAAAGATGATGAAAACATTATTTCAACTGGAAAATCAGTGTCCTTTTATGTTATTATCTTTTCGCTATTGCTGATTGTTTCGGTGCTTGTCATATATTTTTGCAGAAAAAATGACAGGTGTAATAATATTCACGACTGTGAATATTAATTATGTGGCAGTTCAACTGAACTGCCACTCAGACTCAAAAACTCGAAACCCGGTTATATCGGATTTCGAGTTTTTAAATTTTTCCCTCATCACGGAAAAAAAGTGAGATAATCAAAAATAAAATTTAAAATTTCCGTAAAAATCACTTATTCGGATAAATCCACAAAGTACAAAACACCTGCACCGTTTAATTACTCGATTTCAGGTTGGCAATACACATCTGCAGCTTTTAATTTGAGCGACGGAACAAATAAAGTAAAAACTCCTACAACCATAACAATATATCTCAGTTATCAAAATCAGGAAAATTATGCGTATTTTGATAATATTTGTCTTGTAAAAGACAACGCAATGAGTTATACTTATGATAAAGACGGAAAAGTTATCAGTGTAGTTGATAATTCTAAAAAGCAGTCAACTATGGAATATAAAAATTCCGACTTAACAAAGAATATTGATGCTAAAGGCTACGCTTATGAGTACACATATGACGATAATCATAATGTAACTAAAATCGAAAGCCAAACGCATATGAATTATAACTACACTTACAGTACGAAAGGCTTGGCTACATCACTTGAAGTAAAGTGTGACCCTAAAGTAACAGATGTAGGTATATTAAAAAGTGAAGTTACTTATGATTCAAACGGCTTGCTTTCAAGTGCAACCGATCAGGACGGCAACAAGGTTGAGTATAAATATGACGGTAACAAAGGTACCCTCACGCAGACAACAGATAAGCTTGACAGCAAAAATCCTGTTGTAACAGACTATACTTATGACAGCAATACCAATCAAATTAAGTCGGTTAAGCAGTCCGACAGTAATGGCTACGAGTATTCAATTGCATACTCTTATTCATCAAAATCGAAGTTACTTGAAAAAATTTCTCGTGACGGAACTGATTATTCAATTCAGTACGATGAATTCGGCAATAAGATTGATTCAAAGGTTGGCTCACAGTCACTTGCAAGCTATTCTTATGGCTCAAACAATGGTCCTATTTTAAGCTCAACATACGGTACAGGTCAAAATGTAAGTTATGCTTATGATGAATTTGGTAATGTAGAAACAAGAAAGTATAACGGCAAAACCGCATTTAATTGGTATTCCGACCGTGGCGGTAATATAATTCGTGAAAACGATTATCTTAATAAACGCTTGACTGATTTTACCTATGACACAACGGGCAGACTTGTTCGTCAGACTGTCGGTGATACATCTGTAACAGGAAGTTCCAACAAGCTCTTGTTCGGCTTTGAGTACTCATATGACCTTAATAATAACATTACACAGGTTGTTACAAAGACAACGGATAAAACTGTAAAGAACAAGTTCACATTCGTTGAAGATAACCTGCTCAAAACTTTCGCATTGAGCACAGGCAAAAAGGTCGATTATACTTATGACGGACTTAACCGCCTTACAAAAACATCATTGACTACTTCTGCTGACAAACCTATTGATACAACATACACTTACTTTGCGAGTAAGCGTGGTTCGGGTTATACAACTACAAAGTTGAAATCCGAAACTATCAACGGTGAAAAGTATGAATATAAGTATGATGCACATAGTAATATTACAGATGTTACCAAAGACGGAGTTTTACAGTATCATTATGGTTACGATATGATGAATCAGCTTGTTAGCGTAGATGACAAGCTGAGCGGTAAAGTTTATAACTATACTTATGATGCAGGCGGTAACCTTATATCTGAAACCGTTACCGATTCAAACGGTACAACAAGCAATGCTTATGAATATAACAATTCAAATTGGGGAGATGTTCTTACATCATATAACGGACAGAGCATAACCTATGATGAAATCGGCAATCCGCTTACATACCGTGACGGAATGTCAATGACATGGAAAAACGGCAGACAGCTTGCAACACTCACAAATGGTGATACAAGCATAAGCTATGGCTATGACAGCGGTAGTGTTCGTACAACTAAAACCGTAAACGGAGTAAAATACACATATGCTTATCTTAACGGACAGCTTATGTATGAAACCCGTGGCGATGCAAAATTCTACTATTCATATGATGCAAACGGGATTTTGTATAATGTCAGATACACTTTGACTGACGGCGGTACCGAGTATTCATACTACTACACCCATAATTCCCGTGGTGATATTGTCGGAATTTATAACGGAGCAGGCGAACTCAAAGCACACTATGAGTATGACGCTTGGGGCAATGTGATTTCAATAACCGATAATAACGGCAATGCAATTACAAACCCGAACCATATCGGTAACCTGAATCCGTTCCGTTACAGAGGCTATTATCAGGACACAGAAACAGGTCTTTACTACCTGATGAGCCGTTACTATGACCCAATAACTCACCGTTTTATCAATGCCGATGGTTATTTTCAGTCAGGCGGAAGCATTTTAGATGCTAATACTTTTGCGTACTGTGGTAATAATCCAGTTCTCAATGTTGATCCATTAGGCACCTGCAAAGTTCCTAATTACACATCGGCAGGGACATACATTGGACATACTTGGAAGATTAAAAAATCAGTTCCGGGTGTCCCGGGTTTTTGTAATGTTTGTAAGGGTTACGGATCAAATGCTCCCTCGAATACCTCACACAGTTTCGTTATTAGTTCTTATACGACACCTTCTACAAAAAAACAAGACTACAACACTTGGAATAAGGTGGCAGATTCTTTTGGAGCTATATTTTGTAGTTTAGAAGTCGATTTTGATGCCGGCTTTGGATTTGGTTTTGATGTAACTGATATATTTTCCATAAAGGCTATGGGAAAACATACACTTATAAGTGTCCATTTTGATGAACAGGGCTTTTCATGTGGCACGACAGATAGTGTGGAAGTTTCTGCAGGTGTGTGCGGTTGGGACTTGTTTGGAGTACAGGATACTAAATTCTATGAAAATGGATCTGGCAATGAGTATGAGAATTTTGGTTCATCTCATAAAATTGGCTTTTCAAAGGGAGATTATGTTGGTGTTGGTGCGACTATAGGTTTTGGTTGGAATTTGGATTATATATATAATAGATTTTGTGAAATATGGGGATAGTGATGAAAAAAATTCTTTTTGTTGATATTATTACGCTTTTTTGCGGAATGTTAGCAGTTTTTTTATTGTGTATATTTAAAATAACAGAAATATCTCCATTATCAATTACTATTTTGATTATCTCTCTTTGCGCTGTGCTATTATCCGAACTTTTTTCCTTAAAAATAAAAGGTGTTAAAATTACAAACGCTGTTGGTACATTTGCTTTTTTTATAGTGTTTTATACTTTTTATAATTTACCTTTCCTAGGTTTTGCTAATAGTTTTGGCATTCAAAATAGCATTGGCACGCTATTCTTATTTTCTTTTACATCAAAAAGTCTATTGTATTTGTCTTCAATCTTAAAGAATAAAAATATGAATTTTGCAATAAAAAGCAATTCTTTAAGTAGATCTAAAAATTACAGTCAATATTTTGTGCGATATTTTAAATGTTTTAGCATTTTTTTGTTGCTGAGTGGAATAGGCGTAGCTGTTTATAATTTGTTTTGCATGAATATAGATATAAGCTTGGCAGATGTGCTTTCAGGATTTAATAACCTTAATCCACAATTTCATTCTGATTTTTTTTAATTAGATATATTAGGCGTATTCATTGAAAAAATTGTTTATAACGAATAGTTGGTTGATTTGTTAACTAATTAAATAGTGAAATTGTAAGGGTAGAACATTTTGCTGAACGGAGGCTCGAAAGAGCCTCCGTTGACCCCAAAAAGTATGATGCACACAGTAATATTACCGATGTTACCAAAGACGGAGTTTTACAGTATCATTACGGTTACGATATGATGAATCAGCTTGTTAGCGTAGATGATAAGCTGAACGGCAAAGTTTATAACTATACTTACGATGCCGGCGGTAACCTTATATCTGAAAACGTTACCGATTCAAACGGTACAGCAAGCAATGCGTATGAATATAACAATTCAAATTGGGGAGATGTTCTTACATCATATAACGGACAGAGCATAACCTATGATGAAATCGGCAATCCGCTTACATACCGTGACGGAATGTCAATGACATGGAAAAACGGCAGACAGCTTGCAACACTCACAAATGGTGATACAAGCATAAGCTATGGCTATGACAGCGGTAGTGTTCGTACAACTAAAACCGTAAACGGAGTAAAATACACATATGCTTATCTTAACGGACAGCTTATGTATGAAACTCGTGGCGACGCAAAGTTCTATTATTCCTACGATGCAAACGGAATTTTGTATAATGTCAGATACACTTTGACTGACGGCGGTACCGAGTATTCATACTACTACACCCATAATTCCCGTGGTGATATTGTCGGAATTTATAACGGAGCAGGCGAACTCAAAGCACACTATGAGTATGACGCTTGGGGCAATGTGATTTCAATAACCGATAACAACGGAAATGCAATCACAAGCCCGAACCATATCGGTAATTTGAATCCGTTCCGTTACAGAGGCTATTATCAGGACACAGAAACAGGTCTTTATTACCTGATGAGCCGTTACTATGATGCCGTAACCCACCGCTTTATCAATGCCGATGGTTATTTCCAGTCAGGCGGTAATATTCTGGATGCTAATATGCATTCATATTGTGGTAATAATCCGATTATGTTTGCAGATCCAACGGGCTTATGTTATGAACCTCAATATACGAGTGCGGGAACATATATCGGTAAATATTGGGTTATAAAAACAGCAGTTCCGGGTGTACCGGGTTTTTGTAATAGTTGCAAATCTAACGGTCCAAATTCTGGGAACAAGTATTATGTTGAATCTTCTAAAAATAATAAAAATACAAAAGGAGATAGTAACTGGACACAAAGAAAAGACTCTAAAAAAGGGTCAGAAAACAGGCAAAAATCCGGCGATCGCGAACGTAATGTTGCTCATCCCAACGGCGAGGAACATAGTAGGGTTCCTAAAGGCAACGGAGTAAAACATTTAACTGAAACACCATTTGAAGAGCGCATGGGTAATTTTGGTATATGTTTAGCTTGTGCGGTTGCAGTTATATATTTAGTAGGTAATGATGTTACCGGTGCTGGAGTTGCGGATGATGTTGCACTTGTACCTACTATTGCATTGCTTTGGGATAGTGCCAGTAAGGCTTTTGGTTAAAATATGGAAAAGAAATTAGTTAAATTAAAAAACGGAATAACTTTTATATCACAGAAACTTGATAATGTTCATAGTGTTACTATCAGCGTTAATTTCAAAGTTGGTTCATTATATGAAGATCAAATCAATAACGGAATTACGCATCTGATTGAGCATTTGTTTTTTAGGCAATGGGATAATTTGCCTCAGAAACAATTGTATTATGAAATGCAGTGCATGGGAGCAGAAATTGCAGCAAAAACATTTCACGATTATGTTAGCTTTTCAATCACCGTAACACCCGACTCATTTATTAAAGCATTTAAACTTATCACAAAATGCCTAAATAAATTTGACTGGACTGATGATATAGTTAAAATTGAAAAAGAAGTTGTTTACAAGCAAATTGAAAATGATTATCAAACATTTGATAATTGGATTGATAGTTACTACTTTAAAGATACCAAATACGAAAAAACTATTATGGGTACGATTGAATCTGTACAATCAATATCTTTAAAAGATATTAACTCTTGGAAAGATAAATATTTTTGCAGCAACAATTCTTGTGTAGCTATCACTGGTAATTATTCGGACGAGGATTTTTTGACAGTTCAAAATATTCTTTCCCAAATTAATTCTTCTGGAAAACTCGCCGAAACAATTATCTGTTATCCACTGCATTTTGAAAAAAGAAATATCAGTAACAGGTATTCACTAATCTCTAATGATACAGATATTAGTGATATAACAATCTTTTTTGATATTAATAAAGATTATAACTATGAAACTGTAAGACTTCTTTCAAGTATACTTGGTGAAGGTTGCGGAAGTCTGCTGTCAATGATTTTAAGAGAAAATTATAATTTTACAGATGATATCTATACTAATTTAACATGCTATTGTGGATTTCGCCGACTGTCAATTTCTTTCAGTGTAAATAATTCTGACTTTATTGAAAGTCTGCACCATTTCTTTAAATCGCTTGTAGATTTTAGAAAAGAAATTTCAACAAATGATTATTTGACATCCATCAACTTTTTTACAAAAAATCAATTATTTGATTTAGACAACTCTAACGAGCTTAATAGCAATTATGTTTTATGTGATTTTGTATTATATCCATCAGTAATATCTGAGCCAATAAAAAGAAAAGAAAAATATGAAAAGATCACGTTAAAAGATTTAAAAAAATACGCTAATGATATTTTTATTGCTAAAAATCTTTCCTTATTAATTCAAACAAATCTTGATAAAAAGCTTGTAAAAAACTCTATTGAAAAAATGATAAAAACATTATAATAATTACATTATTTTTTGTGTGTCTATATTATTTTGACTTTTCTACATTCTGCCTGTTCAGCTATCGTGGTTATTACTACGATAATAGTTGAAATCCGAAACTATCAACGGTGAAAAGTATGAATATAAGTATGATGCACA
>ERZ838577.913-NODE-913-length-43291-cov-11.272666_pt1 | contig 43291 bp, 35 predicted proteins | sample MGYA00519682_ERZ838577 | MGnify/ENA primary metagenome ERZ838577 (study PRJEB31850, sample SAMEA3708838) | human gut metagenome | biome: human gut; feature: human-associated habitat; material: faeces | place: China | collected 2014 ...
TTCCATAGTGCAGTCGCTCCGCGACTGAGTGTAGAAGAAGAGATTGAGCCTCCGCGCACATCCTCGGGCTAACGCCCTGCGGTGTACGCGGTTAATAGGCCGTGCAGTCGCTCCGCGACTCTCTCACTCTCAATACACCTCAAATTTCATGCGGAACTTGAGCTTTTTATATCCAAAATCGGCTACGGTATTGACAAACACGTGATTTTTTGCTAATTTTGCATGTTTGAAGCGGATGCCGCGATTATTGGCGCGTATTCGCCCGCTAAGATTTGAATTCAACTCTAAGAGAATGTATAGAAACAGGACTTGCGGAGAGCTCAGGCTCGCCGATGAAGGAAAGAACGTGACGCTCGCCGGATGGGTGCAGCGCACCCGCAAGATGGGTGGCATGACGTTTGTGGATGTCCGTGACCGCTACGGAATCACACAGGTGGTGTTCAACAATGAGATAGACCGCGACCTGACAGAGGCTGCAAACGCCTTGGGCCGCGAGTATGTGGTGCAGATCAAGGGCCGCGTGGCCGAGCGCAGCTCAAAGAATAAAAATATCCCTACTGGCGATATCGAGGTGATTGCCGAATCGTTCCGCATCCTCAACCGCAGTGAGATTCCCCCCTTCACCATCGAAGACAATACCGACGGAGGCGATGACCTGCGCATGAAATACCGCTATCTCGACCTGCGCCGCCCCTGCGTGCGCCGCAACCTCGAGCTTCGCCACAAGATGGCGTTCGAAATCCGCCGCTATCTCGATTCCCTCGGCTTCCTCGAGATCGAAACCCCGATTCTTGTGAAATCCACTCCGGAGGGAGCACGCGACTTCGTGGTGCCCTCACGCATGAACCCGGGTGAGTTCTACGCCCTCCCGCAGAGCCCGCAGCTCTTCAAGCAGCTGCTGATGGTGAGCGGCTACGACCGCTATTTCCAGATCGCGAAATGTTTCCGCGATGAAGACCTTCGCGCTGACCGCCAGCCGGAATTCACGCAGATCGACTGCGAGATGAGCTTCGTGGAGCAGGAGGATGTGATCGAGACTTTCGAAGGTCTTGTGAAACATATATTCAAATATGTGAAGGGTATCGACTTCACGGAACCTTTCCCTCGCATGACGTGGAACGACGCCATGGCACGCTACGGTTCCGACAAGCCGGACATCCGCTTCGGCATGGAGTTCGTGGAGCTCACCGACCTCGCCAAGGGTAAAGGCTTCGGCGTGATCGACGATGCAGAGCTCACCGTCGGTATCCTTGCCAAAGGCTGCGCCGGATATTCGCGCAAGCAGATCGACGAGCTCACGGAGTTCGTGAAACGTCCGCAGGTGGGCGCCAAGGGTCTGATGTGGGTTAAGTTCGAGCCCGACGGCTCCATCAAGAGCTCCGTAGGCAAATTCTACACCGAGGAGCAGCTCCGCGAATGGGGAGAGAAAGCCGGCGCCGAGAAGGGCGACCTGCTGCTCGTGATGGCCGGAGAGGCCATGAAGACGCGCAAACAGCTCTGCGAGCTCCGTCTGGAGATGGGCAACCGTCTCGGCCTGCGCGACCGCAATGTCTTCGCCCCACTCTGGGTGATCGACTTCCCCCTCTTCGAATGGGACGACGAGACCCAGCGCTATTACGCGATGCACCATCCCTTCACCTCCCCCAACCCGGAGGATATTCCGCTGCTTCGCACCGACACGGGCAAAGTACGCGCCACGGCCTACGATATCGTAGTGAACGGCACGGAGCTCGGCGGCGGCTCGATCCGTATCCATGACGCGGCTCTCCAGGATGAGATGTTCGAGCTCCTCGGCTTCACTCCCGAACGCGCCCACGAGCAGTTCGGCTTCCTGATGAACGCCTTCAAATACGGTGCGCCACCTCACGGAGGTCTCGCCCTCGGCTTCGACCGCTTCGTATCGATCCTGGCAGGTCTCGACACGATCCGCGACGTCATCGCCTTCCCGAAAAACAATTCCGGCCGCGATGTGATGAACGAATCTCCCTCCCCCATCGACAAGGCGCAGCTCGATGAGCTTCAGCTTGAACTCAAACCGATAAAGAAATGATCTCTCCGCTCGATATAGTGGAATCCGTCAGACTCAACAAAATGGTAAAGGTCAAGGATATCGCCGCCGTAATCGAGGCTTTCGCCCCCAAGGAGCTCCAGGAAAGCTACGACAACACCGGCCTGCAGGTCGGCGACCCGGAGATGGGTGTGTCGGCAGTGCTTCTCTGCCTCGACATAACGGAGGATATTCTCGACGAGGCTCTGAGGCGCGGTTGCAACATGGTGGTATGCCATCATCCGCTTCTATTCCGTGGCCTCAAGGAGATCACGGGGCGCACGGCCTCCGAGCGCATCGTCATCAAGGCGATACGCTCAGATGTGGCCATTTATGCAGCTCACACCAATCTCGACTCCGCCTGGGACGGCGTGAGCCATGAGATGGCCCATAGCCTCGGCATGCGACGTCTCGCGGTGCTGGAGCCGAAGGATTGCGAAGGGAGATGCGGCCTCGGCGTGATCGGCGACATTACTCCTACCCCGAAACTCGAATTCCTCCGCAAGGTGAAGGAGACTTTCGAGGTGAAAGGCCTCCGGTTCTCCTCGCAATCGCCGCAGTTAGTGGTGAAACGCGTGGCGATATGCGGGGGCGCCGGCGCATCGCTGATACCCGATGCCATCAAGGCCGGGGCCGACGCCATCATCACGGGCGACGTGAAGTATCATGACTTCACCAACTACGGACTCGACATCATCATCGCAGACATCGGCCATTACGAAGGGGAGCTCTGCTCGCGCAGAATCCTCTCGCGCGTTATCCGCGAGAAGTATCCCGATTTCGTGGTCTATTTCGCCGAAAACGAGACAAACCCTATATCGACAATCTGAAACAATAAGCATTCAAATATATGGCAACAGAGAAGAAACAAGAAAAAGAGCGCAGCGTTGAGGAGCGACTCAAAGCTCTCTATCAGCTGCAGACCTATCTCTCGGAAATCGACCGCATCAAGATTCTACGCGGCGAACTTCCCAATGAAGTGAAGGACCGCGAGGATGAGATCGTACGCTTCCAGACGCGTATCGCCAAGCATGAGGAGGAGATTGCCGACCTGCGCAGCCTCGTTAAGCAGAAACAGGGCGACATCGTGGCGCGCCGCGAGAAGATTGCCAAATACGAGGAACAGATCAACAACGTGCGCAACAACCGCGAATTCGCGTTCCTTGAGAAAGAGAAGGAATTCGAAAGCCTCGAAATCGAGCTTGCCGAGAAGAATATTCGCGACGCTCAGGCCAAGATAGAGCAGAAGAGCGCCGATATCGAGCATGACAAGGAGGAGCTCGCCGACAACGAGCATATCCTCGAGCAGAAGAAGAAGGAACTCGAGGAGATCATCTCCGAGACACGTCAGGAGGAGGAGGCCATCCGCGAGAAGGCCAAGGCTCTCGAGCCTCTCATCGACGAGTATACGCTTGCCGCTTTCAAGCGCATCCGCAAGAATGCCCGCAACGGTCTGGGCATCGTGAGCGTGCAGCGCAACGCCTGCGGCGGCTGCTTCAACCGCATCCCCCCGCAGCGTCAGCTGGAGATCCGCATGCACAAGAAAGTGATCGTCTGCGAATATTGCGGCCGCATCATGATCGACGCCGCCCTCGCCGGCACCGAGGAGCCCGCCGCTCCCGCCCCCGCAGCCCCGGCAAAGAAATCAAGCCGCAAGAGCGCCAACTGACGCAATCAACCGCCAAAACAAAATAAAGGCCGGAAACCATATGGTTTCCGGCCTTTATTTTGTTTTGTCAGGGAATGTCGAGGTAGCGGTGGAGCTGCACCGACAGCGTCCAGCGCGGGTCGGCGAGCACACGCCTCACGGTGGAGAGGCGGTTATGACTGAACTGCTCCTCGTCCGGAACGTAGCATGGCTGCAGATACATGATGGTCTCCGGCATGCGGCATGAGAGCCGGAAATATGGTTCGAGGTCCTGCCCGACGTCCACCACCTTTATCTCGTCGGCACGCTGCACCTGCAGCGGCGCCTCGCAATCGCCGGCGATGCCGAACTTAGGGCTGACCGTGATCCAGTCGATCATGTTGGGCACGGGCCGCGTGCCGTTGGTCTCGATGGAGATCTTCTTCCCAGTGGCGCGCTTCAGCAGATGGATGAAATCATCGTCGATCCAGAGGGAGGGCTCGCCACCCGTGAGCACTATCCATTCGGCGGAATAGAGGTTCACGGCGCGCACTATGGCGTCGTCGTCCATGAAGATTCCATCCTCGTGGCGCGTGTCGCAGAAGGGGCATGCGAGGTTGCATCCGGAGAAACGCACGAACACCGAGGGATAGCCCTCATGGTGTCCCTCCCCTTGGAGGGAATAGAATATCTCGTTAATCTTTCTCATAAGCGGCGGTGTTTCCCTCGCTCTCCTGCACTTCGCAGCGATAGCATGTGGGTATTGAATCCACAATCCAGCGGGCAAGGTTCTCGGCCGTCGGATTGAAGTCGACTACATCATTGATCACCTTATGGTCGAGCAGGCCGAGGATGCGGTTTTTGATAAGTGTGAAATCCTCCACCATGCCGTCGGCATTGAGCTCGCGGGCACGGCATTCCACAGTGATTATCCAGTTATGGCCGTGGAGCGAGGTGCATTTGCTATCGTAGCTGAGATCGAGGCGGTGGGCCGCGCTGATCTCTATTCTTTTCTTTACATAGTACATTTCAGGGACAATTTTTAAGGAACAGAGTCTAAGACTCCGGTTCATATTGCAGCTTATTGCAGAGTCTCCGGATCGTAGGGTATGCCGGCGAAGTCGAGGGCCTCGCGCCGCTCCACGCACGTGCCGCAGCGTCCGCAGTGCTTCTCCCCTCCCTTATAGCAGGAATAGGTGAGGCTATAGTCCACTCCGAGGCGCTTTCCGATCACGGCTATCTCGTTTTTGGTAATGTCGGTGTAGGGGGCGATGATGTCGATATGCTCATAGGTACCTTCGCTCATGGCCTCACCCATGGCCTTTACAAAGCCGGGGCGGCAGTCGGGGTAGATGGCATGGTCGCCGCTATGGTTGGCGAGCATCACGTGGCGCAGACCGCGCGATTCCGCAAGGCCACAGGCAATGGCGAGCATTATGCCGTTGCGGAAAGGCACAACCGTCGATTTCATGTTCTCATCCGCATAATGCCCCTCGGGGATGGCCTCGGCTCCCGAAAGGAGGGAACTTTCGAAATACTTACCCATAAATTCGAGGGGTATCACTATGTGCTCGATGCCGAGCATCTCGCATTGCTTGCGGGCGCAGCGGATCTCGCGGGCGTTATGGTTCGACCCGTAGTCGAACGTAACGGCCAATGCGATTCGCTCCTTATAGTCATGAAGCAGGGTCACGGAGTCCATGCCCCCGGAGAGCACAATCACCGAGTCGCGGTCGCCTCTTATATTTATATTGTCGGTCATTTCAGTTCGTTTTGGAGTGAAACCTTCATCGGCAGCTGCGGTTGAGCACGGCCAGCCGACGGGCGCGAACATAGTCCTGATGACCCTCATCGCCATAGTTGGCGAAGGGATAGATGCTGATGCCGCCTCGGGGCATGAACACGCCGCGCACCTCGATATATCGCGGATTCATAAGATGAATGAGGTCGTTGAGGATAATGTTGACGCAATCCTCGTGGAAATCGCCGTGGTTGCGGAAGCTGAAGAGATAGAGCTTGAGGCTCTTGCTCTCCACCATCCGCTGACGCGGAATATATGAGATATAAAGATGGCCGAAATCGGGCTGCCCCGTCTTCGGGCAGAGCGTGGTGAATTCGGGGCAATCGAAAGTCACAACATATTCTCTTTCCGGATGCTTGTTCTCGAAAGTCTCGAGCATTTCCGGGCTATAGTCGGTGGGATATTTCACCCCCTGGTTACCAAGGAGAGATACCCCTTCAAGTTCCTTATCAGTTCTCATATTGCAAATTTACAAAATTTTTCGAGAAAAATCGAGAATCTCGGGAATCTCGGGGGCAATTCGAGAATCTCGAGGATCTCGGGTTTCTCGGGAATCTCGATTATTAATAAATGTTAAAACATCTTCGTTTCGAAACTAAAAACGTATCATTCTTGTTCTAATTGAAGAAAAGAAAGAAGATAGATTTTTGTTCATTAAGTTTAAGTTCCAACAGGCATGCCTGTTGACAAAAACGGCCACTCGCGAGAGCGGCCGTTTTTTGTTGCGACAATCCAAACAAAAGCGCATGCCGCTACGGTTTCGCGGCGGCGCGGACGCAGCTGATTTCGGCGAGGGCGGTGCGGGCGGTCTGCGCCATCTCGGCGCGGAGGCGGCGTCCGTAGGGGAGGCTCAGCAACCAGATGAGAAGGCCGGCGGGGAAGAACCATTTGAGCACTGTGCGCAGCCAGGGGCGCGACGTGGGATGGTCGATCCAGAGGGGCTTGATGACAGGGAACAGTTCAAGTTTCGAATTGACCTTTAGGTCGCGTGTATCGGAGAGATAATTCACTACCTCATCGGCCATATTGCCTATCCTCTCGATAGGCGCAAAGGGATAGCCTTCATCCCAATATCGGAAATATGACATGCGGCCTCCGTAGCGTTTCAGCCATGATTCGCTCACCGCATAGAGGCGTGCAAGCATCCTCTCGGCTTTGCGATAGTCCACCTCGCTGATGATGACCTCCTTGAGCGGCACATGACGCGACTCCCGCAAGCCGAGCCAGCGTTTTATAAGATTCAGATAGAGATCTTTGTTGAACACCGCCGAGTCGTTCATAGCCTTGTAGGTCACGAAGATGCCGAGCGGCAGCAACACAGCCGTAGAGAGCCACATGCCTATCCATACCGGTATCCTCCCCTCGCGGGCCATCTTGTAGCCCGTGTTGTCGATAACATAATAGAAGAGGAAGAGGAGCACCGAGATCACGAGCGGCATACCAAGTCCTCCCTTGCGGATGATCGCTCCCAACGGAGCACCTATAAAGAAGAAGATAACACACGCCACCGACAGCGTGAACTTCTTGATAAGCTCGATCTCATGACGCCGGATATTCTTTTTTTCGTCGGCGATTGTTATGGCTCGGAATTCCAGTTCTCCGGCGCGCGCCTTGTTGAGACTCAGGGCCTGTGTATAGATCTCCCCTTGCTCGGAAGGAGAAAGGGCGTTGAGAAGCGAATCGAGATTCATGGCCACCTCCGGTTTCTGATCTTTCTTCTCTTCCTCTTTCGCCGTGAAATAGTCGGCGCGCATCACGCCAGGGAAAGCGGTGGTGCGCAGGTCGGAGGCAAAAACGGCTCCTACCGAATCCACTCTAACCGTAAGCGAATCGATAGTGGCTTTCAGTTCCGACATATTCTTGCCGACATACTGCTTTCGCATTCCCCCTTCGTCAAGGCGGTTGAAGTTGGCATCGAAGGGAATCAGCACCTCTTTGTCGAAGAAGGATTCGCGACGGAAGGGGACGTTGCGGTCGAGCGCCCTCTGCTCGCGCAGGTTCTCGAACTGCTCTCCGTTGACGAGATGCAGGTAGAGATATTTGCTGTCTTTGGTGAACGACAGCCGCGCCGAGTCGGCCAGCAATATCGTGGAATTGTCGCCGCCGCGGCTTATGTCGTAGATTATCACATCGTGGAGGATTCCGGTCTCCTTGTTCTTGCTCTTTACGTAGAGGCTATAGCCGGGGATCTGGTCATAGAAGGCTCCCTCGGGGATCTCGACTTCGGGCGATTTCTGCTTCACGGAGAAGAGCAGCGTCCACATCTTCACCTGCGCCTTGGGTATCACGTCGTTCTGGAAGAAGAACGCGCCGATGGCGATCATACCCACGAGCACAATGAGCGGCCGCATCACCTTCAGCAGGGAGATGCCCGAGGCCTTGATGGCCGTCAGCTCCGACTTCTCGCCGAGATTGCCGAATGTCATGAGGCTCGCCAGAAGGATGGCAAGCGGCAGAGCCATAGGCACAAGGGTAACCGAGACATAGAAGAAGAGCTCGGCGAGCACCGAAAACTCAAGACCTTTGCCGACAAGATCGTTGATGTTCTTCCATAGGAACTGCATGAGCACGATGAAGAGCACGATGAAGAAAGTCATCGCGAACAGGGGTAAAAAGCTCTTGAGTATGAAGAGATAAAGTCTCTTGAAGATTCTCATGCGGTAGAAGGCCGCCGGGCCTCATGGATTTGCGGGTGTAAAGTTACTAATTTTCTCGCAAAAAAATCCATCTCGCGCCCATCCCCATAACGAAATTCTTTGTAACTTTGCAGTATATCATCAAAAACAGTTCATAGTCATGACTCTTTTCGAAAGACTTACCAAAAAAGCTCAGGAAAACCGGCAGCGTCTGGTTCTCCCCGAATCGCTTGAACCCAGAACCCTCCAGGCCGCCGACCGCGTGATCGCCGCCGGCATCGCCGACGTCACATTCATCGGCAAACGCGACGAAGTGCTCGCCAAGGCCTTCGAGTTAGGTCTCCCCCATATCGAGAAAGCAGCCTTCCTCAACCCCGAGGACATAACCGTAACAGAGCCTTACGCTGAACTCTTCGCACAGCTCCGCAAGAGCAAGGGCGTGACGCTCGACCAGGCCCGCGAGGTTGTGCTCAACCCGCTTTACCTCGGCTGCCTGCTTATCAAGCGCGGCGACGCCGACGCCATGGTTGCCGGCGCTCTGAGCCCCACGTCCCACGTGCTCCGCGCCGCCTTCCAGGTGCTCAAGACCAAACCTGGCATCTCGGTGGTTTCCGGTGCCTTCATCATGCTTCTGCCCGAGAACTGTCCCTTCGGAGAAGACCACATGCTCGTGTTCGCCGACTGCGCCGTGGTTCCCGACCCGACAGCCAAGGAACTCGCAGAGATCGCCATCGCCACGGCCAAGACCACGAAAGATATCGCGGGTCTCGATCCGGTAGTTGCCATGTGCAGCTTCTCCACGAAGGGAAGCGCCTCGCATGAGCGCGTCGACAAAGTGACCGAAGCCACAGCCCTCGCACATCAGCTCGACCCGACGCTCAAAATCGACGGCGAACTTCAGAGCGACGCCGCCATCGTGCCGGCCATCGGCAGCATGAAGGCTCCCGGCAGCGAAGTGGCCGGACATGCCAACACCCTCGTCTTCCCCTCGCTCGAAGTGGGCAACATCGCCTATAAGCTCGTGCAGCGTCTCGCCGGCGCCGGCGCCGTCGGCCCGATTCTCCAGGGTCTCGCCGCTCCTGTCAACGACCTTTCGCGCGGCGCTACGGTCGACGATATCGTGAACACAATCATCGTGACCTGCAACCAGGCCATCGGCGACAAGAATCTCTGATCCCTCCGGAATAACCGAACTAATAAGAATATAATCGATGAAAATACTCGTTCTCAACTGCGGAAGCAGCAGCGTGAAATATAAACTTATCGAAAGCTCCGACAAGAAAGTGCTTGCCGAGGGCGGTGTGGAGAAAATCGGCCTTCCCGATTCCTTCCTCAAATTCAAGCTCCCGGACGGCTCAAAGGAGACCATCGTGGTGAACATGCCCGACCATAAGGAGGCCGTGAAGCAGGTGCTCAACGTGCTCACCGACCCGCAGAAGGGTGTCATCGCAAGCTTCGACGAGATAGGCGCCGTAGGTCACCGCGTGGTGCACGGCATGGAATATTTCAACAAATCGGTGGTGATCACTCCCGAGGTTATCGAGAAAGTGAAGGAATGCTATCCTGTGGCCCCGCTCCACAACCCGGCCAATGTGACCGGTATCGAGGCCGTGAGCGACATCATGCCGGGCGTTCCGCAGGTTGCAGTATTCGACACCGCCTTCCATCAGACAATGCCGGCGAAGGCCTATATGTATGCCCTTCCCTACTCAGATTATGAGCAGTATGGCGTGCGCCGCTACGGCTTCCACGGAACCAGCCACCGCTACGTTTCGCGCCGCGCCTGCGAGTTCCTCGGCCTCCCTTATGATAAACAGCGCATCATCACCTGCCATATCGGCAACGGCGCCAGCATCACGGCAATTGAAGACGGCAAGAGCGTTGACACCTCAATGGGCCTGACGCCGACCGAGGGTCTGATGATGGGCACCCGCGTGGGCGACGTAGACCCCGGCGCACTCGTATATCTCATGCAATGCCGCGGACTCGACGCCGCCGGACTTCAGAAAGTTATCAATAAGGAGAGCGGCGTACTCGGCGTTTCGGGCATCTCCAACGATATGCGCGACATCGAGGCCGGCATCGCCGCCGGCAATGAGCGCGCACGCCTCGCCATGGACATGTATGAATACCGCATCCTCAAATATATCGGCGCCTACACCGCAGTGCTCGGCGGCGTCGACGTGATCGTGTTCACCGGCGGCGTCGGCGAGAACCAGACCACCACCCGCGAGGCCATCTGCCGCAAGCTCGCCTTCATGGGAATAACCTTCAACGCCGAGGCCAACAAGGTGCGCGGCGAGGAGATAGAGATCTCCGGCAAGGATTCCAAAGTGCATGTGGTCGTGATCCCAACCGACGAGGAGATGATGATTGCCGAGGATACAGCCGCACTCGTTTCCGATAAATAACACTTCGTATTTTCCGAAAAAAATAATCCCGGATGCTTGATTTCATCTATTGGAACGCCGACCCCGTGGTCCTCTCTTTCGGCCCTTTGGCCGTGAGATGGTACGGACTGGCCTTTGCCGTCGGCTTCACCGTCGGCTACTGGATAGTGGCCCGGATGTTCCGTCATGAGGGCGCTCCCGAGAAATGGCTCGGCATACTGCTGATGTATGTTGTGGTGGCCACGCTCGTCGGCTCCCGCCTCGGGCATGTGTTCTTCTACGAATGGCCCTACTACTCGAAACATCCCGGCGACATCTTCAAAATATGGGAAGGGGGTCTCGCGAGCCATGGCGGCACAATCGCCAACATCATCGCGCTCTTCCTCTTCTCATGGTTCGTGTCGAAGAAACCGGCCTCCTGGGTGTTCGACAAGATTGTGGTGGCAATCGCCCTCGTCGGAGGGCTGATCCGCCTCGGCAATCTGATGAACAGCGAGATCTACGGCGGACCCACCGACCTCCCCTGGGGATTCGTGTTCCTCCGCAACGGGGAGACCGTTCCGGCCCACCCCACGCAGATCTACGAAGCCCTCTGCTATTTCGCACTCTTCGGACTGCTGATGTGGATGTATTGGAAAAAGAACGCCGAGGAACGTCCCTGGCTCATCACGGGCGTTTTCTTCATCGGCATCTTCCTTCCACGCTTCCTGATCGAATATATCAAGAACGTTCAGGTAAGCTCGGAATATGAGATGATAGCCCGCTATGGCATCAACATGGGGCAGCTTCTGAGCATCCCTTTCATAGTGCTTGGCGTGATGCTCGTGGTGGTGGCTCTGAGCCGCCCGCGACAACATTTCTCATTCCCGAACCGTTTCGCCGACGAGGATGAGTCCAAAAAGAAAAAGAGGAAATAAGACCACCAATCGCATAGTAAAAACCGAGCCGCCCGCGGAATCCCGCAGGCGGCTCGATTTTTTGCTTCAGGCGCTATCAAAACATGGCGACAACGCGGCGCACGGCGTCCACGAATGCCTCGGCCTCCTCCTGCGTGTTGTAGACGGCGAACGATGCGCGGACTGTGCCCGGCACTCCGAGGCGCTCCATAAGCGGCTGGGCGCAGTGATGACCGGTGCGCACCGCCACGCCGAGCTTATCGAGCAGAAGTCCGAGATCGTAGTTATGAATCCCCTCCACATTGAAGGATATCACGGCCGATTTACCGGGCGCCGTGCCATAAATCGTCAGCCCCTGTATTTCGAGCAGACGGGGGGTGGTGTATTCCAAAAGCTCCTCCTCATGCCGGCGGATGAAGTCAAGACCCGTCGAATCGATAAAATCGAGAGCACTGTCGAACGCGGCGATGTCGATGAAGTCGGGCGTTCCGGCCTCGAACTTGAAGGGGAGGTCGGCGAATGTGGTTTTTTCGAAGCTCACATGCTTTATCATCTCGCCTCCACCCTGATAAGGAGGCATCGATTCGAGGAGCGAGCGGCGTCCGTAAAGCACTCCTACGCCTGTCGGTCCATACATCTTATGCGACGAAAAGGCGTAGAAATCGCAGTCGAGATCCTGCACGTCAATATGCAGATGGGGCGACGCCTGAGCACCGTCGATGAGCACGGGCACACCGTGTGAATGGGCCTCGGCTATCATCTCTTTGACCGGGTTCACCGTGCCGAGCACATTGCTGACATGGGCCACGGCCACCATAGCCGTGTGCGCGTTGAACATCGAGCGGTAGGCGTCGAGGTCGAGCTGCCCGGTTTCATCGATGTCGACGACGCGCAGCTTCAGCTTCTTATGGCGCTGAAGCAACTGCCAGGGAACGATGTTGGCGTGATGCTCCATCACGGTGAGGATGATCTCGTCGCCGTCGCGGAAACGGTCGCCGAACGAAGCGGCCACAAGGTTTATGGCCTCGGTTGTGCCCCGCGTGAAGATCACCTCCTCCGTCGAGGAGGCATTGATGAAAGAGGCCACGCGTCTGCGCGTCCGCTCCTGGAGGTCGGTGGCCTCCTGCGAGAGTGTATGGACGCCGCGGTGAACGTTGGCCTTGGTATGCTCATATAGTCCCGCAATGCGGTTCACCACCCTCTCCGGAGTCTGCGAAGTAGCAGTGTTATCGAGGTATATGAGGGGTCGGTTCTCCACCTTACGGTCGAGAATCGGGAATTCCTTTCTTATTTCAAATATACGTTCGCTATCCATATCATTCAGGGATCATTCGGCCTCCGGGCAATGGCGGCATGAGGCACAGGCTGAGCTCACGCCGGCAAAGCGGCGTTCGGCAAGGATGCGCAGACGGTCGCGGAGGCTCTCCACCTTTATACGGTCGATGATGTCGGCCATGAAAGCCTGTTTGAGCAGCAGGCGCGCCGTCGGCTCATCGAGGCCGCGCGTGCGCATATAGAAGAGCTGCATGGCGTCGAGCTGGCCGATGGCCGTGCCGTGCGAACACTTCACGTCGTCGTTATATATCTCGAGTTCGGGGCGGCTGAGCATCTGCGCCGTGTCGCTTCCCACGAGATTGCGGTTCGATTGATAGGCCTCGGTATTGACGGCTCCGGGCGCAACATAGATGCGGCCGGTGAAGGCTCCTCTGGCCTCGTCGTCGAGCGTGAACTTGAAGAGCTCGTCAGAGTTGCAATGAGGCACGGCGTGGTTGATGCGCGAATATGTCGACACACGGCGCTGCGCGTCCTCGATACCCATCCCGTAGAGATGCAGCTCGGCCCCCTCGCCTGCAAAGTCGCAGTAATATTCATTGCGGGTGGTGCCGTTGAAGAGCGTCAGACCATCGATGCTCACCCGGCTGTCGGCCTCCTGACGCAGATATAGCGCGGAGATGCGGCGCGTGCGCTCGGTGGATTCCTCAAGACTGTAGTAATCGAACGTGGAGCCGGCTCCGGCGAAGATCTCCACCGTCTCCAATGCGAGCAGATCGCAATCCGGATTCTGCGTATGGTCGCAGACAAGCAAACGCGCCTCAGCGCCATCCTCGATCACGACAAGCAGACGGCGCACTGCCATCAACGGCGCTCCGTTCTCGAGAATATTGATGAGCTGCAGCGGGCGCTCGAGTCTCACGCCCTTCTTCACGCGGAGGAAGAGGCCGTCCTGGGCCAGCATGGTGTCGAGGGCCACTACCGGATTCTGCATGTCGGCGGCTTGGCCGTAATATTTCTCTACCAGTTCAGGGTAATCGAGCGCGAAGCGACGCAGGCTCCCGGCCTCCACCCCGTCTGGAAGGTCGGCACCGGAGCCGGCAACGAAAGAATCGTTCACAATCATGAATGGCGCGCCGTTAATTATCGGCACATCGCATCTGAATGTGGCCTTCGGGTTCACGTCGATATCTAACTTTGCGAGGTTCAGGCCGTAGTCGGGCGCGAGCATCGCATCGAGGTCGCAGTTCTCATAATTGTCGGCTCCCTCGGGGGGAAGTCCTTTCTCGAGGAGCACCCCGCAGGCGCGTTCCCGCAACCGGTTGAGCGGACCGGCGCCGTTGGCGTCAATCAGCTTTCGATGCTCCCTAAAGAGTTCCGTATATTGTTTAATAGCCTCCATCGACCTCCTCCTTTATCCAGTCGTAGCCACGTTTCTCAATCTCCAATGCCAGCTCGGGACCACCCGATTTCACGATTCTTCCCTTATAGAGCACATGGATGAATTCCGGCTTCAGATAGTCGAGCAGCCTCTGGTAATGCGTAATGACGATTGTGGCGTTGTTCTTGCTCTTGAGCTTGTTGACGCCCTCCGAAACGATTCTGAGCGCATCCACGTCGAGCCCGGAATCGGTCTCGTCGAGTATCGACAGGCGCGGCTCGAGAACTGCCATCTGGAAAATCTCGTTGCGCTTCTTCTCGCCGCCGGAGAATCCCTCGTTGACCGATCGCGACGCCAGTTTGTTATCGAGTTCCACCACCGCCCGCTTCTCGCGCATCATCTTGAGGAATTCAGTGGCGCTCATCGGCGGCTCATGGAAATATTCGCGCTTGGCGTTGATTGCCGCGCGCATGAAGTTCACCATCGACACGCCCGGAATCTCCACCGGATACTGGAATCCGAGGAACAATCCCTCATGACTGCGGATCTCCGGAGGCATAGCGAGCAGGTCTTTGCCATAGAACTCCGCGCTCCCCTCCGTGACTTCATACATCGGGTTGCCCGCAAGCACCATCGAGAGAGTGGATTTGCCTGAACCGTTGGGACCCATGATTGCATGGACCTCGCCGGGGCGCACTTCGAGATTGATACCTTTCAGAATTTCCTTGCCGCCGACACATGCGTGCAAGTCTTTGACTTTCAACATATCTGATGATTCTTATTGTCTAAATTACGGGTTAGAGGACAGAGTGTTATGCAAAATTACAAATAATCCCGCATATCTCAAATTATAACGTTCGGGAGGACAATAACGTTCGGCAATGTCCTGTCCCGCAGTTCTTCTTTTCAGGAAATGGATTTGGCGGCCTCGAGCTGAAGGATATGGGTAAGATCCTCGATACTCTCTCCTCCGAGTATGGCCGGAGCTATGAGCATCACCTCCTCGGCGATATTGCCGTCGTCGGACCGGGCGCAACGGAGCAATGTGCCGTCCATCGTGCAGCAGAGAATGAGGTTATAGACCACCGAAAGCATCAGCATATAGCGCACGGCGCAGAAAACCGCTCCGCCGAGACTGCCGAGCATACCGGCTGATGAACGGGGGAAAAGATATTTCAGAAAAAACGTGCAGAAGGAAAAGACCTCGTAAACGAGAATATATATAAGTCCGCGTGAGAGAATATCATAGATATAGCCGCCCTCCGGTCTGGCACCTATCGAGGGTAGCCAGTCGCGAAAAATGCCGAGCAAAGGCTCGGCAAATATATGGGCACAGACAACCCCGAAACAGAATCCTATGAGTTGCGGCAACTGGCGCCCCAGTCCGCGCCTGAACCCGCGCATCACGGAAATGGTGAAAACCAGCAACGCTATGAGATGATAGAGCATGGCGCGGAGAAGTTATTCATCTTTTTTCGCGCAGAAGCACGACGGCCATTGCGGAGATACCCTCCTCGCGTCCGGTGAAGCCGAGACGTTCGGTGGTGGTGGCTTTCACCGACACATCCTCCACCGCGCATTCCATAACCCGGGCAAGCGAATTGCGCATATCGTCGATGTGCGGCCGCATCTTGGGGCGCTCGGCGCAAATGGTTATGTCGACGTTGCCGATCTCGTAACCGCGCGAACGCATCATTTCGCAGACACGCGAAAGTAGAATCTTGCTGTCGGCCCCTTTGTAGGCGGGGTCGGTGTCCGGGAAATGGTAGCCGATATCGCCAAGTGTCAGGGCGCCGAGGATGGCGTCGCAGAGAGCATGGACAGCCACATCGGCATCGCTGTGGCCGAGCAGGCCGAGAGTATGGTCGAGACGGATGCCGCAGAGCCATAGCTCACGACCCTCTACGAGCCTGTGGACATCATATCCCTGACCGATTCGGAATTTCATGGCTTATCGAAGTTTGTATCTGCAAATTATCTGCGGCGTTTGCCGAGGAGGTCGCGCAGGCCGTCCATATCGAAGGTGAGCGAGAAGCGGAGCGTCTGGTCCAGAGGGCTGCTTTGCGCCGTAGCAAGCATATAGGAGGCGTCGAGCTGGACAACGTTGAGCGAGAAACCTGCGCCGAAGGCGAAATAGCTGCGGCCTCCCTTGTTGGCATGCTCGTAGTTATAGCCGGCGCGAACGAAGAACTGTTGATTGTAGGCGTATTCGGCTCCGAAGCTTACGCCGATCTCCTGAAGTTCCTCCTTGAAGCCGCCGGGAGCATCGGTGAAACTCTTGAAAATACCGGTGATCGGCGACATGCTTTCCCATTTCTCAAGAGCCTCGTCGTAAGCTTCCTGGCCCTCGGGCGTGGAAGTATCGAAGTCTTTCTGGCGCGGTTTGGTAGGAACAAGCAACTTGTTCAGATCAAGACCGAATGCAAGGGTGTTATAGTCGGCAAGCGGAAACATGAAGTTGGCGCCGAGTCGGAGGTTTGTGGGGAGAAACGCGTTGTTGGCTCCGTGGTCGTAGCTCACTTTCGTACCGATATTCGAGATGTCGAAACCCCAGGAGAACTGGCACTCGCTACGCCCGATCATCGGGAAACTTGTAAAATACCCCGAAAGGTCAACCGAAAACGCGGAGGCCGCCGTGTTCGATTCGCCGGTCTGAGTGTCGTTATAGGAGAGGTCGGAAAGGATATACCTCAGCACGACTCCCATCGAGAATTTCTCCGACAGCTTGCGCGAATATCCCACATCGAGCGCAAACTCGTAAGGATTGATGGTCTGCACGTTCGGATCGTTGGGATCGTAGTTGCCGGTTGTGACCTCGCCGAGCGAGAAATAACGCAGCGAGGCGCTGAACGCCTGGTTGTCGCCGCTGCCCGGCTTCCAATAGCCCGATAGGTTGGCGAGGAAGATATCGTTCACGATCTTGCGCAGCCACGGCGTATAGGATAGCGAAAGTCCACCCGTGGAATATCCGAAGGCATATTTCGACGGGTTCCAGAACTGGCAGTTCATATCGGGGTCGGTGGCCGCACCGAGATTACCCAACGAGCTGCCTCTCGCATCCGGGGCGATACTGAGAGTAGTGACACCGGTATTCACCGGGTTGAACTCATTGTCCTTTATGTCGTTCTGTGCATAGGCCGACGTCGCGAAGCCAAATGCTCCGAGGGTCAGTGCCGCTATTTTGATTCTAATTTTCATTCTATCTTAACTAACTCCCTTTTATGGGTGTTTATTGTCTGCAAGATTCATATTCCGGCAGAATCCGTCTCCATTCATTCTCCGGTCGATAACCGCCGTCAGTCGAAAATGGCGAAGTGTGTCCATTCGGAATAGCGGGCGCCCTCGCCTGCCTCCTTAACCATCACGCTGTAGAGTCCGGCCGGAAGCCTCTTGCCCGCGCCGTCGCGGCAGTTCCAGCTGTAAGAGCCGGAAGAGGCAGTCCCCCCATGCACAGTCTCCCCTTTGGCATCGCGCACCGTCACCTGCAGTGTTCCGGTGAATTCACCCTCTGTTTCGAATGCAAGTTCATCTGTCACGGCCTTATGTTCGAGGCGCAACGTAAGAGGCGCAGCGGAGGGGGTAAGTGTGAATTCCAGCTCTGAAACCGCGAGGTTGCCCGCGGCGTCGGTGACGGCGACCTCGGCACGGTGGTTGCCTTCCCTAAGTCCCGTCAATGACACGAATGCACTCATCGACTGAGATACATCCCCCTCGGAAGCGTCCTGACAAATCACCGCCTCAACATATCTACCGTCGACTGTTGCCGAGACAGCTCCTGTCGAGAGCGGAATACCGCAATCGTCCGAAGCCTCCACAAAAAGCATACGCGCTCCGCCGTCGCAGGCGAGAATAACTGCAGGAGCGTCATCATCTTTTGATGAGGCCGCCCCGGAGGTTTCCGAAGGATTACCGAGAATGATTTCAGAGTATCCGACGGCTCCGAATCGTGTGGAGGGGTCTATCGCCGAAACATACACCGGCATTTTCTCCCCGGACTGCAGATCTGTACGGGGCATCGCTATCTCCAGTTCGAAACGTCCGTCTGTGACATCCGCTTCGAAGCATGCTGTCTTTTCCGAAGAATAGGGCACCACTAACGAATCGCCGTCGGCAATCGACCCGGACTCCACATCGCGTGAAAGCAACTCCACTCCGGGCCGCATGAGCTTTATCACCGCTTTGCCGTTGAAATCGGACCGCGCAGATCCGGACGGGTTGAGCACTGTGCCGCTGATTTTCAATTTCTCCGCCACTGAAGCCTTTGCAGGAATCGTGAGCGCGATGCTGTCGCGGACGGTCGGAACGCGCAGAGCCGGGTCTCCTACAAGCATATAGCAAAGGGAGTTGGCATAGTCGGAGCGTGTTTTGGCCTTGGCATAGACCTCGCCGAGCGTCGGAGCCTTCTCCCGGTCGGGCCATCCGCTGAGCAGCGAGTTCACCAACCGGCGTCCGAGATCGAAATTCTGGTTAGACCAGGTGGTGCGGGTGCTCACGATCGCCGCCGCCATACCGCGGTCGGTGCTTAGAACAAACTCCTCACCCATTCCGCGCCGCCGCTTGTCGGGAACGGTGAAATCGCATCCGCCGGCATAGAGTATCGAGAGATTGCGGTTTTCCATCCTCAGCACATTAGCCGAGGAGAAGAACTCGGTGTTTTTGCCGAACATGCGCGAACCTCCATGCCCGAAATAAACGGTAAGCGACTTCCCTTCATCGATATTGCGGAGCATCCTGTTCCTGGCTTCGTCATTGCCGTAGGCATCGATGCATATGGGAGTCTCAACAAATTTAGCGGGAGCGGCTTTGCTCACAAGTCCGCAGAAGTCGATGGCCTGCCGGTCGTGGGTATGCTTGTCGCCGAGTCCGCCGATGGTCAGAATCTCGTTGATATGGCGTGCATCAGGCGCGGTGGTGGCATACTCCCGGATTTTGGCCACAGCCCGTCGGCATTCCTGCTCGTTGACGCAAGAGAGCACGCCGACACCCATCTTCATCTCCTGGCGATGGAGCAGCGACGGGTTCAGATAGTCGGCCGGTATCCCGTAAAAATCATATACGGCTGCGGCATTTCTGTCGGAGGTGGCTTCCGGCTCCTGAAACGCTATGAGACGTTCTTCGAAAAGTTCCCCCTCGGGGCCGTTACGGTAGTCGCCCGTCGACGGGCCTAACAGGAGCACGTTGCGCAGACTGCGCCCCGGCGATTCATGAAGCATCTTGGCAAGACCGCGGTAAGCCATAGCATCCGGGACGCCGCCGGAAAACTCGTTGTATATTTCGCCCGCGGTAGCCACAAGCGTCTCCATTCCGTCGGCCTCACGATGGATAGCGGCTATCTGTTCGGCATAGGGGCGGAATCTCTCTATGGTGATGATGAGCATGTCGGCTCCTCTTTCTCTCCATGAATGGAGATTCGAATTTTTTACCGGCGACCAGTTTGCTATGCGGTTCTGCCCGGCGGCAGGGTTATAGATAAGCATTGTCATCCCTTTCCCGACGGAATGGAGAAGCAGCCGCTTCCCGTCGGAGGAGCGCTTGGCAGCAAGCGGTTTCGAAGGATCGCTCACGTCAAGAGCGGCAAGCCCCTGCGGAACCGGTATCGAATATGCCACTCCCGCCGATGTCGGCAACCCGTAAATCTCCGCAGCCCGCAGACTTTTGCTGACAGGGAGTGATTTGGTGTAGGTGGCCAGCAGCCAGTCGAGGTAGAGGAAGGATCCGGTAAGGCCGGTTCCTTTCACGCTGATGTCGAGGCTTCCCGATTCGGGAACATCCCCGGTCCAGAGAGAGATGGTCGGAGAGAACTTAGCCGTGGAACTGTTGGAGAGTCTAACCGGCGCCAACTGCTGTCCGTTGACCTCCACCATAAGCTGCGCCGAACCTTTGGGCGCAAGACAATGACTCACTTCGAGACGCAGACCCGTGCCGGTCATATAGGGCGCATTTCCTGAAACCGAAAAGGGAGAGGAAGCATCGGCAAGATTCTCGCCCCAGAACAGTTGTCCGGTGCCGGTGGTGTTCTGTTTCAGGTCGCGCTCATGATACAGATAGCCGTAGCCATAGCTCATGTCGGCGGCGGTTTCGGTAGCCGCCGATTCCCCGACCGCGAGGGGCGCGGCGTCTTTGTCGGTAAGGAAATAATAGCCGGAGGCGGAATAGATGTTAAAGGGCTGACGCTCGAAACGCGGACCGCCGTCGCTGTCGGCCGGACGGAAACGGATATTGTCGACCCCGCGGGCATAGAAAAGCAAGCGCCCGGAATCATGAATCACGGCCACGGGCGAAAGATCGTCGGAATATTTCTCGCCGGCATCGCTGCCTATAAAGTTCATCGACATCATTCCTCCACCTTTGCCGTAGACGCCCACCCGCGCCGGTTCGCTGAAACCCATCTCGCGAAGTTGGTCGTAGGTGATGCTGTAGAGGCCGGTAACCGGCGTCTCCACCTTCACCCAGCGCCCGTCGGCAAGTACCGAGGTGTTGCGGAATTCGTAGGCATGAAGCTTGAGAAACGGCGCGGCACCCATGAGCATGAAGAGGGCGCAAGCAGTAAACAAGTTCCATTTCAGCTTCCGGAAAGAATATCTTAGAAATTTGTCGTGTGTCATTTAAATCGGATTTCAAGCAAAAGGTCTCCATCGCGTCTGGCGTAGAGATTAGAGCCGGGCACCATAGGGAGACATTCATCGCAGGCGCCTTCCTTCGGCGCGGGAAACGGCAGGGAACACAGTATCAGGTCTCCTGTTTTCAGCGTATTGGTGCGGCTCACCTCGGCCACGGTCTCGTCGACGCTAAGGCGGAGCTGACCGGCATTGATCAGGATTCTCGAATCTCCGCATGTCAGCTCGATATCTCCGCCGTCGAGGATAGTGGAGGCAGCGCGGAATTCACCGATGAAGCAAGAGCGGTCGAAAGCCACTGCGCGATCCCAGGGCATCCCCTCACTGCGCAATTCGCCGAGCAGACGCCGGGCCACCACAGCTACTCCTACTGTCGCCTCGTTGTAATAGCGGGAGGCGAAACGCGGGGCTATCGACTTGCCGAGGCGGTCGATACGCACCGCAAGCGACGGACATGCAATAAACTCCGTGTCGAAATCCGGCACGAAGAAGGGATTGTCGCTGCGCAATATCGAGGAATCCGTCAGCACATACCATGAAAACGGAGTCTCCTCCGAGCTGCGGTTACCGGTGATGCAGAATATCTTCATTGCTGTCAGTGTCGTGTCTGCTCGGCTTCGAGACGGTTGAATATCAATGCCAGATGGGCATAGATGGAGGTATTGGCCATAACCACTCCTTCGGCCACCTTTACGCGGTAGGGAGTGAAATTCCAGATAGCCTTGATGCCGGCGCCTATCGCTATGTCGGCCGATTCCTGCGCCGACTGCGCCGGCACTGTCAGTATGCCGATCGAGGCTGGAGTCTTCTCCATCACTTCATAAATGCGGTCGATATGATAGACCGGCACACCGAGGTCGCGGCGCGATATCACTTTCTCGTTGACATCGAAGCCGGCCACGATCTCCAACCCATAGTTCGACAGTCCGGAATCGCGTATCAAGGCTTTGCCCAGACTGCCGGTGCCTATTACGTATGCCTTGTGGCTGCGCGTGAAACCAAGGAAATCGGAAAGCACGGTTATGAGGGTCTCGACATCATAGCCGATACGCGTTTTCCCTTTCAGGTTCAGAAACGACAGGTCTTTGGCTATCTGCGAGGCGTCGACGCTCAGGGCGCGCGATATCTGGGTGGATGATACGTTCTCAACCCCGCCGGATTTCAGTATCTCGACATATGCGAGATACCATGGGAGTCGCCGGAGTGTAGGCTCCGGAAGTATGATATTGTTCTGATTCTGGTCCATCGTTTTAGACTCTGTTCCTTATCTTGCTGTAACGGCCAGCTTGCGGGTCTGCGAGGTATACATTCCCTCGGGAGTCTCCACAGTGGCGCGGTAGAGATAAATGCCGCGGGGCACCCTCCGGCCGGCGCCGTCGCAAAGATTCCAGCCGGCCTCCATATAGCCCTGCATGTCGGAAACAATTTTCTGCGAAACGCTCCATACGCGGCGTCCCATCAGGTCGAACACCTCCAGAAGGCACTGAATATCGGTGTTGGGGCGGTCGACGGTCACGTTGAAGACTACGCTCGTCGAGGCCGGGTTCACATCGGTGCCCAAGTTGCGGATCACCGGGTCCATGGCCGTGCCGACATTGAACGTGACCGAAGATTTCGACACGTTGTTGGCATTGTCATAGACGGCGAGTGTGAGCGTATGCTCTCCCGAGGGGAGTCCGGAAAGGGGATAGGCCACGATACCTCCGCCTTCCACGTCCGGATCGGGCGTGTAATAGTCGCTGACATCACTGTAGACGCGGTCGGAATCGAGAGTAAGCGACATGCGGTGACCTATGCCGGCGTCGGAAAGGTTGATGCCGGAAACGTCATGGAAACGGGCGTGGGCCACAGGATTGGCATTGACCGTGGCGCCCTCCTCGAATTCCGGATAGTTGAGATAGAACTTCTCTATCACGGGACCCTCGGTATCGGTCGTTTCAGTGTCGGCATAACCGCTGACATATAGTTTCTCGGTCGAACCGTGGGCCTCGTCGCCGCCATCGCTCCAGGCATAGGCTATGATGCGCGCCGGACTGTGGTTGTTCTCTATCTCGGCAGGGACGCGCACAGTGACATTCCACCGGCCGTTTGCCACTTTCGCCGATACGGTGCTCAGACGCGTCTTGCGGTCGTTATAAATCTCTTTCTTCCCTTTGTCGCCGTTGCCTAAGCTCTCCATAGCTTTCTCCGCGTCGTAAAGGTCGATCACCACCGTGCCGTTGAAATCGGATGCCACCGATCCGTCGGCGGTGTTCACGGTGCCGGAAACATTGATAGTGCCGAGGGCAGGTATCTCCGGCAGTTCCGCGGTAGTGGCCGGGTCGGTGCCGTTGATGTCGGTGAATTCAATATCCATAGGAGCGACAGGCATCCTCAGCGCCGGATCGGAGACGAGACAATAGCGCAGCTTGTTGTTGTCGTTATATCGGTTCTTGCCCTCCACGAACACATCCCCTACGCGGATTCCCATGCCGTCGGCCGCGCGGGTGAGCATATGACTCATCATATATTTGTTGAGAGTGCCGTTCTGCCCCATGTAGACCGTGCGGCTCGGAGCGATCATTCCTATCATTCCGGCAGCGGGGTTGAGCACCACTATCTCGCCTCCGCTCACGTTCAGGGCATCCCAACGCGCGAAAAGGCAAGTAGCGGCATAAAGAAATGTCAGCCTGCGGTTCGACATGGAGATGATATCGTCCCAGGTCATAAGCTTTTCGTGGGTCCAGCTCGTGGTGGAGGCGTGGCCGATGTAGTTGGTGAAGAGCACGCCGTCGTTCCAGAGGCGTTTCATTCTCTCCTTGGCTTTAGGATATGAGGCGCCGATACTTGTATATTCGAGGGGATAGGAATCAAGGTAAAGCTTCTCGTAGCGGAAATGCGGGGAGGTCGACGAGAGCTGCCAGTAAGCTGTTTCGCTCTGTGTGAGGTGGATGGCATTGTCGTTGTCGTCGGCTATGAGCATCGCGCGGTTGCGCCATGAACCGTAATCGGGCTTGCGCACATAGCGGTCGATCTTGTCGGCCATCTGCCCGGCTTCCGTGGCATTCTTCACCGGAAGGCGCCCCACGGCGACATGAATCTTCGCCGATGACATGGAGAACTCATTTTCCGTCACGTCGTCGAGCATCCCGATTATGTCGTCGGTGGAGAATGCGCTCTCCTCCGTCACTCCGTCGGGCGACTGCCACAGCGGCAGCGGACGATAGCCGGCGCTCTTCACACCCTGACTCACCATGCGCGTGTCGAAACTACCGCGACCCATCAGCAGGCAATAGCGGATGGAGTGCTCTCCGGGGCGGTCATGCCACATCTTCAGCAACTTGCGGAAAGCTCCCACATCCGGATGACCTCCGGAGAATTCGTTATATACCGCTTCGGGAGTGAGCACGCTCACCGTCAGCCCCTCCTCCTCATGCAGCCGGGCTATCTTGGCGGCGGCCGAGGCGTATTCGCTATAAGCTATAATCACCATGTCGGGCTCCTCCATCCCGTGGATATTCTGGTTGGCTACAATGCCGGCGCGTGTCACGGAGGCACCCCCTTTCGCAGTGTCAAAGGCTACGTATTCGCCATAGCCCGAGGGAGCGGTGAAATAGAGGGCGTCGCCGTCAAGCTCGCATTTCATTGCCACAGGCCGCGCGGGGTCGGTCACGTTCCAGACCCGCGAGTTTTCCGAGGCGCCGGTAATCTTTACTCTTGTGGCACCGGGAAATTTATCGTAGAAAACAATCTCTCCCTCTTTAAGGTCAAGCGTCCGCTCATATTCCACGCGGATATAGTCGAGGCGGGCGGTGAAGAGCGCTCCCGTGCAGGAATAATCGATGGTAAGGTTTAGCTTTCCCCCTTCTACATGCGCCTGACGGGCAAACTCATTCCTGACGATAAACTGGCTTTCGGAAACGCCGGGAATTGTGGCGTTAGAGACGTTGCTGCCGTCGCCGGCATCGAATTTCAAAGTCGAGGAGCCGTTGGATACTCTTGCTCCGAAACCTACGGTATAAGTCACGTCGCCCGATTCGAGGCCGGGCAACGGGATAGTGAACTTCTGGGAACGAGTGGTACGGAAATCTTCGCCGAGCATGATGCGTCCCGCCTCGCCGGGCGACTCAAGGTCGCGTTCATGCAGAGCACGGCTCAGACAGCGCGTCGCGGCTTCCGCGTTATCGTCGGCTTTTGACGCGATTTTGCGGGGAGCGTTCGAGGACGCAGGCTCCGCGGCTGCCGGTTCGCGGTCGGAGATAAAATAATAGCTCTCGGAGCAATAAGGATTCAGCGAATGGGTCAATGTCCGGCCGGAATAATCCCATGTCACGTTGTCGGTGGCATAGAAAAGTATGCCGCGCGACGTGCGCTCGCAGGGGAGCATCGGCAGATCATCGGGCATGTCGGCCGTCAGGGCCTCGCGCACCATCCGTCCACCGGTACCGTAGACGTTAACTTTTGAGATATCGCTGAAACCGAGTGCCTTGATATCGGCTGCCGTTATCAGATGCATACCGGTGCCGTTCACCCTGATCCTCGCCCACTTCCCTTCGGCAAGCGCCGAGTTGGCGGCATAATGCGACGCATCGAGGGCGGATGCCGAAAAAACGGTGAGAAGCAACGCCGGAAAACCGATGGCCCGCGCCGCAAAATATGATATGAAGCTTTTGATATTCAAGTGTTCTGAAAATTATCGGAATAATGATGTCCGCATCCTTAAATAGAGATGTTTCTATCCTTTAAATTAACGCGAAACGCCGACTCTTATTGCGTTAAGGCATTCCGTTTATTGCGTCGTGATGTTCCGTTTATTGCGTTGATATATTCCGTCCATTCCTCGCGCGAACCGTTGAACGTGTTGAGGTCCACGTCGCCGCGGATACCGTCGACTTCGCCATGATGGTCGAATTGCCAGAAAGTCCATTCGGCATCTATCGGATTCTCGGAGAAGGAGCATATCCACAGCGGATAACCGGCGAACGTATCCATCAGGTATTTCTCATATCCGTCGCGGTTGGTATAGAAGATGACGCGGTGACCTTTCAGATAGAGATAATCGGCCATATCCGAGAGCCGTTGCTTCACGATGGCCGGATCCACGCCGGGGGCGTTCCCCTGTTCCTCCACGTCTACGGCAAGCCCTAATTCGAGGGGACGCGAACCCACGGCTTTCAGGAACTGAATAGCCTGGTCCACACCATCCTTATCAAAACGGAAGAAATGATAGGCGCCGGTCTTCATGCCGGCATGTTGCGCCTTCAGGTAATTGATATTGAAATTCTCATCCTTGAAATCCGTGCCTTCGCTCGCCTTGATGAAAATGAACTCGACGCCATCGCGCCGCGCCGCATCGAGGTTCATCAGCCCGTTATGAGCCGACACATCGATGCCCCTCACCGGATACCGTTCGGGACTGACATAGGGAGGCGTGGTAATGAACTGGTGCCACGCCCAATAGCATGAGAATCCCAGCGCCACAACCAGCACCAGAAACCCCACAGCAATCCATATGTCCTTCTTCGGAGGTATCCGCATTTTATCTATTATCTATTAACTAATTTTTCCGTATAAATAATTGTATCTATTGCTATAGGGACGCACACATGGTGCGTCCCCCTCCTTCGAAATTTAAATGACTCGAAACATCTTTTCAGTGGTTGCCACATCAGTCAGTCGCATTTTGCCGTCAGCGGCAGGAAGTTTCAACCTGTTACAATTTGTAACGGTTTCATTGCCCTCTTTCTTGAGCCTATTCTTCAAGACTCTCCAATACGTGCTGGGATCAGTACTATCCGTAAGTACTCCTACTACGTCGATCACCGAGAAATACCACTCCTCTTTCTCGCTGTCCCACACGGTTCTGACCTTGCGGTCATTAAAAAGCTGTATCTGATTCTTCTTTGTCATACACTTCGGATCTCCAATTATCGCAAGAGCTTCCAAACGATAACACAAAAATAACCATAAAACTCTAATTCTGCAAAATCAGAAATAGTTAAATACAGAAAAAAGCGAAGGCATCGAAAATAGCTATTTATATGCTGATTTTCAATGCCTTCTCTATTGGAGCGGTAAACGGGATTCGAACCCGCGACCCTCAGCTTGGGAAGCTGATGCTCTACCAACTGAGCTATTACCGCCTGAGCTCAATGTTTAGAGCAAAATTAATGCTTTTCTTTTATTCTGGCAATTTTTAAGCAATAATTTCTATAAATTATTTCTGCCGATTTAGCAAATGCCATTAGTCTCATTAGCCCCATTAGCCCCATTAGCCCCATTAGCCCCATCAGCCTTATCGCTTCTGATCATAGAAGCGTTTGGCGATATGCCGAGCAGGCTTGGCTTCGGCAAGCACTCGGTGTATAAGCTCAAGCGTGCCCGGGCGATGGTATGGATTCACTCCGGAGAGGCGGCATTGGTTGCGCGTATCCTCGGAGAGCACATGGCGCAGGCCGGATGTTATAGCCCTCTCCTCCGCTGCGCAGTGCGTCACGGTATTTCCGGCCGCGCGTCCTTTCTGGCGGTTGCCTATGTCGAGCGTAGGTACGCCGAAAGATGGCGCCTCTATCAGTCCGCTCGACGAATTGCCCACCACCGCCGCACAGTTTGCCAACGCCGAATAATAGCGGTCGCGACCGAGAGAAGTCACGGCCAATGCTCTACCTGCGTTGCGGTCGCACCATTCGCGGATGATCCGCGCCACGCTGCGCCCGTCGGTGTCGGAATTCGGCATCGTGAAGAGCACCTTTATTTTCGTATAGTCGGCATCCTTCATCACCGTTTCGTCAAGTGCGTGAAGCAACGCGCGCGTCTGGCGCTCCCCCTCGCCGGGCTGCATGGTAACGGGATGGAATGTGACAAGGAGGAAGTTCACGTCGAGCTTTACACCGAGGCTCCCCTCGAGGTCGGCAAGCGACATCGGAGCAAAACGGGAAATAGCATCCACCGCCGGACTTCCCGCATAGAAAACTCGCCCTGGCTCCTCCCCCATCGCTATGACGCGCTGCCGATATTCCTCGGTCGACGTGAAATGATAGTAGGAGAGCTTGGTGATTGCATGGCGTATGGCATCATCGTAGGCCCCCTCGGTGATTTCCCCTCCGTGAAGGTGCGCCACCGGTATGCCGAAGATGAGGGCCGCCGAAGCCGCCGCCAACATCTCGTAGCGGTCGCCAAGAATCACGATGATGTCGGGAGCGAGTTGCTCAAAAGCATCGGCAAAGCCGATAGAGGCAAGGCCCATCGACTTCACGGTGCCTGTCGGCGTGTCGCTTGAGAGAAGCATCTCCACGCGGCGGTCGACACGGAAGCCATCCTTCTCGATTTCATCCACAGTCATGCCATACTCCGGCGAGAGATGCATGTTGGTTGCCACTATCTGCAAATGCATCGCCGGATCCTGATCGATAAGCCTCATCAGACCACTCAGAATACCATAATCGGCCCGCGTGCCAGTAACGACACATATCTTCTTTTTATCCATCCCTCAGATTATATTTCTATCATCTCATCAGTTTCGAAATCGCGGATGGCGGGCGTACCCTCCACCTCCTTCCAGCGCATCGGCGAGATACCGCCGCCGGGACGTTTTGCGGCCATATTCTCCTCCGACAGGAGCTCGCCACGCTTTATGGGGCGCGAAGCCACAATACTCTTCCTCGCCACGTCGCGGTTGGCGGCCTCCGAGGGCGTTACGCGTTTCCGGCCGTCACCGAGTGCCTCGCTCACGTTGCGTATGGCCTCCACCATCGCCTTGAGTTCCTGCGGCTCGAGCGATGCCTTGTGGTCGGGACCGGGAAGCGAGCGCGACAGCGTGAAATGCTTCTCCACCACGTCGGCTCCGAGAGCCGCGGCGGCTATCAGTATTTCGATACCGCGGGTATGGTCGGAGAAACCGACGCGCTTCACAAACCGCCGCAATGAATTCATGGCGAGCAGGTTCACATCCTCCATCGGCGTCGGATACTGAGTGTTGCAATGCAGGAGCGTCACCTTTTCAAGATCCTGTCCGTTCTCCCGTAGAGCAAGCAGAGCGTTTTCCACATCCTCGTCGGTCGACATCCCCGTGGACATCACCACCTCCTCGTTATATCCGGCAATCTTGCGGAGATATGGATAGTTGGTAATCTCGCCCGAAGGAATCTTCCAGAGACCGGGGCAAAGCCCATGCAGAAAATCCACGCTTTCAAGATCGAAAGCCGTGGAGAGGAAGTGCACACCCTTCTGCCGGCAATAATCCTTCAGCTCACGATGATCCTCCTCACTGAGTTCGAGTTTGCGGAGCATCTCATATTGCGAATCGGCGCCGTCTCCGATATTGCGTTTCTGATATTCAGCCTGCCGGGCCGCGCGCGTCACGAGCTTGTCGGCTTTGAAAGTCTGGAACTTCACATAGTCCACGCCGGCCTCGGCGGCCGCGTCGACAAGCTGACGCGCCATCTCCATCGAGCCGTTGTGGTTCACGCCGGCTTCGGCTATTATTATCACATGTCGCGATGAATTCATGCTGTCAATTGAAATAACTGTTATTAAGCACGCCATTAGGGACTTCTTCGGTCAGCTGATCTTGCGCGCGGGAATACCTACATAGACCCCCTCCCGGGTTATGTCGCGACTGACAACGGATCCGGCTCCTATCACGGCTCCGTCGCATATCGAGACGCCGTTGCGCACCACTGCTCCGCTGCCGATGAAGCAGTCGCTACCGATCCGCACGCCTCCGTTCACCATCGCGCCGGTGGAGATATGGGTGAAATCCCCTATCGTCACGTCATGCTCCACATTGGCCGCAGTGTTGATGATGCACCCTCGGCCCACGCATGCCGAGGCGTTCACCGATGCATGGTGAAGCACCACCGTGCCGGCGCCGAGCGAGGCAAAGCGTGAAACCGTGGCCGATGAGGCAACGACTACTGCCATGCGTCCCCCCGCATTCTCCACCGATTCCTGCAGGCGGCGACGCAGCGAGCTGTCTTCGATCGAGCCGACGGTCACCACAAATTCATTGGTCGGATTTGCGGCCAGACGCGGTATGTCGGTATCATTGCCGATAACTTCGCAACATAATATCCGCGAACCGCGCAATTCCGGAAGGTCCAGAATGCCGTAGGGCTCATCGCCTGCCGAGAGCGAGGCTTCGATCACCGACTTGCAATGGCCTCCGCCACCTATCAGAATGAGGGCTCTCTCGGATTTCTTTCCCGTTTCCATAGCACGTCAGAAAGTATGGCCTATGAAGGCATAGAGAATCATACCCATGAAGAAAGTTATGCCTATCCACATCTTGGCGCTCCTCGCATAGGAATGAGCCGCACGCTTGCAGTCGCGCCGCTCCTGATCCGTATAGAGATTGCGTCCCTTCTTCGACTCGCTGCGCAGGGCATCATTCCATGCCTTGCGCGACAATACCGCATAATATATGGCAACGAGGCCGGTCACCGGGAAACAGAGAAACGTCATCAGTATGGATATGGCAAGCAGAGGAGTCGGAGGGTTGTCGATATCGGCAGGCTCATCGTCGGGCATCGGGAAAGGATAGCCGGAAGCCGGCATCTTCTCTTCGGCGCCATCGTTCATATCCTTCTGAATCTCTGAGGCTCCGCCATTATCCGCAGGCTCGGGAAACGCCGGCGACGGGTGCATGCTGTCGAAGATGCGGCGACGGAAGAACCGGCAAATATCGGCGTTGTCGCCGGCCGGTTCCCAGTCGTCCATCCCCTTTGTCCAGATATATGTATCGGGACCGACACCGCGGTCGGCCATCTCCTCGAGAGGAAACGGCCCGACCTTCTCGCCGTCGACCATTGCGAAATAGAGTGCCATTCAGTATAGCCTTAGTCTATGCCGTTTAACGCCGACATGGCATCGCGCAGGTTGTCAAGATAACCGCCTGTGACACCGGTTACGAGCAGTACGATCGAAAGAGCGCAGAGCGCGAGGGCAATGATGGTCATTGTCCGCGCCGTCGAGTTCGCCTGATCGCCGCGCGCCTTGTCGCCTATGTCGTAGAATCTGTTGGCCTTGCTGGCATTCGTTATGCCGATGATTCCGAAAATAAAACCGATGCAGTTGAAGAGCACGCCGACAACCGTAGCCACAATTGCCCACGGCATCCAGTTGGTGTGGGGCACCGGCTCGCCCAACGGGCCCGGATTGAAACCCTGACTGCCATAGGGGTTATGGGGAGCGCCATACGACTGTTGTCCGTAATATGACTGCCGGCCGTAGCCCGGCTGCTGAGGCTGCTGCCCGTACTGCGGCTGCTGCCCGTAAGGGGGAGGCGTCAGGTTGAAAAGTTCGGAAAGTTCCGGGAGCGTTCCGGCTTTCACCCAGTCGGTGAGTCCCTCGCGCCATACGTAGGTCTCGGGGGTGAGCTGTTGCGTGCGCAACGCATCGATGGTGAAAGGACCCGACTGGATTCCTTCCAGTATCACGAAATATTGTTTCTCCATACCAGAGTATCTTTATCTATTATAAACCTCTTCCGTGGCAGTTCTTGTATTTCTTGCCCGATCCGCAGGGACAGGGATCGTTGCGGCCCACCTTCGGACCGGCCTTGACAGGCTGTTGGGGAGCGGCGGGACGGTTCACGTTCTGCGCAGCCTGACGCTGGGCGCTCTCGCCGGGATAGGTGTCGCGGGTGGTGCTGTAGCCTGCATAAGGATTGTAGCTGCGGGCCGCGGCGGCCTTCTCCTGCATGGCTCTCGCCTCGGCGGCCTGAGCCTCGGCGGCTTTGGCCTCATCGTAGTCGGCCACTGCCAGACGTCCGCGCATCAGCGTCGACACTGATTTCGAGTTCATATCCCAAAGCATCTTCTTCCAGAGTTCGAAAGCCTCGATCTTATATATCACGAGCGGATCTTTCTGCTCATACGAAGCGTTCTGCACCGATTTGCGGAGCTCATCCATCTCGCGCAGCTGCTCCTGCCATGCGGCATCGATCGAGGAGAGGAGCACAGCCTTCTCCCAAGCCTTGGTAAGCGGGCGGCAATTGTTGGCGTAGCAATCCTCGATGTCGGCGCGGATGTTGAACATGCGTCGGCCGTCGGTCACGGGCACTCCGATGAGTCCGCGTGCTCCGCGCTCCTCCACAAACTCCTTGATATAGGGAGCCGCCCCCTGCGCCATCTTCTCCTTCTTGCGGCTGAAGTTGCTCATAGCGCTCTCCGCCAGACGTTCGGCGAGCTCGGAGCTGTCGATCTTGTTCCATTCATGCTCCTCTACAGGCGGCTCGATGGAGAACGATTTGCGGATCTGGTTGGAGAATTCCTCGAAGCTCTCGTAGCTGCGGTTGGCGATATCGGCGGAGAGTTCATATATCATGTTGGCGATATCTGTGCCGATACGCTCACCCTTGAGGGCGTTCTGACGGCGGCCGTAGACGCCTTTACGCTGGGCGTTCATGATGTCGTCGTATTCCACGAGGCGCTTGCGGATACCGAAGTTGTTCTCCTCAACGCGCTTCTGGGCGTTCTCGATGGATTTCGTAACCATGCCGTTCTCGATCATCTCTCCCTCCTTGAAACCGAGGCGGTCGAGCATCTTCACAACGCGGTCGTTGGCGAAAAGCCTCATCACGGTGTCCTCGAAAGATACGAAGAACACGGAACTTCCGGGGTCGCCCTGACGTCCCGCACGGCCACGCAGCTGACGGTCGACGCGGCGCGACTCATGGCGCTCGGTACCTATGATTGCCAGACCTCCGGCCTCCTTCACCTCGGGCGAGAGCTTGATATCCGTACCACGGCCGGCCATGTTGGTGGCGATTGTCACCGTGCCTTTCTGTCCGGCCTGAGCCACGATTTCGGCCTCTTTCTGATGCAGCTTGGCGTTAAGCACCTGATGCGGTATCTTACGCAGCTTCAGCATCTTCGAGAGCAACTCGGAGATTTCCACCGAGGTTGTGCCGACGAGTACCGGACGGCCGGCGTTCACCATATCCTCCACTTCCTGGATCACGGCGGCGTATTTCTCCTTCTTGGTGCGGTATACGCGGTCGTTCATATCGTTGCGGATCACCGGGCGGTTGGTCGGTATCTCGATCACGTCGAGCTTATAGATATCGTAGAATTCGCCCGCCTCGGTCATGGCCGTACCGGTCATACCGGCGAGCTTGCGATACATTCTGAAATAGTTCTGCAGGGTGATAGTGGCATAGGTCTGGGTGGCGGCCTCTACCTTCACTCCCTCCTTGGCCTCGATGGCCTGGTGCAGGCCGTCGGAATAGCGGCGCCCCTCCATGATACGTCCCGTCTGCTCATCGACAATCTTGATCTTGTTGTCGTCGATCACATATTCCACATCCTTGTCGAATAGCGTATACGCTTTCAGGAGCTGGTTCACTGTATGCACGCGCTCGGCCTTTACGGCATAGTTCTGCAGAAGGGTGTCCTTGCGCTCCTGTTTCTCGTCGTCGGAGAGCTGCTCATTCTCCACAGCCGAAAGCTGGGCGGCGATGTCGGGCAGGATGAAGAACTCGGGATCCTGAGTGGTGCCGGTGAGCACCTCGATACCCTTGTCGGTAAGCTCGATGGAATGGTTCTTCTCGTCGATCACGAAATAAAGAGGCTCAACGGCTTTGGGCATCTCGCGGTTGTTGTCCTGCATATATTTGGCCTCGACCTTGAGCATCAGTTGCTTGATACCGTCCTCGCTCAGATAGCGGATAAGCGGGCCATGCTTCGGAAGAGCCTTATAGACGCGGAAGAGCGCCAGACCGCCCTCTTCGAGATTGCCGGCCGATATCTTCTCCTTGGCTTCGAGCAGAAGGCTCTGGGCGAGCTTGCGCTGGGCGTTGACAACCTTCTCCACATTGGGCTTGAAATCGTTGAACATCTGGTCGTCGCCCTTGGGCACCGGTCCGGAGATGATGAGAGGCGTACGGGCGTCATCGATAAGCACGGAGTCCACCTCGTCGACGATGGCGTAATAATGCTCGTCGCGCTGCACGAGATCCTCGGTCTGTGTGGCCATGTTGTCGCGCAGATAGTCGAAACCGAACTCATTGTTGGTTCCGAAAGTGATGTCGCAGCGATAGGCGTCGCGGCGCTCCTTCGAGTTGGGTTCCGTCTTGTCGATGCAGTCCACCGTCAGTCCGTGGAACTGGTAGAGCGGGCCCATCCATTCGGAGTCGCGTTTTGCCAGATAGTCGTTCACCGTCACCACATGCACTCCCTCCCCGGTCAGAGCGTTGAGGAAGACAGGCAGCGTAGCCACAAGGGTTTTACCCTCACCGGTGGCCATCTCCGCGATGTTGTTCGTGACCTTCCCTTTGTTCATGAGGCCGTGAAGCACCATACCGCCGATGAGCTGCACGTCGTAGTGCATCATGTCCCATTTTATCATATTGCCGCCGGCGAGCCATTCATTCTTGTAAATGGCCTTGTCGCCGTCGATGGTTATGAAGTCTTTCCCTCTGGCTGCTAATTCGCGGTCGGAATCGGTGGCCGTCACTTCGATGGTGTCGTTCTCCTTGAAGCGCCGCGCGGTCTCCTTCACAACTGCGAACACCTCGGGGAGCGCGGCATCGAGCTCGCGGGCATAGTTGTCGAACATCTCCTCGCGGAGTTCGTCGATCTTCTTCCAGAGCGGCTCGCGCTTGTCGTAGTCCAGGGTCTCGATCTCGGCGCGTATCGCGGCCATCTTGTCTTTATATTCCTTGGCTCCCCCGCGGATGCGGTCGCGCACGGCATCGATGCGTCCGCGCAATTCATCGTTGGAGATCTCTGCAATCTCCTTGCTTACGGGGTTGATCTCTTTCTCAAGTCGTTCCCAGAGCGGACGCACGGCGCGCTCCGACTGGTCTCCGAAAATCTTATGTAATAATTTATTTATCATTGTTTTATTTTGCTTTCATATTTATACTTTCCGACACGATGCCGGATCTTCTCTCTCTTTGCCGCCGGGCTCCGACTATTGTTGAAGGAGCATCGGCTTCGATTCCGCGCCGTTGGGTGATCGGATGCGAAGAAGCGAGCATACCGTCGGGGCGAGAGCCGTGGCGTCGACAGGCAACGACACCTTGCGGGGCGCCACACCGGGACCCATGATGAACGCCGGGGCGAGCACCGGACTCTCCCTCACCGGCTTCGACACCGGCGGATAGGCGATGTCGTCGGTCACCGTCCAGCCGGGATTGAATGTAATGAAGATATCGCCGCCGGTCTTGGGATCGACCTCAAGGCGCAACCTCTCCTCTTCGGGTGTTGAGGGAGAGAGTATGTCGTAAAGCGTATATGCGTCGGCCACGCCGCTCATGCGCGTAAGAAACGACCGCGCATCGGCCACAACCGCGCTCACGTCGAGGTTCTTCTGCTCGATGAGTTTATGGTTGAAGTGGATGTGACTGCCATGGAAGGCATCCACATAATCGGCATTGCCATGCTGTGCCGAAAGATAGGAATTAAGCAGGGAGCGGGCCCGCTTCATGGAGAATTCGCCGCCGGGAATGCGATATTTCTTATCGTCGATCACGGCGTCGTCGTAATAACCGGTGGAGCATACCCAGACAAGGGCGTTCCCGGCCCCTACGGCATTGTCCACTGCGTCGAGAAGCCTGTCGATCTGCCCGTCGAGCCGCAGATACGCGTCGGTGAGCTCGGCGCGATAGTCGCCGTCGCTCAGATATTTGTAGGGCGCGAGGGTGTAGCCGACATTCAGCATGTCGATGGCATTCCCCGATGTGCCGAGCTTCAGGCTCTTCAGACACTCTATGGCCACATCCGTCACCTCCGCATTCCCCAGCGGGGAGGCGGCAAAACGGTTGTAGACCTCTTTGTCGGAGCGGGGGAAAGTATGCCTGAAGGCATACATCTTCTTCTGGAGGGGGAGCCCCGGAAAACGGTCGATAGGCCGGGAGGGCTTCCACTGCATGGTGTCGAGACGTGCGGAGAGCGGTTTCGAATAGTTGCGTCCGGAAAGAGTCGGGGGAAGCTGCCGGTAATAGGTGGTGGTGGCCCAGTTGCCGCTGGTGTTGTTGATCCAGCAGGCGCCGGTGCCGGCATGTCCGGCCATCACTATGGCCTGCTGGGGATCTGCGGCAAACGACCATACGTTGGCCATCCCCCCGCCATCCATGGCAAGTTCGTCGGCAAGCGTGGAGAGCCGCAGGTTGCCGGGCGAAAAGGAGTCGTTGGTGAAGTTGCCCAACGTGCGCGTGTCGGTGAGCGCGGGCTGGTTTTTCATCGTCGCCGCGTCATAGACCATCGCCGAGGGCACTCCCGTCGACGAAGGATAGGCGCCGGTATAGAGCATCGCCGTGGCACTGGCCGCGTCGAGGCCTTTCACCCGGAAATCGACGTCGCGCATATAGACGCCGTCCTTCATCAGCCGGCGGAATCCCCGCTCGCTGAAACAAGCCTGAAGATATTCTATGTAATCGGTGCGCAGCTGGTCAACGACGATTCCCACCACGAGGCGCGGACGTTCCGCCACCACGTCGTGAGCTGCCTGAAGAGGCACGTTTGCCGTGGCGAGACCCACCAGCACCGATGTCACTATTCTTTTCATTTCTATTATTTAAGATGGCGTAAGCCGCCGCGAGCGCCACATCGGCTCCCATCAGCGGAAAAAACGCCGGATTGGCGCTCTGCGCCTGAAAGGGCCACACTATCAGCATACACCCCACAGCCACAATGTTATACCAGGCTATGGCAAGCGCGCCGAGACGCAGCCGCCGGCTCAGCACGCACACCGCTCCGAAGAGCTGAAGCGGATTGAGCCATATAAGCAGGGCGTTGGGCGAAACGGCTTCGTGTTCCGAAAAAAACACGAGGAAGAACACCACGCATCCTGCAATACCGCAAATACCGAACCAAATTGCGTAAAGCCATCGCCACACCTTTCGGCGCCGTGCCTCCAGGAGACAGACAACGAGCGAAAGAATAAACATCAGCGATGCCGCTGCCAGTGGCGTCAGATACCACGGCGTGGGTGCGTCTACGGCATGGCCGCTGTCGGGAGCGAGCGTGCGCTCGGCTTTCACCAGCGGTCGGCCGTCGTCGAAACGAGCCTCGGCGAACCGCTCTTTCATATCCACGGGCACGAACATCTCTTCGCGGCCGCGCAACGGATAATCGATGCCGGAACCCAAGGCGATGTCGATGCCGAACTGATACCACGGATAATTGCGGTGGAACGCCCGCATCTCATTGCGGAACGTGCCGTATTTCACCGAGTCCGGGAATATTATCCTGCGATCCGAGGCCTGCGACAGACGCTCGACGATGCGCGTGGCGCAGTTGTCTTTCACATAGTTGTAGCGGTAGACGCAATTCTCGGGCAGCGATTCTTCGCGCAAAAGCGCGAGCAGACGTGAGGCCTCGGCGGGACTGAGATTGAGCTCCTGCTCGGTCACTTCCCTTCCGGCCTGCTGATATTCGGGCAGAAACCATGCGAAAGGATAGCCGCCGAGCTTATAGTCGGTCTCCCCTTTCACGAAGCGGTAGACAAAATGGGGGGCCGAGAAATCGAAAAGGCCGTAATTCCATACGGAATCCATACCTTCGCCTCTGATTCTCAGCGCCGAATGACCGCAAAGCTCATACACGTCGCGCCCGGGGGCACACGTGATCAGACTCACGGTCAGTTCCCTGCCGTCAGAAACGGAATCTTTCCCGGACTCAAGGCCGAAGGCCTGCAATCCGAGAAAGAAAAATATCATAACCGCTATGATTCTACTCATTTAAGCTCTGAATCTGTTCATATTAGAAACTGCAGCTTTTGGGATAGCGGGGGAATGGAATCACATCGCGGATGTTCTGCATACCGGTCACGAAGAGCACAAGGCGCTCGAAACCGAGGCCGAAGCCGGAATGAGGCACTGTGCCGAAGCGGCGCGTGTCCATATACCATGGGATATCGGCCATACCGAGCTCTTCCATGCGGGCGCGGAGCACGTCGTAGTTCTCCTCACGCTGCGACCCGCCGATGATCTCGCCGATCTGCGGGAAGAGCACATCCATGCCGCGCACGGTCTTGCCGTCGTCGTTGAGCTTCATATAGAAGGCCTTGATCTCCTTGGGATAATCCGTGAGCATCACGGGGCGCTTGAAGTGCTTTTCCACCAGATAGCGCTCATGCTCTGAGGCGAGGTCGACTCCCCAGTAGACGGGGAACTCGAATTTCTCACCGCTCTGCTCCAGAATGCGGATACCTTCGGTATAGGGGAGACGCACGAAGTCGTTATCGACAACGAATTTCAGACGGTCGATCAGCTCTTTGTCGAAATGGTCGTTGAGGAACTGAATGTCGTCGGCGCAATGCTCCAGGGCATAGTTGATGCAATATTTGATGAATTCCTCTGCGAGGTCCATGTTGTCGTTGACATCATAGAAGGCCATTTCCGGCTCGATCATCCAAAACTCCGACAGATGGCGCGGAGTGTTGGAATTCTCGGCTCGGAACGTGGGGCCGAACGTGTAGATGCATCCGAGAGCGGTTGCTCCGAGCTCCCCTTCGAGCTGACCGGAAACCGTGAGGCTCGCGGCGCTTCCGAAGAAGTCGCGGCTATAGTCCACGGCACCCTCTTCCGTGCGGGGAAGATCATCGAGCGGAAGAGTCGTCACCTGAAACATGGCTCCGGCGCCTTCGCAGTCGGATTCGGTGATCAGCGGCGTGTGGAAATAATAGAATCCTTTGTCGTTGAAAAACTTGTGGATGGCAAATGCCAGCGCGTGGCGGATACGGAGCACGGCTCCGAATGTGTTCGTGCGCGGACGCAGATGAGCGATGTCGCGCAGGAATTCGAGCGAGTGTCCCTTCTTCTGGAGGGGATACTCGGCGGGATCGGCAGTGCCGTAAACCTCTAATTCGCGGGCCTGAACCTCTACGCTCTGCCCTTTCCCCTGACTCTCTACCAATAGGCCCTGAACATGTATGCTCGAGCCTGTGGTGACGGGTTTGAGTTGCTGCTCGTCGAACTGAGAGAGGTCGAACACTATCTGAAGATTATTGATGGTCGAACCGTCGTTGAGTGCCACGAACTGCACGTTCTTGTTGCCGCGGCGCGTCCGCACCCAGCCCTTGACGTCAACCTCCTTGCCGGCATATTCCTGAGGCGCGGCGAGGATTTCCTTAACCGTTTTCCTTCTTATATCTTTCATTCGAATGCTCCCATCCTTAAATAGTTCACTTCTTCCTGGGTCAGATAACGCCAGCGGCCGCGGGGCAGGTTCTTCTTGGTGAGGCCTGCGAAATATACGCGGTCGAGTTTGGTGACCCGGTAACCGAGACTCTCGAAAATACGGCGCACGATGCGGTTGCGGCCGCTGTGGATCTCGATGCCGGCCTGATTGCGATCGGTCTCCGAGACATAGCTTATGGCATCGGCGTGGATTTCGCCGTCCTCAAGCTCTATGCCGTCGGCTATGCGCTGCATATCCTCTTCGGTGATATCCTTGTCGGTCCAGACGTGGTAGATCTTCTTCTTCACGAATTTGGGATGCGTGAGCTTCGAGGCCAGATCGCCGTCGTTGGTGAGAAGAAGCACGCCGGTGGTGTTGCGGTCCAGACGGCCAACGGGATAGATACGCTCGCGGCACGCGTTCTTCACGAGGTCGAGCACCGTTGTGCGTCCGTTCGGGTCATCGCTTGTAGTTACGCAATCTTTCGGTTTGTTGAGGAGCACATAGCATTTGCGCTCGGGTGTCACCACCTTCTCGTCGAATTCCACGACATCATTGCGCGAGATCTTTGTGCCGAGTTCGGTGACGACCTCTCCGTTCACCTTCACTTTGCCGGCGGTGATGAATTCGTCGGCTTCGCGGCGCGAGCAAATTCCGGAGTTGGCCATAAACTTGTTGAGACGAACCTGCTCGTTGGGATCTATGTCCTCGAGAACATAGTCTATCTGTTTGGGACGCGGCATGAAGCGCATACCCTGATTATTGCGGTTGTTCTGCTGACGGTAGCCCCCCTGACGGTTCTGCTGATAGCCGCCCTGACGGTTCTGCTGGCGATTGTAGCCTCCCTGCGCGGGACGTTGCTGATAACCGCCCGGACGCTGCTGGTAGCCTCCCTGACGATTCTGCTGATAACCGCCCGGACGCTGCTGATAGCCGCCCTGACGGTTCTGCTGATAACCGTTCTGATGCTGGCGGGGCTGATAGCCGTTCTGATGCTGACGCGGCTGATATCCGCCTTCGCCCTGGTTCTGGCGGGGCTGATAACCTTCACCCTGGTTCTGACGGGGCTGGTAGCCTTCGCCCTGGTTCTGGCGGGGCTGATAACCTTCACCCTGATTCTGGCGGGGCTGGTAACCTTCGCGGTTCTGACGGGGCTGGTAGCCTTCACCTTGGTTCTGGCGAGGCTGGTAACCGCCCTGACGTTGCTGATAGCCGCCCTGACCGTAGCTCGGACGCTGCTGATAGCCGCCCTGACGGTTATAGCCGCCTTGACGCTGCTGATAGCCGCCCTGACGGTTGTAACCCTGCTGGCGGGGCTGCCCATAGCCATAATTATTGCGGGGCTGATATGGACGCTGCTGTTGGTCGCGGTCCTGGTTCTCATCCCCCTGGCCGCGGTTTTCCAAAGGATAATTCACTTTTTCATAACGGGCATCGTTCCCTCCGTTTTCCGATGAAGCCGCACCGAGACCCGGAGCTCCTATTCTCGGCCTTTTAGATTTCTTTTCTTCTTCCATGAGATTAATAATTTAGCGCGGGGCATCTCTGCCTTGCAAAAGGGCGCGTTATTGACAATCGTTTTTCAGTTATTGGTATATATTATATTTATGATTATATGATTTATATGTCTTATACGATTTATTCGACCTATAAGATTTATAAGACTTATAAGTTTTATAAGAGCTTTCTTAGCTATCAATGCCATCGGGGCCGGAGATTTCGCCCCAGCCATGCACATACCCGCGCAAATGTAATCATTTTTCTCCAATCCGCAAAATTTTTGCAAAAATCCTTACTTAAGAGTAAACACACTCTAAAACGCCAAGGTCTCTATAGTCCTTAGTGTCCTTAGTATCAGAGTCCGCTCATTTTTTCTTGCCTATTATGCATTTTATAAAATATTTTTATTAATTTTGCCAAAACCTGTTTTGGATTTGGAGCGGAATAGCCATTGCAGGCTATCACCAGCTATTAATCCCATATTACTTATCGAATCAGAATTACAATTCCAACATAACGCTTATGAAATTAACTACCCGATTTCTGCTTGCCGCGTTTGCAGTGGCAGCAGCCACGCCATCTTTCGGCGCCTCCGGACCCGCGAACGCGAGTTTCGACCCCATGAAGTTTGTGCCGCGCGAGGCTTCGAATCAGACGTCTCTCTTCGAATCGCGCCGTGCACGTCAGATCAACGAGCTTAACAAGCGCCTCGAGAACTCATTCTCGACAGCCGCCGACCTGCGCCTCGACGGAGCCGCCGAGTATCCCACACCCATCACCGCCGGCCCCGCGTCGATGACCGGCGATATCGACGGTCCCGACGGCCAGCTCTGGTATTACACCGCCGACTATGTCATCAAATCGGTGCCGGTGAATCCCCACTACTCCGACAAGATCATGCTCGAATATAAATTCGATATCTACGACGCCGACCGCAAATTCATGGGATCCGTCCACGACAAAGTGCGCTATACCCCCGACGAGGTGCGTATCCCCATGCCCGGAGGCCTGCAGATCGTGCCGATCGTAACCCGCAATTTCTTCAACAACGACGAGAAATATGAGATCATGATCAGCCTCGCCGTGAACACCACAACCCAGGGCACGAGCCACTACCGCACCGTGGTTTATTCGCTCAACGGCGAGAAGGAGTCGCTCCCTGTGGAGGATACGGCCACAGGTCAGGACGTCACCAAGGAATTCGACAAACCGGTGTTCGTGTTCAATTCCACCATTGCCGACGTGCTCGATGCCTCAACCCCCGGCAAGGAAACACTCTATATCACATGCGTCGAAGAAGAGCGCGACCCCAATTATAATTACGAGGACCTTGGAAACCTCTCGGGCGAGGATTTCTGGAACGCCATGAGCAACCAGTTCGCCAACATCATTGTATACGACAAAGTTGAAAACGGCAGCATGCATGAGGTTTACCGGCAGAAGATCAGAACCTACTGCACCCAAGGCGACCAGCAGGATACCCCCCTGCTTATCTCTTTCGGCAAAAACGGCAGCTTCTATTATCTCTTCCCATATTATAAGGAGACATTCTATAATCCTTACTATTCCAACGAGGACGACCTGACACAGCGCGAAAACAACACTTTCGTAGTCGACCTTGTCAAGATCAGCAACGGCGTGTCCTCACTCGTGAAACGCACGGAGATTCCGATGGAGAAGAGCACCGACCCCAACGCTTACTTCACATACTACAGCATCGGAGACCTGCGCTACCGCGATGATATTCTCATGAAAGAGCAGGAGGATGCTCCCAACTATATCGTCACCACGATGGATCTCGACAAATCGCTCTCTACCCTCGGCAAAAGCTTCACCATCTTTGATGCCGAAGGAAAGAAGGTGACAAAACTCTTTGAAGGTGCCGATTCTTCAATCGCCCTCTCCGACATCGAGGGCTTCAACCCGATGCAGATGTTCGTTTCCATAAAGGATGGCGATTACACTTTCAATATGGTCGACCTTACAGACGGTAAAGTCGAGACCGTGATACCCTCGCTCTATTCCGTGGATTCCTCGAGCGATCCCGAGCGGTTGCTCGCCAACCTCGACCGCGTCAAGGCAGGCGATTCATTCCAATATGCCATAGAGATGCGCAATACGGTGATCAACGACAACGAAGAGGACGTGATGCGTATCCTCTGGACCGACCGTCAGGGCAAGTTCGTAAACATCGAACGCCTCCCCCTCGGCACATCCGTGATCTACGCCCAGAGCAGCCTCTCGAATGCAGTTCTCGACCCGCATTTCATCAACACCGATGATGTGCGCGAATATATGGTGCTCGTGAAGCGCGGCACTCCCGGCCTCAACCAGCAGGAGGAATTCATGGTAGTACAGCCTGAAAACCCCGCCGCGCCCGACGGCAAGACCATTCTCCACTGCACCCCCTGCGAAAAAGGCATCCTCTCGGGCATAGTTCCTTTCCCGGATCCCAAGAAACCGAGGCTCATCGTGTATTATCTCAAATCCAACGATGAAGGCAACGACCTTTACACGCAGGATGTATATCTTCTCCCCTTCGGAGGGTCGGCAGTCGAGGAGATCGGCGAGGCAGGCACAGCCACCGGCATCCAATTCGACGGCGCCACACTCACAGCCGAGGGTGAGATTGCAGTCTACAATCTACATGGCGTGAAAGTGGCCTCCGGCATCAACAGCCTCGATGTCACCACGCTCGACGGCGGCCTCTACATCGCCGTAGCCGGCGACAAGATCTGCAAGTTCGCAATCCGCTAAGAGGAGAGTAAAGAAAAAACAAGACCAATGAGCCTAATGGGGCTAATGGGACTAATGCGAGAGCGGTTGGAGCCGCCAATGCCATTAGACCCATTAGGCTCATTAGGCTCATTAGGCTCATTAGTCACATTAGCCCCATCCTCCTCTTTGTTAAACAAAGTTAAATTCCAAATTATTTTTCATGTTTTATAGCATATTTCGAAAAAATATATTATTTTTGCATCGAGTTTTTCATGGTATTAGATTTTAAGGTTAACGTAAGA
>ERZ838577.921-NODE-921-length-43068-cov-5.059610_pt1 | contig 43068 bp, 41 predicted proteins | sample MGYA00519682_ERZ838577 | MGnify/ENA primary metagenome ERZ838577 (study PRJEB31850, sample SAMEA3708838) | human gut metagenome | biome: human gut; feature: human-associated habitat; material: faeces | place: China | collected 2014 ...
TATATGTTCTTCACTTTTGTGCAGTAAAGTTTTCCCACAATTATTTTACACTAACCATTATTTTATCGTTTAGAACTGAAAGAAAGGCTGATGCCATGAAAAATTTAATTTATCAAAGCTTGCAAGGATTCGTCTTAACAGCTCATTTCCATACAAAAAACGGAGCCTCCGTATCCTTCCTCTGCACGGCAGCTCCGTTCATATCACATATATAAGCAATCTCATAGTATGTTACACATACCCCAGCTCGCACAGGCTCGTGAAGATCCCGTCACCGATAATGATATGGTCTAGGACGGGAATTTCCATGATGTGGCCGGCCTGGGCGATTTGCCTGGTCACGGCGATGTCGTCGCTGCTGGGAGACGGGTCGCCGCTGGGATGGTTATGTACCAGTACGACGGCGGCAGCGTTGTACTGAATAGCAAAGCGAAAGACCTCGCGGGACTTTGCCAGGCTGGAATTAATCGTGCCGATGGTCAGCGTCCGCACGGCGATGAGCTGATTTTTCGTCGATAAGTATACGGCGCGGAGCTGCTCCTGCGGCAGGAAGCGCATATCTTCCATGACGTATTCGGCAATGGCCTGAGGCGTGCTGAAATCGGGAGCGTTCTGCTTGACCCGCTGGCGGGCAATGCGCCGTCCCAGCTCGACGGCCGCGCAGATCGTCACGGCCTTGTCGGCTCCTACGCCGCGAATGGCGCACAAGTCGGCTACGCTGGCCTCGCTGAGGTAATAGAGGTTTTCTCCCGGCAGAGAACGCAGCAGGGACCGCGACACGTCCAAGACGGAATGGCCCTTCACGCCCGTGCGCAGCAAAATAGCCAGTAAATCCTGATCCGTCACGGCTTGCGCGCCTTGCTGGAGAAATTTTTCCCGCGGCTTTTCGCAGCAGGCCATAGGCTGGACCGGGCTCATCAGGCATTTACCTTGGCCTTGTGGAGCATCCGGCAGACCTGGGACAAAGGCAGGCCGACGACGTTCGTATAGGAGCCGTTGATCTTGTCTACAAAAGCTGCGGCCCGTCCCTGAATGCCGTAGGCCCCTGCCTTATCCAAGGGATCGCCGCTGGATACGTAGGTTTCGATTTCCTCATCGGTCAGCCGGCGGAACCACACCTTCGTTTCGACGACCTTCGTGTATACGTCCTTATCGCGCACCAGAGCCACGCCGGTCAGTACGGAGTGCTTCCCGTTAGAGAGGCGGTGGAGCATGGCCGACGCTTCCTTGGCATTGCGGGGCTTCCCTAAGATTTCGCCGTCTATGACGACGATCGTATCGGCTCCCAGCACCCACTGGCCGGGATATTTTTCAGCAACGTCGCAGGCTTTGCCGACGGCCTGGGCCTGTACGTATTTTTCCGGTTCCTTCTTTTTCGGCGAATCTTCCTGATACGTACTGGGGTTTACCATATAGGTAATACCGGCCTGAGTGAGTAATTCGCGCCGCCGCGGCGACCCTGAAGCTAAAATCAACACGGGAATAACCTCCTCTAACTGACGTGACGATAGATAAACAACGCTACGAAGATCCCAAGGATGCTCAGCAAGTTGGGAGCAAAGCGAATGCCAAAATTAATCTGCATGATATATAAGTTTAAATCGACGTTCTGAATATTAAAGATTTCATAATGCTGCGACAGCATAGGCATGAGGTTGCCCAGCTGGATTCCCGATAAAACTTCTCCAAGAATGCCGCCCAACAGGCCGCCTGCCAACAGAAACAATATGAGAAGCAGCACGCCATGAGACCCAAAGGATTTCATAACTTATAGTTCCCCCTCTACCGGTAATGGTGTGATTTCATTATACAGTGTTCCCTGCGGCACTGCAACTGAAATACAAAAACGAACCGGTATTCTCATCGAAATTTAAGACCGATGGAAAGACCGGTTCGTTTTCTCATGCTATTTTAATCTTCTTTTAAGATTTCTCTCATCTTACTGCTTTTTCTGCATCTTGGCCCACGTATCGCGCAGCCCGACGATGCGGTTTACGACGAGGCGTTCCGGCGTCGAGTCCTTGTCGATGACGAAGTAGCCCTGACGGAGGAACTGGAATTTGTCGCCGGCATGGTAGGAAGCCAGAGCGGCTTCGCCCTTGCTGGCAAAGGTTTCCAGGCTGTTGGGGTTGATCTGGGACAGAAAATCCTTCTTGTCGCCTTCGGCGTCGTCCGATTCATCGGTCTTAAACAGGTAGTCGTAGACCCGCGTTTCGACGTCGACAGCGTCTTCGGCGTTGACCCAGTGGAGGGTGCCCTTCACCTTGCGGCCTGCATTGGCGCCGCTGCCGCTCTTGCTTTCCGGGTCGTACGTGCAGTGCAGCTCGACGATGTTGCCGGCTTCGTCCTTGACGACGTCTTCACACTTGATGATATAGCTGTATTTCAGGCGGACTTCCTTGCCCGGAGCCAGGCGGAAGAACTTCTTAACCGGTTCTTCCATGAAGTCGTTCTTTTCGATGTAGATGGTCTTGCTGAAGGTAATCTGACGGGTGCCCATGGCTTCGTTTTCCTGATTGTTTTCCGCCGTTATCGTTTCCGTCTGGCCGTCGGGATAGTTGGTAATGACGACCTTCAGGGGATCGATGACCGTCATGAGACGCGGCGCTTTGAGCTTTAAGTCTTCACGGATGCAGTACTCGAGAAGGGATATGTCAACCATGCTGTCAGCTTTGGCTACGCCGATGCGTTCGCAGAAGTCGCGGATGGCTTCGGGCGTGTAGCCGCGGCGGCGAATACCGGAAATGGTCGGCATACGCGGGTCATCCCAGCCGCTGACGATGCCTTTTTCTACGAGGGTGCGCAGCTTGCGCTTGCTTGTAATCATATTGGTGACGTTCAGACGGGCGAATTCAATCTGGCGCGGCTTCTGGCCTTCCGGGTCGTCCCATTCTTCGAGGACCCAGTTGTACAGGGGGCGGTGGTCTTCAAATTCAAGGGTACAGATCGAGTGGGTAATCCGTTCAATGGCGTCCGATACGGGATGGGCGAAGTCGTACATCGGGTAAATGCACCATTTGTCACCTGTGCGGTGATGATGGGCATGGACGATGCGGTACAGGACAGGATCGCGCATATTGAGGTTCGGGCTGGCCATGTCGATCTTAGCACGCAGTACTTTTTCGCCGTCGCCGTACTTGCCTTCCTTCATTTCGGCAAAGAGCTTCAGGTTTTCTTCGACGCTGCGGCTGCGGTACGGGCTTTCCTTGCCCGGCGTGCTGAAGGTGCCGCGGTATTCGCGGATTTCATCGCCTGACAAATCGTCGACGTAGGCCTTGCCCAATTTGATCAATTTGACGGCGTAGTTGTACAGGGTATCGAAATAATCAGAAGCGTAGAACATGCGGTCGTCCCAGGTAAAGCCCAGCCACTGGACGTCCTCCTTGATGGAATTGACGTATTCCACATCTTCCTTGGACGGGTTCGTATCGTCGAAGCGCAGGTTCGTAATACCGCCGTACTTTTTGGCGATGCCGAAGTTCAAGCAAATCGATTTCGCGTGACCGATGTGGAGATAGCCGTTCGGTTCCGGCGGAAAACGGGTATGGATGCGCTTTCCATATGTATTTTTTTCGTTATCTTCATCGATAATATTTTCAATAAAATTCTTTGTGATTTCGTTATCCATGAACGAGTCTCCCCTTTATGCCTTATGTATGATGTTTTATTTTATCACAAATTACAGAGCCTTTCTACTTATAAATTCAGCAAACCAGCCGGTTTCTGGCATTTTCAAGATATTTTTCTACAGAATCGCAGCCAAAATTCACCTATATCACATATTGTCGGAATCGTTCTGCATATATTGGCGGCAGGCCTGTTCCAGCAGCGGGAAACAACAGCATCGCTGCATAATTTTTTTGTCAATCGATTTCAGCGTATCGCCCCCGACAAAGAACAGGTTTCGTAACGCCCTTGCAACTTTTATAATGTTCGCTTCGTCTTCTTTGATGTATTCATATTGATGCTGCAGCAGCCGCCGATACTGTTTATCTTGAATTGCGTCGAAATCAATGAGCAGTAATTCCGCGACAGGTACTGGAATCATATTGTTAAAATTAATAGCGCCGTATACGCCTTTATTAATTTTTCTAAAATCTTTTCCGTTTTTCATTTTCAAATGCTTGGGCTTAGGCGACGATAAAGGCGCGTAATACGTCACGCCCCCTACTTCTACGACAATTCCCACATACGGTCGCTTTTGATTTTTATTATCCGGCACTTTTTCATCAAACTGCTTTAGATATTGTATATACGTATCGCTGACATGATACAGACGCATAGTTTCTCCTTTTTATACAAAAATAGAGGACGTTTTCACGCCCTCCATCGTTTTTTAGGTCCTCACTTTGTGGTAGAGGCTCACCGCTTTTTTAGGTCCTCACTTTATGGTAGAGGCTCACCGCTTTCTTTCATTTATATTTTACAAAACATTTCTTCCGCAGTCAATACGCATTCTCGTCTCAGCGCTATATTGCCTATAACATATGTGATATAATAAAATATACATATATCTTTAAGAATTAAAGGAGACGATTGGACATGATGATAAAAAAATTAGTAACCTACGAGGATATGGGCCTGGTGCAGTGGGGCGTCCTCGACGAGACGGAAACAGGCGTATACGGTGCCATCGCCCTGGAAGAGGCCTTCTTTACGCCGCTGCCGGAAACGCTTCTCGAATTCATCCGTCAGGGAAATGAAGGCCTGCTGGCCTTAGCCGACGCGCTGGAGCAGAATGAAAAGACCTACGCCGTCGCGGCTCAGCCCCTGGATACGGTTCGCATTATGGCTCCCATTCCTCATGTAGAGCGCAATATCTTCTGCATCGGCAAGAACTATGCCGACCACATTGCCGAATTTGACAAGACCGCCGTGCCGGAGCTGCCGAAATATCCCATGATCTTCACCAAGGCCACGACGTCGGTCATCGGCCCTGACGACCTCATCGATCCCCATAAAAACGTCACCAGCGCCCTCGACTATGAAGGCGAGCTGGCCGTCATCATCGGCAAAGAAGGCTCCGATATTCCCGTCGGCGAAGCCATGGATTACGTATACGGCTTTACGATTTTAAACGACGTGACGGCCCGCGACCTCCAGGCTAATCACGGCCAATGGTTCCACGGCAAGAGCCTGGATACGTTCTGCCCTATGGGGCCCTTCCTGCTCCTGCGGGACGCTGCGCCCGATACCTTTACGGTCGTCACCAAGGTCAACGGCGAAGTGCGACAGGACGCGACGACAGGCGAATTTATCTTCACCATTCCCCAGCTCATCCAGACCCTCTCGCAGGGAACGACCCTCCTGCCCGGCGACATCATCGCTACGGGCACGCCGTCCGGCGTAGGCGTAGGCTTCAATCCGCCTAAGTTCATCCATTCCGGCGACGTCGTAGAAATCTCCATTTCCGATATTGGAACGCTGACTAACAAAGTAAAATAAAGGGCTATGCAAAAACAGCTTCTCTCTGCCAAATATCACCGGCAGGCAGAGAAGCTGTTTTTCATACAAAACGCCCCGCTCCTAAGGGAAACGGGACGTTTGCGTCATTCATATGTCGTTGTCAGGGCTATTACCCGTGCAGTTCCCGATCCAGGGCTTCTAAGCGGGCAATGCGGTTTTCCGTAGACGGATGGGTGCTGAATAAATTCATCAAATTGCCTTTGAGACCCGAGAAGGGATTGATGATGCACATGTGGGCCGTCGACTGAGTCGCGCCGGGCATGACCCGGTAATGGGCGTAGTTATCGATTTTAGCCAGCGCTCTGGCCAGAGCCAGCGGGTCGTCGATCATGCGGCCCCCTTCTTCGTCGGCCATGTATTCGCGCGTACGGGAAATGGCGAACTGAATCAGCGCCGCCGCAATGGGCGCAATGATAATCGTGCCGATCAGGGCGATGGGATTAGTGCTTTCGCCGTCTTCATCACGGCCGCCGCCGAAGATAGCCGCCCACTGGGCGATGTTGGCGATCATGGAAATGACGCTGGCGAAGCAGGCGACAATCGTGCTAATCAGGATATCGCGGTGCATGATGTGGGACATTTCATGGGCCAGGACGCCGCGGATTTCGTCTTCGTCCAGCATCTCCATGATGCCCTCCGTAGCCGCGACGGCTGCATGGGAAGGGTTGCGGCCCGTAGCAAAGGCGTTGGGCACGTCCGTAGGAATGACATATACCTTCGGCATGGGAAGTTCCGCCCGCCGGGCTAGGTCTTCGACGATATGGTACAGGTAATGGCCTTGGCCGACTTCCTGGGCTTTATACATTTTTAAGACAATCGAATCGCTGAACCAATAGGAAAAGAAATTCATCCCTAAGGCGATGACCAGCATGATCATGACGCCGCCGCGGCCGCCGAAGGCTCCGCCGATGAGCATCATAATACAAGCCAGCAAAGTCATCAAAAACACTGTTTTTACACTATTCATGGTGACGTCTCCTCACTCTTCAAGGAATATAAAAGTCAAAAAGTAAAATGGTGTACTATTATTATATATGAGAATCTTTTTTATGTCAATAGAACATGGACTTTTGTCTTGTCATTCCTTTAAAACATGATTATTGTACCGGCGGATGACGACGGCGTACATGCCGTCCTTATCCTTTTCCGCCTTAGCGAAGACGACGATAGTCACGTCGCCGCGGACCCACGTCGTCATGCGGCCATTCTGCCTGACGGGAAAGTCGTCCATGGCGGCGTAAATGCTGGCGCGAAGACGCCGGTAGATGTCTCGGGCCGTCTTTTTGTCGGCCGTGCGGAAATAATTGTCGAAGGCTAATACCTTACTGTCAGCCGCCGTATCGTCCGTCAGGATGACCAGGCCTTCCTGCACGGTCACGCCGTCGCGGGTCACAGACCGCTCCGCCCGTTCCAGCTTGGACGTCGTATTTCCGTAAAAGGTCCAGCCGGGCAACGCGGAAAAGTTAGCGTCGAAATCTGCCCGGGACATACCCAGGTACACCGTGTCATAGGCCGTCGTCGGGCTGAGGGAAATCTCGTCGACAGACTGATCGTAGTCGAAGGCCGACGCCGTCATCGGGCCTAGCACCAGGCAGCAGGCAAAGGCGAGGGCGCAAAAAATCCGTTTCATAGTTTAAACCTGCCTTTCTCTTATAAAAAAGGAAGCAATGCCAGACTAAATACGCTGAATACGAGCCGCTGCAGGGGAATCAAAATATACGAGAAGACCGGCGTCATCATCAAGGCAATGAGGATGATAAAGCTGTACCGTTCCAGGCTCGCCAGGCGATAGTTCCATTCCGACGGCAGGAAGCACATGAGGATGCGCGAGCCGTCCAGCGGCGGCAGGGGCAGCAAGTTGAAGATGGCAAAGTTGATATTATATATGACGATCATGCTCAGGACAAGCTGCAGGGCCGTACCGGTAAATAAATCCAGTCGGCTGAAGACAACCTGGGCGACGAGGGCGACGAACGCCACGATCAGATTGGCCGCCGGACCGGCAAAGGCTACGCACAGCTCCCCCTTCCGCCAGCTGCGGAAATTATTGGGGTTGATCATGACCGGCTTGGCCCAGCCGAAGCGGGCTACGAGGAGCATGAGCGCCCCGATGGGGTCGATATGGGCCATAGGGTTCAGCGTCAGCCGTCCCATCAGGCGCGGCGTGTCGTCGCCCATATAATCGGCCACGAGCGCATGGGCGTATTCGTGCATGACCATGGCGATGAGCAAGCCGGGAATACCAGCGACGATATGCAATATGTTGAAATCAAACATGTATGTTCCTCCATTATACGTTGTTGTAAAATATACTATTTATGTATTTTATAGTAATATACGATGCGCAAAAAGTCAACGACCACGAGCCGCTGAAGCAGCTCCAGCGGCTCGTGGTCTCCCATCGTTTACCTAAATTTTACATTCCGGCGGCCTGAATGCGGCTCTATCGCCTCTCAGCAGATTTCCCATACAAAGGTCGCCGAATCGCCGGCATGAATATCTTCCGGTTCCATATCGATGGATTTCACGCTCTTCACGCTGCTCAGACATTCACTTTCGTAGGAAAAACGGGTCGACGAATAGATAGACAGCTCGTCCCAGCTGTAATGTATCGACAGCAGAGCGCCCAGGGACGCCCCCGACGCCTCGCACAGGATTTCAGCCCTGCGCCGCGCGTTTTCCGCAGCCGAGCGAAGGATGTCGTCTTTTAATTTCTCCGAGTCCTTTACGGAAAAGCGGATTTCTATTTCCGGAGCGGATATGCAGGCCGCCATAGCTGAAAGAGCCTGCGACAGGCGGCGCGATTCGAAATCAAACTGCAGCCTTACGTCGTGATGCACGACAAACCCTTCAAATATGCGCTTATAATTGCCGTCTCTGTCCTTTATCGTGTCATATGCCGTATCGACCCTGAACTTCGTCGTCTTAAGGTCGTCGGCTCCAAATCCGGCATGTTTCAGCGCCCGGCTGAGGCCGTCGATCTTTTCCGCCGCCCTATCCATCGCCGTATCGTATTCCATGTCGCTCGTCTTCATAGACATATTGATGGTAACGAAGTCGGCTTTCGCCGTCGCTTTTCCTACGCCCCGCACGGTAATAGTTCTCGTCATGTTACATTCCTCCTATGCTAAATACAGTATTCCATATCACTTCATTTAGAAAAAAATTGACAACAAGCCGCTGCCGGTTATAATGAAAGTCATCACTACAAGTAACAACATAACTAAAAGGGACGTGACGACATGACAAAAGAAGCTTTGTGGACTAAACCGTTCTTGCTGACGGGCGGCGTCAATTTTTTCCAGCTGTTTACCCAATATATCCTGATTACGACGCTGCCCCTCTGTATCATCGACGAATTTCATGGCAGCGAGCTCGAAGCCGGCCTGGCCATGACGTTTTTTCAGATCGGCACCAGCGTCTTCCGGCCTGTCGCCGGATATTTGGTAGACGAAAAGCAGAAGAGACGCCTCCTCTTAGGCTCCTTGGTTTTATTTTTCCTGGTCATGGCCGCCTTCAACGCCGCCAACTGCGTCGAAGCGCTGTACGGCCTGCGCCTCGTCCACGGCATCGTCTTCGCTTTGGCTACGACGACGGCTGCTTCTATCGCCGTGTTAGTCATTCCGCCGTCGCGGCGCGGCGAAGGCATTGGATACTTTTCCGTCACAACCAATATGGCGATGGTCGTCGGGCCGCTGGCCGGGCTGCTGTTATACCAGACGCTCCGCATATCTGGCTTGTTCCTGGCCCTCGCAGTCCTGGCCGCTCTGATTCTCGCCGCGGCCTCGGCCATTTCCCTGCCGCCCAAGGCGGTGCAGCCTTCGCCCTCTGCCTCTAAAACGCCTTTTTTTGAACATTTCATCGAAAAGCGCTCCCTTCTGGCGTCATTCTTAGGCGGACTGGTATTCTTCGCCTACGGCGGCATCCTGACCTTTATTCCCCTGTACGCCGCGTCCCTGCACATGGCCGAAAGCACAGGATTATTTTTTGCCGTCTTTGCCGTCGTCATCGTCGCCAGCCGCCCCGTCGTGGGAAACGTACTGGACCGCATCGGCCCCAGCCACGTCGTATATCCCGGCTTCGCCTTATTTATCATCGGCTTTATTCTCTTCGGTTTTGTCAGTACGAAGCTGTGGTTTCTCCTGTCGGCGGCTATCCTCGGTCTCGGCTTCGGCGCTCTCAGTCCCGTGTTCCAGACGCTGGCCGTTCAAAGCGTTCCTGCCAGCCGGGCCGGCGCCGCTACGGCCACGTACTTTTGGTTCCTGGATATCTTCGTCGGCCTGGCCGCCATGACCTTAGGTCTCGTCGCCCAATGGTTCGGCTACAGCCTGCTCTACGGCGTCCTCTGCCCGGCCGTCGTACTGGTCACGGCAGCCCTGTATTACGTCGAGTATACCCGCCGCCGCTTTCACTCCTAAAAGAATATCGCCTTTATATATAGGATATCATCACAAGACGACAGATCTTGTCGCTGCTAAAAAAGTCCCAGAATATATTTCTGAGACTTTTTTTGCGCCCAGTCTAATCCAGCAGTTTCGCCACGAGCTTTACCGTCGAGATGCAGCCCATCAGGCCGTCGACCTGGCGGGATTCGGAAATGCCCGTCTTGCACCACAGGGCGAAGTGTTCGCAGTTGTTTTCCAGCAAATCGTAGGATTTTTCGCCAATGCGCCGCCTGGCCCTGGCTATGGTAGACTGAGGCGTATACAGATGAAACTGCTCCTTAGGCTCTTCTTCGCCGACGATGGCCTCCAAGGCCGAGCGAAATATGTCCCACCACGAATCATCATCGTCATCGCGATGGTCGTCCTCAGAAAAGTCGCATACATAGTAGGTCTCATCGCCGTCTAAAAACTCCTCCATAGAAGCCTCATGAATACAGGCCTCGTCGGCGTCAAACTTGAATTCGCCCTTTGGCGGCGCATAGTGTATGACCCGGTCGTGTCCGACATATACGCCGAAATGGCGAAACAGCCCCCGGTCTACAAATATGACGTCGCCGGCCTTTGCCTTCTTCTTTGCCATCGTTTCTACCTTCCTGTCTGTCCATTGCGCTAGAGCCGCCGCTCAGCGCCCGCTTATATTCATTATATCATATCAATCCAAGGATAAACGCACAAAAAAAACGCGGCCCCCTTTTCGGGACAGCCGCGTTGTGCCTTGCTTATAAAATTTTCGAAAGGAAGGACTTCGTCCGTTCTTCCTGGGGATGGAAAAAGATATCGTCAGGCTTGCCTTCTTCGAGGATATAGCCGCCGTCGATGAACAAGACGCGGTCGGCTACTTCGCGGGCAAAGCCCATTTCGTGAGTGACGATAGCCATGGCCATACCTTCCTTGGCCAAGTCCTTAATGACGTCCAGTACTTCCCGGACCATTTCCGGGTCGAGAGCTGACGTCGGTTCGTCAAAGAGCATGAATTTCGGCTTCATCGCCAAGGCGCGGGCAATGGCAACACGCTGCTGCTGGCCGCCGGACAAGGTTCCCGGATAGGCGTCCTTCTTATCGGCCAAGCCGACCTTTTCCAAGAGCTTAATTGCCGTTTTTTCCGCATCTTCCCGCGATTCGCCTCTCGTCTTCATCGGCGACAGGACGATATTTTCCAATACGGTCATGTGAGGAAATAAATTAAAGCGCTGGAAGACCATGCCGACTTCCTTGCGGATACTGTTGATGCTCTTGGCATCGCTCATGCTGATGCCGTCAACGATGATTTCACCGGCTGTAGGATGTTCCAGATAGTTTATGCAGCGAAGGATAGTGCTCTTGCCGGAACCGGACGGGCCGATGATGACCACGACTTCTTTATCGTGAATGGTCAAGTCGATGCCCTTCAGGACATCGTGCTTGCCGAAGCTCTTTTTTAATCCTTTAATTTCTATCATCCGTTGCAAACCTCCGTTCCAAGAAGCTGACCAGCTGGGCAATGCTCAGGGTCATGATTAAATACAGGGCCGCGACGGTCATCCAGATTTCAAAGGAGCCGTAGGTCTTTGCGATAATGAGCTGACCGCGGCGCGTCAATTCTTCAAAGCCGATGACCGAAACCAAGGACGTTTCCTTGGTCATGGAAATGAATTCGTTGCCCAAGGGCGGGATGACATTTTTAAAAGCCTGAGGCAGGATGATGTACCGCATCGTCTGCATCCACGACAACCCCAGGGAACGGCCTGCTTCCATCTGTCCCTTATCGACAGCCTGAATGCCGGCACGGAAGATTTCCGATACGTAGGCGCCGCTGTTGATCGAGCAGGCGGCAACGGCGGCGACAAAGGGATTGATGCGCTCGCCGATAATCATAGGCAGGGCAAAGTAAATCAGGAAGATCTGTACCAGCATAGGCGTACCGCGGATGATATTTACATAGCAAATCGCAATGACCCGCAGGATCTTAATGCTCGACAGGCGGCAGACGCTGGTGATCAGGCCCAGGATAAAGCCTAAGGCCACGGCAATAGCCGTGATTTCAATCGTAACGGCAGCACCGGTGAGCAGCAAGGGCAAGGAGTCTATAATAAGACTAAAATCAAATGACATAAAAAACACTCCTATTCCGCAACAATATGCATAAAACATGCAATTACCAGATAAATTATACCTTGACCTATTATAATTGCATTTTTATGCGTTGTCAACGCATTATTCCCTTATCGGCCCAACATATGAACAAGTTGGTACATATTATCGCTGATGGGGAAATGGAAATGCGGCGCTTCGGAATACGGCGTCGCGGCGATGCGGCGGCCAATGAGTCCGATAACGCAGTTATATGTTCCCGCCAGCAGGGAATCAATGGCTTTCTGAGCGTATAAGCCAGCCATGGTAGCGTCGAGGGCGCTGGGCGCGCCGCCGCGCTGTACATATCCGAGAACGGTCAGATTCGGTTCGAGATAGGTGTGCTCTTTGATGTAATCCACGACATCCGTTCCCTTAGCCGCACCTTCCGCAACGACGACAATGCTGCTCAGCTTGCCGATGCGGTGCGATTCTGCCAAGTGCTCGCACAAGCGCGGCAGGTTTACTTCATGCTCCGGCACGAGAACCGCTTCCGCCCCGGAGGCCATGCCGGCGTACAAGGCGATGAAGCCGGCGTTGCGGCCCATAACTTCGATGACGGCAACCCGTTCATGAGATGAGGCCGTATCGCGGATTTTATTGATCGATTCGAGAACGGTATTGACCGTCGTATCGAAACCGATGGTGTACTGGGTTCCCATCATGTCGTTGTCGATAGTTCCGGGGATAACCATCGTTGGAATCCCGCAGTGGCTCAGCGCCTGGGCACCGCGCATGGAGCCGTCGCCGCCGATGACGACGAGGGCGTCGATTTCCAGGGACCGCAGGTAATCTGCCGCTTCCTTCTGCACGTCTTTTTCCATAAATTCCAGACAGCGGGCTGTGCGCAGGATCGTACCGCCGCGGTGGATGATGCCGCCGACAGTCCTGCGATCCAAGGTTATCGTTTCATGACGAAGCAGTCCTTCGTAACCGCGGATAATCCCTTCAACAGCCAAACCCTTTTCAATCGCATAGCGCGTTACGCCGCGAATAGCCGCATTCATGCCCGGGGCGTCGCCGCCGCTGGTCAATACGCCGATTTTACTAATCATAATGACATCATACTCCTTTTTCTCTGGCAATAAACTGCACTTTCTTTTCTTCTATCTTCTGGACAATCGTATCAACGATTTGCGATGCTCCGCCTCGCGTCGTGTCGACGACACAGTCGCAGTAGGGATAAATTTCTTCCCACTGGCGCATCATCTTATGAACAAATTCCCGTAAGTTGTCGTAATCGACAGTCGGCCGCTTGCCGATGTGACGGCTCACCCGCTCTTCCACGCGGAACGGCTCCGACAAAAGGGCGATAATGAAACCATGGCGGTGTAAAATACGGTAGGTCTCTATACTCATGGGAAAATTGCCGCCAAAGGAAATAACCGCTTCGTGATAGCGGCTGACCTGCTGCAGGACGTTGAGCTCCCGTTCGCGAAACCCCTTTTCGCCGGCATGGGCGTAGAATTCGGCGATGGTCATGCCGACGGCCCGCTCGATGCGCCGGTCCGTGTCGACGAACTGCCATCCTAGACGCTGAGCCAGTTTTCGTCCTATATGACTTTTGCCGCTCCCCATCATGCCTACGAGAACAATATTCCGTTTCATCGTCGCACCTCCCTTGCTTAGTATTCTCCATCTTTGGGTACGTTTTCTATTATAGCAAAATTTTTCTATCTTGCCACATGAAAATGATAGAAAAAGGCGCATTTTACATATAATTTCTTTCAAAAATATGTAAGATGCGCCTTGTATTTCTTTTTGGTCCCAATGATACTGCCGGATGACCGACGGACGAGGCGGGCTGTTCGCGACCCTGCGGGGGACGAAATGTCTACCCTACTCCGGGTAAATGCGGAACCATGCCGCATACATCGTCGGCAGGACTAGTAAAGTCAGCACGGTCGCGCCGAGAAGGCCGCCGGCAATGGCCACGGCCATCGGTCCCCAGAAAATGCTGGTCATGAGGGGAACCATGCCGAGAATCGCCGCCGCAGCCGTCAGCATGATCGGGCGGAACCGCAGGACGGCCGAGTCGATGACGGCGTGCCACGGGTCTTCACCGGCAGCCAAATGCTGCTTAATCTGGTCGATGAGGATGACCGAATTGCGGATGATCATGCCGCCCAGGGCCAAGATGCCCAGATACGCCACAAACCCCAGAGACTTGCCGAGCAGCAGCATGGCGATGGCTACGCCGACAACGCCCATAGGAGCTGTAATCAGGGTCAGAGCCATGAGAGAGACGCTGCGGAGCTGGATCATGAGCAGGGTCATGATGAGCAGCACCATGACCGGCACGGGCTTGAGCAGATATCCCAGGGATTTTTGGCTGTTTTCCAAATCGCCGTCTACTTCAATGGAATACCCGAAGGGCAGACTACTGCGGATGGCCGCCGTGTCGTCGTAGGCCTTCTGCGTCGCGTCGTTGGCCGTACCGGAGCGAATCGTCCCTTCGACGGTGATGGTCGGCTTCAAATCGCGCCGCCAGATAAGGCCCTCTTCAGCGCCGTAGGAAATCGTCGCCACCTGCTCCAGCGGCACGTAGCCTGCCGTGCCGGCGTAGACGGGCAGGCTGCGGATACGGGATAAATCATTCCGCCCGTCCGGCGAAAGGCGAAGCTGGATGGCGATGGTCTTGTCAGGAGCCCCGTAATACTCAGCAATCGTCGCGCCGCTCAGTTCCGTATACAGCGTCTGGGCAATGGTCTGACCCGATGCGCCCATAGCCCGTAGCTTTTCCTGATCGAGGCGGACCTGGACGATTTCGCTCTTCTGTTCCCAGTTGAGGAAGACCTGACGGACATTCGGGTCCTGCCGCACCGCGTCGGCGGCCTGGGCAGCGTAGGCCTTCACCTTGTCTATGTCATAGCCGGACACGCGCAGCATGATAGGATAATCCGAAGGCGGCCCCAGGGGGATGCTCTTGATATTGCAGCGCACGCCGGGCTGTCTTTCTTCTATTTCGCGCCGTATATCCTCGGCCAGGGCTTCCCGCCCCTCTACGTCGGCCGCTACGACGACGAACTGGGCGTAATTGTCAGCCGGAAGGACGGGCTCCAGGGTCAGGACAAAGCGGGGTGCCCCTTCGCCGACATAATAAGAATAATTTTTTATCTGGCCGGGCTTCGTATCCAGATACCGGGCCAACGCAGCTGCTTCCTTTTCCGTCGCCGCCAGCGACGAGCCTTCGGGCAAGGTCATTTCAACGATGATTTCCGGCCGCAGGGACGGCGGAAAAAATTCCTGGGGAATATACTTCATCAGCCCTGCCGAGGCAATGCACAACGCCGCCGTGCCGCCTATAACGGCCCGCCGATGAGACAGGCACCATACGAGAACGGCGCGGAACCCATCGTAAAAGCGGTTTTGGTACAGCGTCTCTTCCGTCTTAACCGCTTTCACCCGGATAAGATAGTACCCGAACAAGGGCGCAGCCATGACCGACACGAGCCACGACAGCACCAGAGCCGACAAGATAACCGGGAACAAGGCCTGACAAAATTCCGATGCCGCGCCGTCGGAAAAGGCCACGGGGATAAAACCGGCGCAGGTGACGAGGGTCCCCGTCAGCATGGGCTTGGCCGTCACCTTAAAGGCATGGCAGGCCGCGTCGAGACGGTTCATGCCCCTCTCAAGCTGGACGCTCATCATTTCCACGGCGATGATGGCGTCGTCGACGAGAAGGCCCAGGGAAATGATCAGGGCCCCTAAGGATACCTTGTGCAGGTCAATGCCGGCCACTTCCATGACGCAGAATACGCCCGTCAGGACCAGGGGAATACAGCAGGCTACGACAAGGCCCGTCCGCAGGCCCAGGCTCAGGAAGCTAACGGCCAGCACGATGAGGATAGCTTCGCGGAGGGTATCGACGAAATCGTCGATAGATTCCTCGACGACCTTAGGCTGGTCCGATACCTGATGGAGCTCCATGCCGGCCGGTAAATTTTGCTTGACGTACTGCTGCATCTCTTCCAGATTGCTTCCCAGCTCCAATATATTGCCGCCGTTTTTCATGGACAAGGCAATGCCTACAGCAGGTTTACCGTCGAAAAACATCTTCGGGTCCGCCGGCTCCGTATAGCGCCGTTCGACGGAAGCGATATCGCCGAGGCGGAACAGACGGCCGTTGGCGTTTATGGGCAGGTTGCGGATGCTTTCCAAATCGTCAAAGACGCCGCTGACGCGGAGGTATACGTTGTCTGATTCCGTATCGACCATGCCGGCCGGCGTCATGGCGTTCTGCCCGCTGACGGCGTCGGAAATGGCCGTCGGCGGAATTCCCAGCTCGGCCAATTTATCGTTGGCAATTTCTATATAGACTGCTTCCGACTGCTCGCCGACGAGCTCTACCTTGCTCACGTCATCGACGGTCAGCATGATGCGTCGGATTTCCTCGGCCTTCTGCCGCAGCTCTTCATAGGAGTAGTCGTCGCCGGTCACGGCGTACACCGAGCCGTATACGTCGTCGAAGCGGTCGTTGAAGAACGGCCCGACGACACCGTCAGGCAGCTCCGATTTCATGTCTTCCGTCAAGTTGCGCACCTCGTGCCACGTGTCGCGGATGCTGTCCCGCGGCGCCTGGTCGGTCAGGTACACGTAAATGACCGTCTGGCCGGGGCGGGAATAGCTTTTCAGGTAGTCGAGGTTCGGCGTATCTTGGAGCTTCTTTTCGATTTTATCCGTCACCTGCTCTTCCATCTGCCGGGCCGTCGCGCCGGGCCAGGCGGCAGTGACGACCATTTGCCGCACCGTATAGGCCGGGTCTTCCATGCGGCCCAGCTTCATATAGGAAAAGACGCCGGCAATGGCGATGACGATGATGAAATACCAGACGAGGGTTCTGTTTTTAATAGCCAGTTCCGATAAGTTTCTCATGTACCCTCACCTTCCGTTCGTACCGTCTGCCCTTCGCGCAGCATATGGACGCCGGCTGTGACGACGACATCGCCGGCGGCAAGGCCCGTCACGGCGACGGTATTATCGCCGAAGCCTTCGACGGAAACAGTCTTCAAAGATAAGGTCCCGTCTTTGCCGACGACCCAGACCTGCGGCGCATCGCCTGTCTGGTACAGGGCAGATAAGGGCAAGGTATACGAGCCGCTCCCATCTGCCGCGCTGACATGCACGCTGGCCGTCATGCCCAGCTGCATGCCTTCTGGAGGTGACGGAACGGCGACGCGCACGGCGTAGGTACGGGAAGCCGCATCAGCCATGGGCGATACTTCCCGTACCGTCCCCTGAGCCGTCTGACCGGGCAGGGCCCAAAAGGAAAGGGTTACTGCCTGTCCGATGGGGAATTCAGCCAGCTTGTTTTCAGGCACGTCGATCTGCACCTCCAGTTCGCCAGAATGGACGAGGGTCAGCACAGTCTGGCCGGCGGCAACGACCTGCCCTACTTCGCCAGAAAGAGCCGATACGACGCCGTCGGCGTCAGCCGTCAAATTCGTATAGGACAGCTGGTTCTCCTGAGCCTGCTGCAGAGCGGCCGCCTGCTGGTATTGGGCTGCCGCCTGGTCGTAAGCCGTCTGATATTGGTCGAGGGCGGCGGCGCTCACGGCGTCCTGGGCAAAGAGCTGCTTGTAGCGGGCCAGATTCGCTTCGGCTAATTGAAGCTGGGCTTGGGCCGCACTGACCTGGGCCTGAGCCTGGTACACGGACTGGACGACGTCCTTAGGGTCCACCGTCATGAGGACGTCGCCGGCATGGACGACGCTGCCGAGCTGGACGTTGCGCGCCGTAATGCGTCCTCCGGCCTGAAAGGCCAGGGCGCTTTCATAACGGCCCCGCACCGTGCCGGAGTAAGCGCTGCCTTCTCTTTCGGCCTCAGCGCCTACGGTGACAGTACGGACCAGCTGCGGCGCTTCCGTCTCTGCCGGCTGCTGGCCGCATCCGGCCGCCGCCGAGGTGAACACGACGAGAGCCGCGACATACAGCCACGTTTGCGATGCCTTCATATGTCATCCCTCCATTTCTCCGTCGGCTTTGTTCCAAGTCAGGGAGGCCGCGTTATCCGCCGCCTTCGTCATCCCCTGTATCGTAGTTTCTATAAGAGCGTCATCCATATCCTTGGTCAAGGCTCGAATCCATATTTCCGACAGGCGCAGCAGTTCTTTCTGAGCTTGCCGGGCCGTTTCTGTCAGATAAATATATTTAAAACGCTTGTCCTTTTCATCCTGCCTGCGCCGTACATAGCCTTTTTCTTCCAGCGATTTGACGCAGCGGGCGACGAGGCCCTTGTCGACGGATAATTGCCTGCTCAGCTCATCCTGGCTGCATCCGTCACCGCGGTATAATTCTTCAAGCACTACGTATTCGCTGTAGCCGATATGCCACGGCCGGCAGGCGTCGGTAATATAAGCCTGGGAACGGCGGTTCAGCACGCCGAAAGCATATCGTATCTGCGAGTAATCCATACGCAAGTTCGCCTCCTTCACCAATTATTCGGTTGACTTAATCAACTATCTATATATAGTATAGCAGAGTTATCCTACCGGCACAAGAACAAAAAGCCTGTCCTTGCCCCTATCGGCATCACGGGGAAAGACAGGCGTTACAAACGTAAATTATTATGAAATCAGGCGTCCCGCGTCAGCTTGTACAGCAGGGCGTTGCAGATCGCCGCGGCGATGTTGCTGCCGCCCTTGCGGCCTTTGGCTGCAATATAAGGCGCCCTGCCGGCCATGATGAGCTCCTTGGCATAGACGACGTTGACGAAGCCTACGGGAACAGCGATGACGAGCTCCGGCCGTATCTTTCCCTGCTCCATGAGCTCGTGAAGGCGGATGAGGGCCGTCGGTGCGTTGCCGACGGCGATGATGACCGGCCCCTCGAGACGGCAGGCCTTGTCCATGCAGGCAGCGGCCCGCGTCGTCCCCTTGGCCTTTGCTTCGGCAGCTACGTCGGCGTCGGCCATAAAGCAGACCTTGCGGCACCCCAGCTTGTCGAGGGCGGCCTGGCTGATGCCCGTGCAGGCCATGTTCGTATCGGTCACAATAGTACAGCCTTGCCGCAACGCAGCCAATCCCCGCTCCACAGCGGCATCGCTGAAACGCAGCGTCCGGGCGTACTCGAAATCGGCGCTGGTATGGATAACCCGCTTAATAACGTCCTTTTCCATAGGCGGCAGGCAGATTTCTCCCAGTTCTTCTTCGATAATTTCCATGCTGCGCCGTTCGATGTCAGCCGGCAAAATATGTTCAATCTTCATGATGGCGTTCCTCCCTGTACGTACGGCATGCGGCGACGAACCGGCGAGCCCAGTCCGGATTGCTCCAGAAATGAATGTGCGGATACGCCGCGACAATGCGGCCTTCGCTGCGCCCGCAGGGCCACGACCGCCTTCCCGACGCCTTTCGGGCCGTAAAGGCAGCGCCGTTGTCCGTGCTGTCGGAATAATGAAATTCGTGGGCGCAGATGGTATCGCCGCGGCGGCAGAGCATTGTATCCTCTTCGGCCGTCAGCGTGACGTAGCCGAATCGGGTCAGGTGATCCGTCATCTTCGAACTTCCCGGCAGGACGCCGCACCAGGAAACGGATTGCTCTCCTGCGGAAAATTCTTCCAACAGGTACATAAAGCCGCCGCACTCAGCAACGCAGGGCATGCCATCTGACAAAGCCCGTTTTAAACTGCCCTTCATCGCGGCGTTGGCTGCTAAGGCTTCTGCGTAGAGCTCCGGATAGCCGCCGCCGAGGTACACGCCTTCGCAGTCAGGCAGCCTTTCGTCGTGGAGGGGACTAAAATATACCAGCTCCGCTCCCAGCTGCTTCAGCAAGGTCAGGCTGTCTTCATAATAAAAGCAGAAGGCTTCGTCCCTGGCCACAGCGATGCGGGCAGGCCCTGCCGGCTCCAGCACAGGCACTTCGTACGGCAAAGGCTGCGCTGACCGGGCCAGGGATACGAGAGCGTCCATATCGACAGACTGCATTGCCTGCTCGGCCAGCGCGTCTATTTTACTTCGGAAATCTTCAATCTCCCCGGCTGTGACCAATCCTAAATGGCGGCTGGCAAAGGCGCAGCCGGCCATGTCGGGAAAACAGCCGAAGGCGGTCAGTCCTGTCTCTTTCTCCCACGCGTCCTTAAAGTAGGCGTACACGCCGGGCTTGACGTGATTGACGATAAACCCGGCAATCCGGCTGTCCCGCCGGAAGGCCGCCGTCCCCTTGATTTGAGCCGCCAGGGACAGTCCCGCGCCGGAGCCGTCGACGACGAGGACGACGGGCGTATTCGTGACCTTAGCCAAATCATAAGCACTGGCCTCGCTCGTCGTGCCGACGCCGTCGTAATAGCCCATGGCTCCTTCCAATACGGCGATATCTGCGCCGTCGCTGCCTGAGGCCAGCAGATAGCGGGCCGTCGCCGCCCCCTGCCCGCCTCTTCCGAATAAAAACAAATCCAGAGTATGAGACGCTGTCTGGAGGACGCGGCTGTGAAATAAGGGGTCGATGTAATCGGGGCCGCTCTTAAAAGCTGCCGCCGTCAATCCCATCTTCTGCAGGGCCCGCAGAAGCGCGCAGACGATGGTCGTCTTGCCGCCGCCGCTTTTAGGGGCGGCAATCATCAGCCGCGGCGTCATCGTCTCCTTCATAGGCAGCCCTCCTTCGGCAAAGCCGTCAGGATATAGACGGGATTTTGCCCCGTCATCATGTGATATGAACCGATGCGCCGGCTCTCTGCCGCGCTGAGCTGCGTAATATCCAGCGTATACCGTTTCTTTTCTTTATAATAAGCCGTAATATCAGCCAGCGTCTCGATGGTAATAGCCGTCATGACGATGCGGCAGGCCGCGTTTTTTCCGTATATGCCGTCCAGGATATCCGTCATCTTTCCCTTCGTGCCGCCGATAAAGGCGCAGTCCGGCGCTGGAATAGGCTCCATCGTTTCGGCGGCGTCGCCCGGGACGATGGAAACGTTTTCCACGGCGAAGCGGCGGCAGTTTTCCTGCACCAGGGATAAGGCCTCTTCGTCGATTTCAAAGGCGAATACATGTCCAAAAGGAGTCTGGCGAGCCAGCTCGACCGTGCAGGACCCCGTACCGGATCCGATATCGTACACGCAGTCGCCGGCCTGCGGCGCCAGATGGGAAATGGCGACAGCCCGGACAGAACGCTTGGTCATAGGTGCGCCGCTGCGGACAAAGGCATCGTCGGGCAGGCCGTGGACAGGCGTCGTCGTCGGCAAGGGATGATCGTTGTATATCATCATGACGGCCAGGCCGCCAATATCCTGCGCCGCCATCTCTTCCGCCGTGCCGGACAGAATTTGCTCGTCTTCATAGGATAAATTCTGTCCAACATCGACGCGGACATGGCCTAAGCCGGCCTGACACAGCTCCCGGCAAATCAGAGATACTGTATCGCTGCCGCCGGTCAGGCAGAATACCTTTTGATGGCCGTATACGGCGGCGGCGACGGACTCCCGGCGGCCATGCCGGCTGACGCAGTATGCGTCGTGCCATGGCGTCCGCACCTTGGCGGCAAAATACGCGAGGCTGCTGATGCCCGGGCAAGATATGACCGTACAGCCCGGAATGTCTGTCAGCAGCCGACCTAAACTAAAAAAGCCGACGTCGCCGGACACGACGACGGCCGCCGGCCCGTCTCCATCTTCCATAGACGCTAAGACGCGCCGTATTTCCGACGGTTTATACGTTGAAATTATGTTCTTTCCCAGGGAGGAAAAGGCCTCGGTCATGCGCCTGTCGCCCAAGATAACCCGGCTTTCTTCGACAGCCCGTTTCCCCTGTATCGTCAAAAAATCAGGATGTCCCGGCCCCATGCCGACGATGTATACCTTCATGCCCTTCCCTCCCCGCAGGCTGCCTGCCGCAGCCGTTTTATTACGTCTTCCAATGAAATTCCCCTTTCCGCCATCCGCTTCACGACGATAAGGACGGCGCCGGCCCGACGGGCTCCCTCTTCCTTTTCGCCATAGCCGCCGGCCTGCCCTGAGTCCTTGGTGACGACATAGGCCGCCTGGGTCTGGGCAAACATAGCGGCGTTCAGATCCGCTGAAAAGGGGCCCTGCATGCAGATCATATGGGCCGGGTCGTAACCCAGATTCAGCGCCCGCTCCAGCGACGACGGCAGGGGCAGGATGCGCAGGTAGATGCGCTCCCTGTAATCGGGAACGGCGGCGAAGATATCCAAATCCTTGCTGCCTGTCGTCAGGAATATCCTTCCCGTCGTATGACTCAGCATTTCCGCCGCCCCTTCCATCGAGTCGACTGTGACGACGCCGCCGTGCTCCGTACAGGGCCGGACAACGCGGCAATAGGGAACGTTATCTTCCCTGCAGGCGGCCTGTATATTTTCCGTAACCGCAGCGGCATAGGGATGGGTCGCGTCGACGGCCAGCCGTATATGATACCCGCGCAGAAAGGCAATCATAGCCTGCTGGTCCATGCGCCGTGTGACGACGCGGATATTATCAGCCTTAGGCAATAGGGCCGCGCCGTAGGCCGTGGCGACGGACACGTATACCGTCAGGGGCAGTCCCGCCGCGTATTCTGCCAGCAGCCGGCCTTCCGTCGTACCGCCGGCAATCCAGACGGCCGTCACAGGACGTACCCGCGCGGCGTCACCATCTTGCCCTTCAGCACCTTCGTCTGGCTGTTGCCGATAAAGACGGTGGAAAACATATCCAGCACCATGTCCTGCAGCTGTGTCAGCGTCGTGATCTCCGCCGTCTCGCCGTCGCGGCCGATATAGCGGACGACGCCGGCCGGCGTATTCCCCGGCCGATAGGCCTGAATAATCTGGTAGGCCTTGCGCAGATAGTCAGCCCGTTTTTTGCTGGCCGGATTGTACAGGACGATGACGAAATCGCCTTCAGCGGCGCAGCGCAGGCGCTTTTCGATGACTTCCCAGGGCGTAAGCAGGTCGCTGAGGGAAATGAGGCAGACATCGTGAGTCAAAGGTGCGCCCAGCAGAGCCGCCCCCGAGCAGGCCGCCGTCACGCCGGCCACGACGACGACGTCGATGTCATCGCAGTCCGCCGCCACTTCGTGCATGATGCCGGCCATGCCGTACACGCCGGCGTCACCGCTGGAAACGAGGGCCACCGTCTTGCCTTCGCGGGCCTTGTCTATGACCAAGCGGCAGCGGTCGGCTTCCTTCGTCATCCCCGTATCTAACAGCTCTTTATGAGAGTACTCTTCTTTTATCAGTCCAATATACGTAGTGTATCCAATAATGCAGTCGCAGCGGTCCAGCACCTGACGAGCCTCGGCCGTCATGCCGGCAGGGCCGCCCGGCCCGATACCGACGACATACACCGTATGCTTCATACCTTGTCCTCCTTCTTGCCGAACTGGACGACGTATTCTTCGCAGGCAATGGCTACAGTTACGCCGTCGCGGCCCGATTTTTCCAGCAGCAGCCGGCCGCCATGGCTGGATAAGACGGCAGCCCGTTCGCAGACGTTATCCGTACCGACGACGCGCCGCACAAAGCCTGACGAAATAAATTTTCCCGGCGCGTCGTTGAGCTGCCGCGCCGTATAGTAGCGCACCGGCAGATGGCGTGCCCGGGCAAATTCCGTAATACCTACTTCGTCCTTCTTTATATCAATCGTGCTGACATCGGCTACGGCATCCCAGCTCAGGTGGAGCTGTTCCATATCCTCGCCGACGCGGCGGGCGATGAAATCGGCGCTTGCGCCGCGGCGGCAGCCTACGCCAATGTGCAGGATCGGCGGGCGGGCTACGACGGTCACGGCGAAGGGACGGCACTCGTCCTTTACCGTAACAGCCAGACCTGCCGGGCCCTGTTCGGCCTGCACCAGACTGGCCGGCACGTTGCCGCCTAAGGGAAAGTCGCTGTACAAGCCAGCCTGTCCCCGTTCGAGGAGAGCCGCGGCGAAGGCCTTGGCGTCGGTCAGGGACGACAAGCGCAGTCCCTGCACTGCCGCCCATTCGTCGACGGCAAAGAGATTGTTGACGTCCGTCGCCGTCGTGATGACGGCATGGCCGCCTAATCCCTTCGCCAGATACCGGGCGATGTTGTTCGCCCCGCCGATATGGCCGGACAGCAGGGGAACAACGTATTCCCCTTTTTCGTCGACGACCAGCACGGCCGGATCCTTCTCCTTGCCCCGCAGCTGCGGAGCGACAGAGCGCACGGCGATGCCTGCCGCGCCGACGAAGACGAGAGCCTCGGCGTTGCGGAAAGCCAGGCGGACACTTTCAGCTACATTCAGGGGAAAGGGCCGCAGCACAGCCGGGTTCATAGGAATAAATTTATTCATCGTTTCATGGGTTACGATGAATCCCAATTCAGATAATACGGGGCCGATGCGCAAGCTCAGCGCCGTCCCCGCGGCGGTAAATGAAAAAACGACTGCTTCCATACCAATCTGCCTCCTCGTACGGGCATACCTTGCCGTATCCGGGCCGCCTTATTTCCTCTTTCCTTGGCGATACCCGTGGGTAAACGCAGGATCATATAATAAGCTTCTGTCATAGGCGCTGCCGAGAAACTCGCCGACGAGGATGAGGGCCGTCTTATCGATGCCCTGTGTTTTGGCCGTCTCGGCCAGCGTGCCGACAGTGCAGCGGCAGACCCGTTCTTCCGGCCACGACGCCTTGTAGACGATCGCTGCCGGCGTCTGTCCGTCGTATCCGCCTTTCTGCAACTCCTCCTGCAGTCCTTCCAGCAAGCCGGCGCTGAGGAAAATGACCATCGTCGCCTTGTGGGCGGCATAATCGGCGATTTTCTGCCGGTCCGGCACAGGCGTACGCCCTTCCATGCGCGTGATGACGACGGACTGGCTCACGCCAGGCAGGGTGTATTCGGCCTGCAGGGCCGCCGCCGCCGCGCAGAAGGAGCTGACGCCGGGCACGACGTCGAAGGCAATTCCCTTCTCCGCCAGGATATCCATCTGCTCGCGGATCGCTCCGTATACGGACGGGTCGCCCGTATGCAGGCGGACCGTGACCTTTCCTTCCGCCTCGGCTTGTTCCATGACAGAAATGACCTCTTCCAAGGTCATGGATGCGCTGTTTTTCACGACGCATCCCTCTTTAGCATACTCCAAAAGAGCCGGATTCACCAGAGATCCGGCGTAAATAATGACATCGGCCTGTTCCAGCAGGGATTTTCCCCGCAAGGTGATCAAGTCGGGCGCGCCTGGTCCGGCGCCGACGAAATGTACCATGGCAGCCTCCTATTCCTTGACCAGAACGACGGAAAAATACGGCCCGTCTTCAGCGTCCTTCAGCGACGTATATATCTTCTCCCCGGCCATGCCGCACCGCTCGACCATAGACGCGGCGTCCAGCCTGCCGGCGGCGGCCAAATCCTGTTTCAAATCAGCCAGCGGCCCCGCCGGCTTCATGACGACCTTGCTGCCGTCCATAGCCAGCAGGTCCCGGCGGTCGCTCCGATTGCCGGGAATGATCGTCAGCGTTTCGTCCTTTTCGCACAAGGGCCGTCCCAATCGGGCCGCGGCGGCGCAGAAGCTGGGCACGCCGGGGATGATCTCCGTCTTGTAGCCGTGTTTCTCGACGATGCGCTGGACGTACAGGCTTGACGCGTAGATCGTCGGGCAGCCCAGCGTAATGAGAGCCACGTCCAGTCCGGCCGCCAGCTTTTCTTCCAAAGCCGACGCGCCGTCTGCATGGGCTTTAGCCAGAGCGGCTTCGTCGCGGGTCATGGGAAAATCGATGTTCAATACGTCTTTTCCCTGCAAATCTACGTCGGCCATCGCGGCGACGGCCTGCAGCAGAATGTCCTTGGCCGTCCCTACGCCGGCCCGTCCCTGCGGAGCAGCCAGTACCGGGCAGGCTTGAATTCGTTTTAATGCCTTGACCGTAATGAGCTCCGGGTCGCCCGGCCCGACGCCGATGCAATATAAGGTTCCCTTCATCATGGTATCTCCCTTGTCCTATGATGTAAAAGCAGCTTCCTCGCCCGGCTCGTGCAGCCCAGAACGCCGTACGCATTAGAAAATATAACGGCGCCGGTCTGCACTTCTCCGTGAACGCGCTGCTCCATATAATATTCTATCTTTTGGCACGTAAAGGCCATGACGGCCTCCCGCAGCCCTTCCTGCGTCAGGATGCGCACGGCTTCGTCCGTCGTCACGGCGTCGTATACGGCCCGTCCTGTCTTCCGGGACGCACCGCACAGCATAGCCGCCAGCGCCAGGAAAGACGTGCGCCCGTCGGCATAGGCTGAATGCGTGTTCATAATACCCTGAGCTACCTTGACCAGCTTTCCCAGATGGCCGATGAGCAGGATGTCCTCAAAGCCGCAATACAGGCCGTAGTCCAGAAGCTCGCCGACGTAGTTGCTGATCGTCACCCGCCTGGACACGTCGACACCCAACTGGCTGCAGCTGAAATCGACGCCGTAGTTTCCAAAGAAAGCCAGCAAATGCCTGTCGCCGGCAGCCTTGCGGGAATCCATTTCCAGCCGTATCGTATCGACCAGGGCTTTCTCGCTCATGGGCTCGACGATGCCCGTCGTCCCTAAAATAGATAAACCGCCGACGATGCCCAGGCGGGGATTGAAAGTCTTCTTCGCTACCTCTTCGCCGCCGGGAATGGAAATCGTCACGGCAAAGCCGCCGCCATAGCCGCAGGCTGTCCCTACATCTTCCAGAGCCTGGCAAATCATGCGGCGCGGTACGGGATTGATAGCCCATTCGCCTACAGGGCAGGCAAGGCCGGCTTTCGTCACCGTGCCGACACCCTCGCCGCCGCGAATAGCCACGCCCTGCGCCGTTAAGGCCACGTCGGCATAGACGAACAGGCCGTTCGTAATATCCGGGTCGTCTCCCCCGTCCTTGACGACGGCGCAGCGCGCCCTGCCGGGATGTACGGCGCTGTCATGTATTTCCAAGGTCAGCACAACGCCCTGCGGCGTCGTAATCGATACGGCGGCTGCGGCCTCTCCCGTCAGGGCCATACGGGCCGCCGCTTTCGCCGCCGCAGCGGCGCAGGAGCCCGTCGTATAACCGCAGCGAAGCTTTTTGCCGCCTGTTACGGAAAATAAATTCATAGACTCCTCCTTATCGTTCCAATCCCAGAGGAATCAAGGCCCTGCGGCCATCTGACGTCTGTACCAGCTCGGCCTGTACGCCGAAGACGCGGCACATCAGGTCCGGCGTCAGCACATCGGAGGTACGTCCTGTACAGACGATTTCTCCGTCTTTCATGACGATGGCCTGCCGCGTGTACTGCAGGGCCTGATTCATATCGTGAAGGACGACGACGATGGTCAGTCCTAATTTTTCGTTTATATGGTTCAGCAGGCGCATCATGTGCAGCTGATGGCGCATGTCTAAATACGTCGTCGGCTCATCCAAATATAAAATCGACGACCGCTGGGCTAACAGCATAGCCAGCCAGACGCGCTGCTGCTCGCCGCCCGATAACTGCTGGACCACGGCGTCAGCCTTGTCTTCCAGCCGGACGGCATGCAGGGCCTTTTCCACATACAATTCGTCCTTCGACGACGCCGGGCGGTAAAACGTCCGATAGGGAAACCGCCCCATGCGCGCCAATTCGCGAACCGTCATGTCGTCGGGAGCCTGATGCAGCTGAGGCAGCACGGCAATATGACGGGCCAGCTCCCGCCGGCTGAAGGAAGTGATGTCCCGTCCGAAAATAGTAATCGTCCCCTTGTCCGGCCGCAGCATGCGGCTCATGGTCTTGAGGAGCGTACTCTTGCCGCAGCCATTGGGCCCGACGACGGCCGTGATGCTGCCCCTTTCAATGGAAAGGGTAACATCGCGCAGGATATCCCTGCCTCCCAGGGAAAGGGACAGATGCTCTGCCGAAACGGCGTAATCCATGGCTGTCACACTTCCTTCCGCAGGAGAAATAAAAAGAACGGCGCGCCGATAAAAGCCATGATCAAGCCCGCCGGCAGTTCAACCGGAGCAAATAGCACCCGGGCCAGCGTATCGCTCAGCGTCACGACGGCCATGCCCAGCAAGGCCGAGCCGGGAATGATATAGCTGTAATTCGTGCCAACGAGAAGGCGCACCATGTGCGGCACGACGAGGCCGACAAAGCCCAGCAGGCCGGCTACGCTGACCGAGCTGGCGGCCAATAAGGCGGCCACTGCCGTCAGCAGCACCCGGGCCAGCTCAATATTCAGTCCCAGCGCCCGGGCCATGTCGTCGCCGAGCTGCAGGACGTTGAGGTAATAAGCACCGATTAAAGCCAGCAGCAAGCCGGCGCACCAATAGGGCGCGACGACGGCCGCTTCGTTCCAGCTGGCTGCCGAAAAGCCGCCGACCATCCACAACAACGCACCGTGTACCCTGTCGCTGTAAAATACGAGAATCCCCGAAATACCGGCGCTCAAAAAAGCCGAAACGGCTACGCCGGCCAAAATAATCCGCACCGGCTTGATGCCGTTTTTCCAGGCCAGGGCGTAAATCGCTCCGGCCGCTGCCATCGCCCCGAGAAACGCCACGGGCGTCATGAGATACGTCATGGCCGGAAACAGGACAAGGACGGCGATGCCCGTAATGCCTGCGCCGGCAGAAATTCCGATAATATGGGGGTCTGCCAGGGGATTGCGCATGACCGCCTGCAAGATAGCTCCGGCTACGGCCAAATTCGACCCGACCATAGCTCCCGTCAGCGCCCTGGGCAGGCGCAGGTTCCACACGATCTGGTCGGCCGTCTGGGCCGTTGGATTCCATAAAATAGAAAGCACCTGACCGGGCGGAATCACTGCCGCCCCCTGGGCGACAGACGCGACGACGCCGGCGAGGGCCGCCGCCGCAAAGAGAACCAGCATGAGGCAGCGCCAGGCCAGGCGGTTGCGCGGCCCTATCATGAGAAGGCCTCCGGATAGGCGAGCCTGGCCATGTAGGCTACGGCGTCGGGATAGTCGAGACCGGGATTCAGGAGGAAATACCGCTCAGGCAAAACGTATACCTTTCCTTCCTTTACGGCCCGCAGCGTCGCCCAGGCCGGATTCGCCATGACATCCTGACGAATCCGCTCTTCTATTTTTTCCGCCGGCCCCATAGAGGTGAAGAAGATAATGTCGGGATCCTTTTCCGCCAGCGCTTCCATGCTGTAGGGAACCTTTTCCATCGTTCCGCTGGTTTGGGCATCGTCGGCGACGTTGTCCAGATGAAGCATTTTGGCCGCGCAGCCGGCAATGCTGGTTTCGAGCTGTACCGTCACCGAGCTGGGCGTCGCGTGGATGATAGCGACCTTTTTATGATCCTGCGGCGCTTTGGCGACGATGGCCTCTATGGCCTCATCCATTTCCGCCGCCCGAGCCTCGGCCGCCTCTTTCTTGCCGTAAATCGTCCCGAAGACGGCTAAATTCCGCTTTACGTCGTCATAGGTCTTGCTGCGCAGGGCGATGACGGGAATGCCGTTCTGCTCCAGCAAGGACACCAGTTTTTGGTGCTGCACCTCGCTGGCTACGACTAGATCGGGCTGGAGCTCGATGATTTTCTCGACGCTCACGTTATACACGGGCCCTACGTCCGGCACCGCTGCATATCGCTCAGGCAGCTCGGCGTCTTCGGCCTTGACCGTCGCCCGGCCGGCCAGCTCGCCGTCGAGGGCGTCGGCCATATTCAATAAGGACGTAGACAGGACGACGACGCGCTGTGGCTTCTCTGCCAGCCGTACGTTCCGGCCCATATCGTCCGTAATAACGGCATAGGCTCCGTCGGCCTGATCTCTTTCTTGGGCCGTCGCGGCGTTCTGCGGCGCGCAGCCGGCGGCAAACAGAGCAAACAAACACAAACATAGACCGGCCCAAAGGAACCACCGTTTCGTACGCATCCTATCCCCTCCTGTCATCTGTTAAAAGCTGTATTTCGCCCCGGCCAGCCAGAACCGCCCTGCCGACGGGTAATCGTGGTACATGTCGTACCCTTCGTTGGTCAGGTTATTTACCTGAGCGTATACGGTAAAATCTTTCGTAACGTCATAGCTTACGCCGAGATCCCACGTTACGTAGGAGCCATGCATGTAGTAATCGTCGTCGCGGCCCGTGCCGGCGTTCATGGTCATATTGACCTTCCAAGCTTTGTTGTGGAAATGCAGGCCGGCATGATAGCCGTTGGGGCGGTTGAATGATTCGTCGACATGCATTCCCTTGCCATCGCCTTCATCAATTTTCGTATGAATATAAGAATATCCTAATTCATAATCCCACTTGTCGTTGATAGTCTTATTCATGGAAATTTCTATGCCGCGTTTTTCTTCTTTATTAAGATTTTTCACTTCCTTAGTAGAATCGCTTCTATACCACCGGATAGCATTGCTAAGACTGCTGCAGAAAAAGTTGACATTAAACGACGTTTTCATATCGTATTGATAACTAAAACCTAGGTTTTGCGTATATCCTTCCTCCGGTTCCAAGAACGGATTGCCGTATGATCCCCTTTTGTCATTACTGTAGTACAGGTCATTGAGTTTCGGTGCGGAAAAAACGCGGCTCCAGTTAGCATATACATTCCATTTTTCATTTGGCTGATAATTCATAGCAATACGCGGCGTCTTATGAAAACCGAATTCACTGTTGTCATCCAAACGAATTCCCGGCGTAATATTCAATTTACCGAAAGTCATAACATTTTCCAAATAGACGGCCCGGTTTGTCCGCTCTTTATCAATATATCCTGAGGACACATTAGTTCCCTCATCCTTCGTCCATTCTACGCCGGCCGTCAGCACGTTGTGATCACCCAGCTTCCAGCTGTTTTCAGCCTGCACACCCTGGTAGCGGGAATGGAAATGGTAGGTCCAAAGATTTTTGGAATAGTTATTGAAATAGCGGATAAAGCCCGGCGTATCGCCGTCTTCACCAAAGGTATACGTAAGGCTGTAATTGTTGTTCAGCCGCTCAATCCGCTTGTTGGCCGTAATCGTCTGCAAGCCCGGCTGTTCATCAGAGTCGTCGAAGGTCGAGCCATGACCCTGAAAATTCGTATGGGTAGCCCAAAAGATCAAGGAGCTGCTGTCGTTCAGCCTCTGATCGATGCGGGCCGTCAGGGAATCCTTGTTGTAATCGCCGCGGCTTTCATCCGTATCGTATCCGTCGTCGTTGAACTGGTAATACTTCCGATGGCCCAGGCTCCCCGTGACGTACCACGACGTATTGCCGCTGGAACCGCTCGTCGTCAGGGAATAATTGTGCGTTCCCCACGAGCCCGTATTGACGTCCAGCGTCGTCCGGTTTTGGCCGCCTCGTTTCGTAATGATGTTGACGACGCCGCCGACAGCGCCGCTGCCGTAGCGGACAGACCCGCTGCCCTTGGTCACTTCAATCCGTTCGATATGATCGATGCCGGGCAAGGTCTGTAAATCAACGGTACCGCGGCCATAGGCGGCGCTTTGAGGATTCGTAATAGGCTGACCGTCGACGAGGACGAGAACCCGGTCGTCGCCGTTCAGGCGGATATAAGCCGACGTTCCCGGCACCTGTTCCGTCACGGTAACGCCGTTGACCTGTTCCAGCGCCGTCTGCACGTCGATGTATTGATTTCGTTCCAAATCTTCTGCCGTAATAACCGCCGTGTTCGACTGCTTTTCCTGCAGTGCCTGGGCCGTCAATACCGGCTGATAGCGGTCAGCCGTCACGACGATCGTATCTGTATCTGCTTCCGCTGCTGCCGCGCCGACAGATACGCTCCCTGCCAGCGACAGACAGATCAGCGAAAGCAGTGTTTTATGTGATGTCATATATATGCTCCTTATATACTATATAGTACCATTAACGTATTTGAAAGGGAATATTCAGATCTCTTTCCGAAGCTACGGCCTGACCGTAGCTGTTCCGGGCCGGTTCGTATACGCAGCCGTAGGCAATCTGCACCGCTGCCTCGTCCATAGCCGCATATCCCGACGAAGCAGAGACCGACGCGCTGGCAACAGAGCCGTCCGCGCCGACGACGATGTGAACCGTCACAGTTCCGCCGATATTTTTCCGCCGCAGTTCTTCCGGATAGTAGGAGTTTACGTCGGGCACCGATACAAGCCTTGCCTTAGTCGCCGGCCGCAGTCCGTCGCCGCCGGGAACACCGGCAGTACTTCCGCCGGAGCCGGATTCACTCCCCGAACCGGACGTTCCCTGCCCTGCATCGCGGCCTTGTCCTTCAGACGAAGGGCCTTGCCCAGCCGCAGACTGCGTCCTATGGGCCGCCGCGATTTCCTTAGCCTGAGCGGCGTCGACGCCCGTCTCGGCCATGATCTTCTGCACTTCCCGCTGTTCCTGCACCTCTTCGGTATAGGACTCGTCGATAGCCGGCATCGGGCTGGCCGGCGCGTCATATGTCGGGCCGCCGTCTCCGCCGCCCAATTTCGGCAGGTTGTTCATCGAATCTTCATTGTACACCGTCACGTCGATTGGCTCGGCCTGGGAACGGGTCTGGATAAAAGTGAACACGCCGGCCGCCGCCAGTACGACGAACAGCGCCCCATGGACGGCCAGCGAGATGAACAGAGCCAGCCGCTTATCCTTGTCCTCGCGCCTCACTTCGCACCGCCGCTTTCTGCAGCCAGACCAAAATGGGTGACGCCGGCGCCCTTCAGTTCATCGAGTAAAGCCATGACCTGTCCGTAATCCAGTCCCTGATCGGCCCGGATGACGACGGAAAACTGTCCGCTGCGGCGCTGCGCTTCGGCAGCCTGCCGCACTAAGTCACCGCGGCTGATTTCCTTATCTTCCAGCCACAGCGTCCCGTCTTTTTTCATCGTCACGACGTAGTTGACCTTCGTCTGGGCCTCAGCGTGGACAGCCTGGGGCAAATCAACGCCGACGGTCTTCAAATCGACCATATACAGCGTGCTGATCATAAAGAAAACCAGGAGGAAAAACATGATGTCGATCATGGGGATGATCATGACCTCCGGCTTCGTAAATTGCCGTCTGTCCCGTAGTCTCATAATACTCGCTCCCGTCCCTTGCGCGGCATCAGCTCAAGAGCAGAAAAACACAGTTCCATGTCCGTGATGATGCGGTCCAGGCGCTGCGTAAAATAGGCGTGAACGGCCAGAGCCAAAATAGCTACGCACAATCCGAAGGCCGTCGCCACGAGAGCCTCGCCGACGCCGCCCGTAATGGCGATAGCCTGCCCGGATTCGACGTTGAAAATGCTGAACGACGTAATCATGCCGCTGATCGTCCCGAGAAGCCCCAACAGAGGAGCCATGGTGACAATAACGCTCAAATAATACAGGCGGCTGCGCAGCTTGGCCAGCAATACGCCCGACTGTACTTCGACAAAAGCGCCGCGCCGCTCGTCGTCGCAGGCAAAGGCGTCGGATAAAATCAAGGCCAGACCGCCCTGCCCCTGACGGGCCGCTTCGCAGGCTTCATCATATTTTTTCAATTTCATGTACGTGTAAAATTGCTGGGCAAAGACCTTTCCAGCATCCATACGCTGATAAAAGAGCCAGCGTTCAACGCCTACGTACACGACAAACAACGAGCAGGCCAGCAGGGCGTACATGACGATACCGCCCCTTTGAAACAACTGCAGGCCTTCTGCTATGGATTCCATATCTCCCTCCCCGGCAATGCCGTCACCGTTTCCTAAATAAAAAAAGCCGCAGGGATATCCCTCACGGCTATTCGCGCACCATTGAATCTCCATTCCCATCGCTCGCAGGTCTATCGGTGATTATCAGTCAGGCAGTTCTTCTGGCTCGGATTCATCGCTTCGCTGCGCCTTCCCATACCTATGGGGTACAGTGACATATTGCAGCGTCGCTCCTCATTACAGCGGCGGGACCGCGCCGGAGTTTCACCGGACTTCTCTATTAAGTCTGCGACACCTGACCTGCATATAAATAGATTTTAATTAACTATAGCATGCCCCCTAGAGCCTGTCAATATGCGGATGGTTGTACGAACGGCTTCATTTTGTCATAGAAAATGAAAAGAGTCATTCCCCTATACATTCCCGACAGTATCAAGTGGTGGATGATATTTATTTGATGAGGACGTCGCAGTATCCTTTTGCTTCCCGTCCTTCGGCAGTTTTGATCGGCATCATGCACATAATCCGATACTACCGCCATTTTCTTCCAATGTACGCAGCCGAATGATTCGTTTCGCCCACTTTTTACACAACTTCAATTTTCTAAACTGCCTATGCGGCAGATAACTTCGTCTACATCCAACGCGACGAGCGGGGGCATTTCTAAACTGCCTATGCGGCAGATAACGATATCCTCTCCGAGATTTGTAATGGCATCGCTTTCTAAACTGCCTATGCGGCAGATAACGGACGCCGGTGGTTACACCAAATGCGCCAACATTTCTAAACTGCCTATGCGGCAGATAACGCCGAAGTACAAGACTTGCGGACAGGGAACCATTTCTAAACTGCCTATGCGGCAGATAACAGTGGCACCTCGATGCCGACGAAAGACGACTTTTTCTAAACTGCCTATGCGGCAGATAACACATGCCGCCCCGATTTGGAAAAAGCCGGACATTTCTAAACTGCCTATGCGGCAGATAACCTACTTTCTTTTCTTCATCGTCCTCAGATAACTTTCTAAACTGCCTATGCGGCAGATAACGTAGCCCGCCGTCGTTCTCCATGATAGCCATATTTCTAAACTGCCTATGCGGCAGATAACGTGCATATGCTTTGAACATAAACGGGGACACATTTCTAAACTGCCTATGCGGCAGATAACTTTATAAAATTGCTGGCTTACATCAGGCGATTTTTCTAAACTGCCTATGCGGCAGATAACGGTGTGCTAGCGGCCTATATCAATCCGAATATTTTCTAAACTGCCTATGCGGCAGATAACTGCACGTCCAAAAACATCCGGCGTGACGACTTTTTCTAAACTGCCTATGCGGCAGATAACACCGTGCCGGCACTGGGAGTGTCCGGCCTGATTTTCTAAACTGCCTATGCGGCAGATAACTAACGCTTCGGATGCTTCTGGTGCTTTGTATCTTTCTAAACTGCCTATGCGGCAGATAACAGACGAGCTCCGTTTGTACCGGCATAGCCTTAGTTTCTAAACTGCCTATGCGGCAGATAACGCCGTCGCTCAGATTCAGCCGTTCCCGGTCAATTTCTAAACTGCCTATGCGGCAGATAACTATGCGATATTTGCGATACCGGCACGCGCAGCTTTCTAAACTGCCTATGCGGCAGATAACGGATGCACCGAAGAGCGCAAAACGGCCATCACTTTCTAAACTGCCTATGCGGCAGATAACAAATGATTCGAAAACCGCAATGGATAAGCTCCATTTCTAAACTGCCTATGCGGCAGATAACGGTAAGGCGGTGCTTAAATAGTGGAGTTTGAATTTCTAAACTGCCTATGCGGCAGATAACGTGTATACTCTTATATCTGTTATGCTATTCTTTTTTCTAAACTGCCTATGCGGCAGATAACAATTAAATTCTGGACAGGGAAAAGATACCAGTTTTCTAAACTGCCTATGCGGCAGATAACGTCATGGGGCCGCAGGGCCCGCAGGGGCTAAGATTTCTAAACTGCCTATGCGGCAGATAACACAACATATTCCAACCGTCGGGATATGCATCTTTTCTAAACTGCCTATGCGGCAGATAACAACACCAATTCGTCATACTGCCCTTCTCTGTATTTCTAAACTGCCTATGCGGCAGATAACTTTAGACCCGTGCTGCACAGCGGCTATACCAATTTCTAAACTGCCTATGCGGCAGATAACCGCAGAACTCCACTATGTTACAGGGATTCAATTTTCTAAACTGCCTATGCGGCAGATAACACAAGTAACGGCATTTTTATCATTTTGGGGCTTTTCTAAACTGCCTATGCGGCAGATAACCCTTTTCATCAGCGATTTAAGCTGGGGGTAATTTTCTAAACTGCCTATGCGGCAGATAACACAATCAAGCCTTGTGTCGTAGGTTTCTGTAATTTCTAAACTGCCTATGCGGCAGATAACTTAAAGCCCAGCTTTTTGATAACCTCTTTGTGCTTTCTAAACTGCCTATGCGGCAGATAACATATTTTTTCATTTTTCTTTCTCCTTTCTATATTTCTAAACTGCCTATGCGGCAGATAACGGCGGCTTGACGCCGAGTTCTGTCGCCATCATTTTCTAAACTGCCTATGCGGCAGATAACCCATGGGCAGCGGCGAAGGAAATCAGGCTCACTTTCTAAACTGCCTATGCGGCAGATAACGACTTTGTGCGAGGAAAAACTTTAACGCCATCTTTCTAAACTGCCTATGCGGCAGATAACTTATTCCCCCAGCGGCCCCAACCGCCCATTAATTTCTAAACTGCCTATGCGGCAGATAACATGGGATGGTATTCCATTATGACTTGATTAAATTTCTAAACTGCCTATGCGGCAGATAACAAAATGCAGATATAAATCACAGCATACTGCTGTTTTCTAAACTGCCTATGCGGCAGATAACTAAGGGGGAATACGTATGTATATCGGTTACATTTTCTAAACTGCCTATGCGGCAGATAACGGGACTGAATTTCAATGGCGGCTGGAAAACGTTTTCTAAACTGCCTATGCGGCAGATAACCTGCTGATGGGCATCAAAAAAATAACTATAAATTTCTAAACTGCCTATGCGGCAGATAACCTAAAGGCACGGGCCTATCTCCTAGTGCCATTTTTCTAAACTGCCTATGCGGCAGATAACGGTGTGCTAGCGGCCTATATCAATCCGAATATTTTCTAAACTGCCTATGCGGCAGATAACTGCACGTCCAAAAACATCCGGCGTGACGACTTTTTCTAAACTGCCTATGCGGCAGATAACACCGTGCCGGCACTGGGAGTGTCCGGCCTGATTTTCTAAACTGCCTATGCGGCAGATAACTAACGCTTCGGATGCTTCTGGTGCTTTGTATCTTTCTAAACTGCCTATGCGGCAGATAACAGACGAGCTCCGTTTGTACCGGCATAGCCTTAGTTTCTAAACTGCCTATGCGGCAGATAACGCCGTCGCTCAGATTCAGCCGTTCCCGGTCAATTTCTAAACTGCCTATGCGGCAGATAACTATGCGATATTTGCGATACCGGCACGCGCAGCTTTCTAAACTGCCTATGCGGCAGATAACGGATGCACCGAAGAGCGCAAAACGGCCATCACTTTCTAAACTGCCTATGCGGCAGATAACAAATGATTCGAAAACCGCAATGGATAAGCTCCATTTCTAAACTGCCTATGCGGCAGATAACGGTAAGGCGGTGCTTAAATAGTGGAGTTTGAATTTCTAAACTGCCTATGCGGCAGATAACGTGTATACTCTTATATCTGTTATGCTATTCTTTTTTCTAAACTGCCTATGCGGCAGATAACGGCGTCGGCAATTTGCCGGGGCTGATTGACGATTTCTAAACTGCCTATGCGGCAGATAACTGTAAGAAAACATACTGCCATACGGCATACATACTGGCATGGCAGTATGTTTTCCTTATTTTACCCTAAATTTTTCCAGATAGCAAAAATCCGCATATTTCCAAGGATTTTCCTTTACTCATTTTATTTTGGTTAAAATTCGGGTACTGCGGAATGAGGACTCAATCCATAACTGCCAAAATGATTTTTCTCTCCTGGTTCAGCTTTCGTCCGTTTAATGAACAATCGGAATGGATTGTGGTTCGTCATGCTACACATCTGAATATACGGCAGCTGCGTCGCCCGATTCTTTGATTTCATAATCTGGAGAGCCTGTTCATAGGAAGTATCAGGATGGCGCTGGCTGTACCGTCTTGCTTTTTGATGGACGGAGCTGTCTGGCTGATATCGGCTGTACACAGCATAGCCTTTTATCTTTTTATATGGTATTTTCTTTATCTTTCCAATATCAGCATAATCAGCAAAACGCCGCAATACACCCTTTATATTCAACATTTCCAATAGGTGTTCATCTTCTGCCAAAATCCGCAGCTTAGTCCCTAATGAAGTGTCTCCATACTCTGGAAAAGATACGGCAATATTCGTAATTCCCCAGGTATTTTTTAGATCTGCCAAAGCAATATGAACTGCTGTAAATATCTTTCCCCAAAGAAAATTTACAGAAGAGCTTTCATCAGGAAGCAGCGTGATCTCCTGATAGTACTGCATGATATCATTCCTTTCCGCCTTGTCCGAAGACGCCGCCGCGCACTAATACGGCCATAACATAGTGTTCGTCTTCCTCACAGCCTAATGCCTCTCCTACCGAGTATTTGTCAAATAAGGTATAAAAATCCTTCTTACTCGTGCCTGTCCGATAGGCTTTCCCCAAATTCGTAACGGCGCCGTACGGTTCTATTGCAATGGGACGCAGGACGTCGTCGTATTCCGGATACCACGTGTCGATAGTCCTCAAAGCATTGCCTAATTTTTGAGAATGCATAGCCGCTGTATCGTTTACAGCGTATAAAATCTTGCTTTTTTTACCCTTCTTGTCGAGGACTAATTCTTCGCTCGGATATCCTTCTTGTCCACGACCCAACAGCACATTGGCTTCGACTTCAAGGAAAAGATACGGTTTAGTACCGCACAAGGCATTGGCGATGCAGCTTGCCAGAGCTAAGACATTCGTATCTTCATCGTCAAAATCCCGTAGGCTGTAGTCATACGCATTAAACACCCATTGTGCTTCCAGCTCTTTTGCCGTCACAATAATTTCAATTCGCTCTGCGCCGACACGATTTCTCCATAAAAACCGTCCGTTGGCAATATTGAAAGCATATCGTTTCGCTAATTCGGTAAAGCCATAGCGGTCTTTATAGGCTTGGATCATGCTGTTGATTTTCTGATAGTGTTCTTCATTATTGCAGGCCGACGGATGCTGCACTGGCAGAAATTTCAGCGTAAAGCAAAGTTTTAACGTATCGCATTCCATAGATAAGGAAGCGCTGTCTACGGTTTGCAAATTTGCTTTTTCTACTTCTGCATTCAGCTTTGCCGGGTCATTTTTAACGGCGTTCTTCAGCCGATTGGAAATAGTGCCCCGCACCGACTTTTCTGATAAACAAATGGGTGTCTTTTCCTCTTGCCTCACATCCCACCGTGTTTCATACATATATCCGTCAGAAGGAACCATCCGCTTTTCAAAGGCCAATACAGACGCAATAACAGAATCTTTTTTTGCCATAACAAACTCCTCCTTTTACTGCAGCTTCTGATTTCTGCAAATATATAGTCCTTGTTCTTCATCGTATTCATAGTGCCACATCATGTCGTCAATATCATCAAATTGATACGGCATCTTAAATTCGCCCAGCGTAACGATATTTTCGGCAAAGCGATGTGGTTTTGTCATATCCCTCTGATGAGATACCTGCATCAGCGGCGATATCGCCTTAAATCCTACAGAAATGGGAATAACCCAGCCGGGTATCGCTCTTTCGTACGTCCAATCCGTACGACCCGATTCGGCATCCGAATCGGCATGGCAATGGATCTGCAAAAATTTCAGCAACGTATCCAGCCCATCTTCGGAACCAGCGGCTTCCTGCTCCAGTATATCCCGCCGTTCAATCAATACATATCCAGGCATCATCTTGGCAATGAGCGGCTTATATCCATATTCTTTTTCCTCGTCAATATATACAATTTCCGCCTTGCCGGCTTTGAGAACATCTCCGGAAGCAATTTTCATAGTGGGCAGCAGCATAGTGATCGCATGTTCACACCGCTCCTTATATTCCGGCCGAACCCGGCTCGTTTCGATTACCAAGGTTACAGTCACATGAACTCGCGCTTCCGCAATAAACGGCGGCCGTTCGTAGGCTCCACCCTTCTTTTTCAGCGGATTGGCCGTCCCGATAATCGCGTTTCTGTACCCTTTTTGAACCTGTAAATGACAGGAATGGCAGACAACAGCCGTTTTAGAAAATACAATATCTGAAAAAACCGGGTCCCATACCGCTAGGTTCCGCTGCAGAGCATGCACCGCCCCCAGCCATGCCGTCATTGCCGGAAAACCAATGGTATAGGTGCTGCTCATCGCATTGGCATTGTGAATTTGTACGTCAGGCAATACAATGTAGGTTTTCATCACTCGTATCTCACCGCCTTATCCAGCTCATCTCTGAACTTGTGCTTAAAAAAGCGCATTTCTCCATCCCCTAAGGTGCAGCGTTCTTTCTTCAATATGTATTCATATGTACGTATTACCCATCGTCCAAAATCAGCACTCAGTTCCTCACGCCACTCATCTTCTTTCCGCTGCGGTGCATATTGCGTATCCAGCCAAATTTTCTGATGCAGCGGCAGGGACGCATAGGCTCCGTCACCGCTCCACCCTTCTCCCTCACGGCGAAGAGCATAGCCCGCCATCATAGCCTGGGAAATAAGCTGCTCTATATGCGCTCTTACGGCGTCGCGGATTTGCTTATTGTTCCTATCCGCTTTAAACAGTACATGAAGTTCCTTAAATATATACTTATAATTTCTAAATGAAAGGGATTCCCTAAAAAAATTTCTTTTAGGCTTTCGCACTTGCCGGCCAGACAGTACAGGCGGCAGCGAGGGCAGCAAGTAAGCTGTTCCTCCGTTGTCGCTGTTTAGATAGCTGATATTCTGGGGTTTCGTCCCGCCGAAAGAAATAGCCGTCAAATCCCAAAGTTTATCATAATCAGCGCCAGTCTCGCGGGCCTGCTTCCTCTGTTCGTCTAATTTTTTAACCTTTCCTTTCAGTTTCAGCAATACGCTGGAAGACGGCATGACCGTCAGCAAGTGATAATTATCAGCGCCAACAGGAAAATATACTTGTTTAAGCAGGCCGTCGGTCGTATCGGGGGGACTCGGCCGACGGCATTGCAGGACGCGTTTTTTGAAGGTATGGTACATGGCTTCGTCTAGGTGCAATGCTTTAAACTCTTCTTCTACCAAAGAGCTTCCCGTTACTACATGGAAAAACACGTTATGTCCATCTTCCAAAAGATTATCAAACAATAATTTAGCCGTCCCCATATACGCGGCGTTGACAGAAACATCTGCATCATGAGCTGAATTCGACGTAGCAACATATCCTTTACAAGGAGAATCAGACGTATCGTATATGCTTACTTTAGCGTCCGGATGGGAAAACTTTCCGACATGCGTGGCTATCTTGCAGAAAGGAATCTCATCTATCCGTTTTTGCAGCCATTCCGTTACTGACAGCTTCTTGCTTTCTGCTTCTTCCTCTATGTACGTCTTGAGCATTCCCATAATCATCACTCCGTTTCTATTATATAATGTCCAATTTATTTTATTTTATTGTTATTATATCACAACTGGGATATAATAACAACTATCCACATTCCTAAAGAGTTACTATGACAAGCCTTACACTAACTAGTCCGGCATGACATATACCGCCCTTACAATAAACGTGTAACTCCCTAACGGAAAACCGCTGACGTCCAATTAAACCAGATAAAATGCAACTCCATATTCGATAAAAAGAAAAAAAGCCAGCCAAGTCAGGCCGGCAGACAAAAATTTCATGCAAGCAAAGCAAAAACGGCACGTTCCGCGCCAAGCGCACCGGCACAGTGACAGAACGTATGCAGTTCCAGAAACGCCGTTTGCAGTTGCTCACATCCATAGAGCAAATAGCTCATTAAACTGCCTTTGCGGCAGACACTCATAAATTAAAAAAAATTTTTCTAAACTGCTTATCCAGCAGGTATCTTTATTATACCATGTCCACAAAAGATAAAAAATACATAACAATGCCGATGCTGCCGCCGACAATGATCATTGTTCATACGTCTCCGCCGGTCAAATAGTTTCATACGCGTGACTTTGTTTTCATCTCATCTTTTTGAATATGCCGAATTGATCGTCATAAAACCATGTTTCGTCGCCGCTATCAACGGGCAAAGTAATTTCTCCATATGTTTTAGATAGTATCTCCAATATCTCTTCTTCCGGAAGCTCGTTGTCTTCTGGAATGCGGCGACGAAGCGCGTCTTCATATGTACGCGGCAGCCATATTCTTTCGTCCCCATATTCTATATTATCTTGTTCAATATGCAGCGTATCTCCGCAGTCAATACATTCGCCGTCTTCATACGCAGAAAAGCGAATCTTCTCGTCTGTATATATACCTATGAGCTTCCTATCAGGCTGGCCTTCACGAAACCGGTTGAATGTCTGCGGCAGCGCCGTAAGCCACCAATACTCGTCAATCCAGCCGGACAGTCCCTGCGGCCCTGGCTCGGTACTGTTAAAATCTTCCATCGTTATATGTTCCAAGTCGATTAACAGGGAAACGTCTTTTTTATCGATGCCATTCATGACAGGCTTTCGTATACGCAGTACGGCGTCGATTTTTTTATGAAAGGCTCCTTCATCTATAATATCATGCAGGTCGTGGCTGCGGAGATAATACGGCTTAACTTCGTATCCCGGCTTTATAAAGGCCTGCGGTTCTCCTTGCAGAGCCCTCACATTGTACTGCATTACAGCAATATTCGGTTTTATAATGTCCGCATATACCTTGCGATGACGCAGCACGCGCCCGGCCAGCTGAATAAAAGAACGATACGACGACGGCTCGACGACAGCCCAGTCAAAATCATGGTCCCGGCCAATTTCTTCTACAGGCGTTGCGACGACGATAAACAAGACGTTATCTTCCTCAACGCTATCTAAATGGCGGCGAATCACCGGGTCTCGTATATCTATCGGAACGGAGCTGTCGTACTTTCGTTTCAAGACGGCGTCTAAATATTTTTCCTGCTCATGGCGCATAATCAGAAGTTGCCGACTATGGTAGGTCATAATCCGAATAGCATATCCTTTCGGCAGCATGCATTCGCTGCTCAGCAAATACGAGCTGCACGCCACGCAGGGATTGATATTAGCCAGGCGGATAAGGCCAAAGGATACGCGTTTTTTCGTCCTTTTATCAATAATGTAATTATCATCATGCAGGGCAACTGCCGCCTTCTTGGCCGCCTCAAAAAATCGGGTAATCCGGCTTCCCCCTTCCGGAGCCTCTGGGATGTCAACGATTATGCCTTTTCGTTTGATGACTTGCTTTTCCAAATGCTGTACCCGTTTATCGACAAAAGCGCCATGCATTGCTTCATAAGCCTGAAAGTCACCCATAGCAATCCGGCCTGCTACGG
>ERZ838577.943-NODE-943-length-42378-cov-26.231529_pt1 | contig 42378 bp, 32 predicted proteins | sample MGYA00519682_ERZ838577 | MGnify/ENA primary metagenome ERZ838577 (study PRJEB31850, sample SAMEA3708838) | human gut metagenome | biome: human gut; feature: human-associated habitat; material: faeces | place: China | collected 2014 ...
TCGGTTTTTTATTATATCACACTACGCGAAAAATGTCAAACCATAGTTTCCGTTGTTTTTCGCAAGAATAAGTATAGGTTATCCGCAATTGCCAAGCAAAAACAGACTTGACAAACCAGCAAAAAATGCATAAGAAAAGAGAGCCTGCCAGTACAGCAGACGATCTGCTCTCACGCAAAAGGCTCTGCCTCAAAGCAAAAAAACGCCGGACAATGCCGGCGTTTTCTTCTGTCCGGTAAAGAAAGCTGCTGCCGGCCAGTTTGTTTTTAAAGATAGTCCTTGATAAGGCCAACGCAGGACTTGCAGACTTTCTTGTCGTTGAAGTCGATCAAGTCATCTGTGCGTCCGCAAAGAGCACAGCTGCACTGTGCCTTCTGGATAATGATTTTTTCACCTTCGGTGTAGATCTGCAGGTAGTCGTTGCACTCGATCTGCAGCTGCCGACGCAGTTCTTTCGGCAGAACAAAACGTCCGAGGCTGTCTACACGACGCATAATGCCAGAGTCTTTCATTTTACACGATCTTCCTTTCTGCCTGTTTGTTTTTACCAGAAGTAAACAGATTCCTTTGCCTGTTTTTGAAAAGAAATACACAGTTTCTGCCGGATCTCTGCGGGCAGACCTGTCGGTTTTACCGCTGAAAAAAACAGCAATTCCGCAGTGTTACAGAGATCTAAAGTGCATTTTCTATGGAAAACAGGTCACTTTTAGACCGGAGGAATGTATTCCGACCTACAAGTGCTATTATACAACATTTTCCGAAATCTGTCAATCTATAAAATGACTTTTTTCTCCCTATTTCGGAAACTTATCATTCCATAATTTTTTCTTATATTGAAATTGCAAGAAAAAGCAAAAAAACACTTGACAGAACCGGAATGATGTGCTATAATAATATACGTTGCTTGCAGCATCATGAGATATTAGCTCAGTTGGCAGAGCATACGCCTTTTAAGCGTAGGGTCGAGGGTTCAAATCCCTCATATCTCACCAAGAAGTCCGTATCATGGTTTGTGATACGGATTTTTTGCTGTATGCGGCAATCTTATCAAAAATCCGCCTGTCGGATTTTTATGAGGTTGCCCTAAGGCAATACCGCACAAAGCCCGCCTGACGGCTTTGCACGCAATCTGCGTGCAGATTTTCCGTCATATTGCCCAGAAATCCCTTGCCATACGGCAGTATGCCTGCGGAATTTCTAGGCAATCTGCCGAAAAATCTGACAACGCACCTTACGCACAATCTTTGTGCGGTATTGCCCTGAAGCCGGTTCCGCGGGCAGCCGGCAGGAGAGAAAGGCGGCGTAGCGGCGTGGAACTGGAAAAACAAATCCGGCTGGCTGGTCGGGTAGATTCTGTCATTCAAAAAGGCATGCAGGAGGGAAAGATCACCGGTGCCTGCGTAGGCATATACCAGAATCAGGAAGAATATTTGTGTAAGGCATACGGTCTGGCAGATCGGGAACAGGGAACGCCCATGCGGACGGACACCCTGTTCCGCATCTTCTCCATGACCAAGCCGGTGACGGCGGTGGCGACCATGCAGCTTTGGGAGTCCGGCAAGCTGGAACTGAGCGATCCGGTTTCGTGGTATATTCCTGCCTTTCGGGAGAAGCTGGTAGATGTGCACGGCGAACTGGTGCCGGCGAAGCGGGAGATCTGCATTCAGGATTTGCTGAACATGACCTCCGGCATTCCCTATCCGGATTGCTGGAGCGAATCCCAGAAGAAAATGGGAGCGTTTTATGGCGAGATCGACCGCCGGAACGCCACTGACCACCCTGTGGATACGCAGGAATTCGCACGGCGTGTGGGGGAAGAAGTGCCGTTGCTGTTTCAGCCGGGAGAGAAGTGGTCTTATGGAGCTTCGGCGGATATTCTGGGGGCAGTGCTGGAAAAGGCGGCAGACATGCCATTGGACGAGCTGTACCGGAAGCAGATCTTCCAGCCGCTGGGCATGACAGATACAGATTTCTACGTGCCGGCGGAAAAGCGTTCCCGTCTGGCACAGCTGTATCAGTATCACTGGGGCGAAGATTCCTGCGGGCTGGCGATAGAGCCGGATCCCCATCTGGGCATGACGGACTACCGGAAGAAGCCGGCGTTTTTCTCCGGCGGGGCAGGGCTGATCTCTACCATGCAGGACTATGCCCGGTTTGCCAATCTGCTGGCGGGAAAAGGTCTGCATCGGGAAAGCGGTGTGCGTCTGATCGGCGAAAACACATGGCGGTATCTCACCACGCCGCAGCTGAGCGATGCCCAGAAAACGGGAATTGACTGGGAGCAGCTGAAAGGCTATACCTATGGCAACCTGCTGCGGGTGCTGGAAGATCCGCTGGTGTGCATGACCAATGTGCCGGCTGGGGAATTCGGCTGGGACGGCTGGACAGGACCGTATTTCTGTGTGTCCCCGCAGGACGGCACTGTGCTGTTGTATCTGATTCAGGTCTGCGGCGGCAGCACCAGTGATATTGTGCGGAAACTGCGGGCGATCACATTCGGGTGCTTGTGATGATAAAGTGAAAAACGGACTTGACAAATCAGCAAAAATCGCGTATAATAAAAGTAAAGAGAGCACACCAGTAGACGGTCTGCTCCCACTATGTGCTATTCGAAGATAACCGCCTAAGTTGGGAAGCTGGGGCGGTTATTTCCGTTTTTTGAAGTTTAAGTAAGCAAGATACGCCTTAAAGACTTCGCAAACCATGCTAATGCACTTGACGAGAATGTCTATGTTCATTCGCACTCACTCCCTTCTGGGAGCAGGAATCGACCAGCCCGTCGCCCAGCGGAAATGGCGACGGCAGACTCGCCCAAGGATAGCGAGCCGCCTACCGTTTCAGGTATGCCCTCGAGTATTTCGTATATCACACTACGTGAAAAATGTCAAACGATAGTTTATGCTGCTTTTCGCAGATACCCACAAAAAACACCAGCATCAACCGGAACGTCCTCTCGTTGATGCTGGTGTTTTGTTATGGCAATACCGCACAATCTTTGTGCGGTATTGCCTTATATGGTTTCCGTCAAAACGTCAAACTTATGTGGTATTGCCTTAGGATTCTTCCAGACCGGTATTGATACCGCTTTTTTCCAGTCCTGCCAGTTCTCCGGACGGTGTTTCTCCGGAGTTGTCTTTCTTTTTCGGGAAGACGAACTTCAGCAGGATCGGGGTGACGATCGTGGTGAATACCACCATGATGACCAGCGGTGTCATGAACTTCTCGCTCATCAGCCCTACAGAAGCACCCTTGTTGGCAACGATCAGGGCGACCTCACCACGGGAGATCATACCAATACCGATTTGCAGGCTCTCCTTGTTGGTGTACTGCATGATCTTTGCACCCAGACCGCAGCCGATCACCTTGGTGACAACTGCCAGCAGCATCAGCAGCAGCATGAATACGATCAGCTTTCCGGTCAGACCGTCCAGTGTCATTGCCAGACCGATGTTTGCGAAGAAGATAGGGGACAGGAGCATGTAGGACAGCGTGTTGAAACGGTTGACCACATACTCGTTCTTTTTCAGACCGGATACTGCCAGACCGGCAACAAATGCACCGGTGATGTCGGCAACGCCGAAGCAGATCTCGGCAATAAAGGACAGCAGCAGGCAGAAAACAAATGTCACGATGTTGTGACGGCGGAGGTTCTCGTTGCTGGATTCCCGCCACTTTTTAAAGAAGAAGTGGTACAGTACAGCGGCACCGATCGCCACAATGAAGAACGCCAGAATATTGATGACAACAGCGAATACACCGTCGTTGACCAGCAGTGTGCCCAGTGTCTTTTCGCCGCCGCCGTCGCCGGTCTTCTTGCCGCCCAGACTGATAACGACAGTCAGAGCGATAATGCCCAGAATGTCATCGATTACGGCAGCACCCAGAATGGCATTGCCGGCACGGGAGTTCAGGGCACCCAGTTCCTTCAGAGTTTCTACGGTGATGCTGACGGAAGTTGCAGTCAGGACAACGCCGATGAAAATGTTCTGCCAGAATAGGGAAGCCATTTCCGGATTCTGTTCCGTATTGTAGAAGTCGGCGAGGAAAAATCCGCCTACCAGCGGAACAATGACGCCCAGCAGGGCAATGACAAAGGAGGCAAGCCCTGCCTTTTTCAGTTCCTGAATGTCGGTTTCCAGTCCGGCACTGAACATGAGGACGATAACGCCCAGTTCTGCCAGACTGACGATCAGGTCATTCCGTTCTACAACGTCCAGCAGCATCGGACCGAGAATGATGCCGGCTGCCAGTGCACCAACGACCTGCGGCAGGCTGATCCGCTTGGTCAGCAGCCCCAGCAGCTTGGTGGACAACAGAATGATCGCGATTTGCAGTAAAAAAGAATAATCATTGTTGAATAAAAAATCTTTCAAACCCATAATGGTTTCTATCTCCCTTTATAATTTGCTTTCTGTCAAGAATGATCCTATGTCAGTTTTGGTTTGACGGTACCATGTGGTCAGTTTTATCAAAGCACTCCCTCCGCCCGCGGCAGAGCCTAACTAGCCTCCCTTTTCAAGGGAGCCTAAATCAGCCTCCCCTGAAAGGGGAGGGGAACCGCCGTTAGGCGGTGGAGGGGTTCTTTCGTGAAGTCTTTTGCATTAAAAAAAGACTTTCAATCCCCCGCCAGATTCTGCCGCAGCACTGCCGCGTCCAGACCGTTCACCGTCTTGTCGGCGTGGAGATCGGCGTTGGCAGCCCCGGCCTTGGAAAGCTTCTTGTTGCCCAGCAGATACTGGATCAGCAGCACCAGATCAGCAGTGTTCACCTTGCTGTCTGTATTGACATCGCCCAGCAGCGTATCCGGTTTCTGGGGCGTGGTAACAGTAGTTGTCACCGGCTCCTTGCCGTCCGGTTCTCTGCCGGAGATCAGCACGCCGTTCTGGTATACCGGAATGCAGTCCGAAATGACATACTCGCCCACGTTTTTCAACAAGTCCGTGTTGGAATAGTCGTTGGAAGCGTCCCAGCCAGTCTGGTAATCCGGGAAAACCAGAGCCAGCATCAGTTCGCACTGGTGCTGTCCCTCGGAGATCGGCATGGCAACACGGCCGTCCGGATAGGTCACTTCAATATAGTAGATGTTGTCCTTGTAGTGCTGCACTTCTGAGATCTGTGCCGGCGTGTAGTCGTCGTACATCTTCGCCTGATCGCGGTCTACCCGCATGACTACATCGCCGGGCTGGAAGCCGGCGTTGATGACTTCAGACAGATCCATGTAATACCGATAGGACAAGTTGTCCTCGATCCGTGCCGGCCATGCCGAGTGGTTGGTCAGCTTGAAACTCAGCGTCACGCCGCCGGAAGTTTCCGTCAGCTTGGTTTCCACATAGAATTCCTTGTCCCGCGTTTCCGGTTCCGGAAAATCCGGATCCGGTGTGCCGCCGTAGGCTTCGGTCATCTTGCACAGCAGTGCCGTGAAACCGGCGTTGTAGTCGCACGCTACCTCGTTGTTGATGTAGTTCTGCCGGTCGTCCTCGTAGGAACCGTCCTCGTTGGGGCCGCCCACCAGTGCTCCGTATAAGATGTGGCGGTTGGTTTCCGGCGTATCCAGTGCATTTTTCCACGAGCCGTGAGCCGTCCGGTGGTGGGGATTCTGCGGGAATTTTTCTCCGTAGCCCACCACGAAACTCTGCCCGTCCGGATTGTCCCCCAGACAGTAGTTGATCTGGTCTTCGTAGAACTGCTGATACTTTGTCGTGTCGGTGCCTTTCAGCACGGTGTCACACGCCACGCTTGCCAGAAATCCGGCAGTGGTGGCGTACCGCAGACAGCCCCAGGTGGTCAGCCACTTTGCACCGCCGTCCAGCGTTTTCACAGAGTCCGTCCAGTAGTTCAGGTGCTTCTGTACCCGTCCGATGTAGAAGCTGTCGTTGGTGTTGATCGCGTACAGAAGCAGACCGCCCTGCATCACGTCGTCCCAGCACATGCCCCACGAATATTTCAGTTCGTCAGAGCCCAGTTCCTTTCCCAGATTGGGGATGTAGGAAGTCGCCTTGTCCAGATAGGACTGCTCGCCGGTGGCGATGTACAGCCAGTTTGCCGCGTAGAACAGTTCGTCATAGAAGTGGGACGAACGGTAGAATCCGCTGGCATCACTATTATTATAGGCTTCGTCGCTCCGTGTTTCGTCTGCCAGCCGGAACAGATTCTCGGCGTGTTTCAGATAGTCGCCGGTCTTGTCGCTTCTGCCCTTGAGGGCACAGGAGCCAGCCGCCAGTGCCGCCGCCATTTCACCGCAGACAGCGGAGTCTGTTCCGCGGAGTACGGCTCTGGCTTTGGTGTAGTCTGCCCCATTGTCCTTCATGCCGTATTCCAGCAGCTCCACCGGCCCCCACCAGGTGTGATCCATCTGTCCGTTGCCCACCTGATAAACGGCGGTGTCGCCCTCGTCACAGGCGGCGAGATAGTCCAGCACAAAGGAGAGGTTGTTCACATAGGTTTCCAGTTCGCCGGTCTGCTCCAGCCCGTCAGGGTACTGGTACAGTCCCCACGCCAGCATGGAAGCGGAATACGCCATAGGCAGATTGAACTTGACATGGTCGCCGGCATCGTACCAGCCGCCGGTGATTTCGTCGGACATGGTGGAATCGGCACGCCACTCCACTTCGTTCCATTCCGGAAGCGGTCCTGCCTGCTGGCATTCATAAAAGTACATGGACTTTTGGAGAGCCTCGGCGTAGTTGGCGGAAAAGTCCGCCGCAGAAACAGACACCGGCGGCAGGGCACTGACACCCAGACAGACTGCGGTCAGCAGAGCTGCGGCACGTGTGCATCTTCGCATTTGTATCATCTTCCTTTCTGTTAGGGCAACACCGCACAAAGCTTGTGCGTAAGGTGCGTTGTCAGATTTCTGGGCAATATGACGGAAAATCTACACGCAGATTGCGTGCAAAGTCGCCAGACGCTCCTTGTGCGGTATTGCCTTAGGTTCGGGCAGTAACGCACAAGTTCTGCACGATCCTGCCTGCTTTCTGCGGCATATTTCAGCTGCGGGGGACACCCGCCGGAAAAATACCGTTTTCCTTTTTATTATCGCACGTTTTCACGACATTGTCAAGCAGTTTTCATGAAAATATCACAGGAAATCGCCATGAAATCCCACGATCTTTTTGCAGGGCGAAGCGTAAACCACATTGGGGAGAAAAAATGTCTGTTTTTGGGGTGATGTATAAAATAAGGCTTCCTTTTGCTATAGGCTTCCCTTTAGGGAAGCTGGCAAGCCACAGGCTTGACTGAGGGGTTAGTTCGTAAATCTTTACATTAAGCAAGAGATTTCACGGAGTACCCCTCCACCAGCTACGCTGGTCCCCCTTCCCTTTCAGGGGAGGCTATTTCAATAAAGGAAAGGCTATGATTCAAACTTCCAAAACAAGCTGTAATTTGTAGAGATTGTCGGCTTCCAACGGGAAAAATCTGTATGAAGTGACAAAAATTCTGGAAAACCAGATTGCATCTTGCAAAAAAGTGCGGTTCATGTTATAATGAAATTGTATAGGCAGACGGGTGTTGGATTTTGTACCTGCACCGGCTGTCTGTGCCGTTGCAGAGGGCAAAGGCGGTTTTCTTCTATCATTCTGTCACCGCGTGGCGTATGATAAAGAGAGATCCTTTCTGCGATCTGCATGGAGTATGGATTCTCAGGGCAATATTGTCCTAGATAAGGTTTTAGGAGGAATTCTGAAGTGGAAAAGAAGCTGAAAAAAGGAAAGAAAGTTACCGTTCTCGGTGCCGGAAATGTTGGTGCGTCTATCGCATTTGCTCTGGCGATCAAAGGTCTTTGCTCTGAACTGCTGCTGATCGACATCAACAAGCCCAAGGCAAAGGGCGAGGCTATGGACATTATGCAGGGTAATGCATTCTGCCCGTCCTGCGATATTCACGACGGTGATTATCCGGACGCAGCAGATTCTGATATGGTCATCATCACCGTTGGTATTGCCAGAAAGCCGGGTCAGACCCGTATCGATCTGTGCAAGACCAATGCAAAGATCATGGCTTCCGTAATGCCGGAGATCGTGAAGTATGCTCCCCACGCATGTTATCTCGTAGTCAGCAATCCGGTTGACGTGCTGACCTATGAAGCAATTCGCGTATCCGGTCTGGACCCCAAGCAGGTCATCGGTTCTGGTACCGTTCTGGATTCTTCTCGTCTGCGTACCTGTCTGGCAGATCACGCTGGTCTGAACATCAAGAACATTCACGCATATGTATTCGGTGAACACGGTGATTCTTCCATGATCCCGTGGTCCCTGTCCAGCATTGCGGGCATGAAGTTTGATGAATACTGTGCAAATGTGGAAAATCTGGGCGACAAGGACGAGATCGAACAGGAAGTCCGCGACGGCGGTGCAGAGGTCATCAAGTGCAAGGGTGCAACATATTATGCAATTGCACTGTCTGTCAGCCAGATCACCGAAGCAATTCTGCGGGATACCAAGGCAGTTCTGACAGTTTCCACACTGCAGGACGGCACACACTACGGCGTAAAGGACGTTTGCCTGAGCCTGCCGTGCGTACTGGGTGCAAATGGTGTAGAACACGAGATCACACCGCCGATGACTGACGAGGAAATCGCACGCTTCCAGAAGAGCGGCGAAGCACTGCGTTCTGTAATCGACCAGATGGCTCTCTAATTTAAATAGTATAAAAGCACTCGCACGCCGGCACAGATCTCTGTGCAGACGGCTGCCGTACAGCGGCGGGGCTGATGCACCGGCACTGTCCGCTGACAAAAACTTCGGCAAACTGCCGAACACAGGCAATTGATTGGTTGGAAAGGGACAAAAAAATTATGGATTATGCAGCAGAATCTCTGAAACTGCACTACAAATGGCAGGGTAAGATCGAAGTTACACTTCGTGCACCGCTGGAAACCGCCGATGATCTTTCTCTGGCGTACACCCCCGGCGTTGCAGAGCCTTGTCTGGAAATTCAGAAAGATGTTTCCAAAAGCTATGACCTGACACGCCGCGGCAATCTGGTCGCAGTCATCACCGACGGCACCGCCGTTCTCGGACTGGGCGACATCGGACCGGAAGCCGGCATGCCGGTCATGGAGGGCAAATGTGCACTGTTCAAGCGTTTCGGCAATGTCGATGCGATTCCGCTTTGCGTTCGCTCCAAGAATGTGGACGAGATCGTAGAAACGGTTCGCCTGATCGCCGGCAGCTTTGGCGGTGTCAATCTGGAAGACATTTCCGCACCCCGCTGCTTCGAGATCGAGCGTCGTCTGAAGGAATGCTGTGACATTCCGATTTTCCACGATGACCAGCACGGCACTGCCGTTGTCACACTGGCAGCTATGCTCAACGCACTGAAGCTCACCGGCAAGGATATTCACGACATCAACGTGGTGACCAGCGGTGCCGGTGCAGCCGGACTTGCCATTATCCGCCTGCTGATCGCGATGGGTCTGGATCCGCACCATGTCATTCTGTGCGACCGCCACGGTGCGATCTACGAGGGACGGGATAACCTCAACCCTCAGAAGGAAGAAATGGCAAAGATTACCAACAGCGGTCACAAGGCAGGCACACTGGCAGAAATGCTGGTAGGGGCAGACGTTTTCATTGGCGTATCGGCTCCGCACTGCGTGACACCGGAAATGGTGAAGTCTATGGCAAAGGATCCGATCATCTTCGCAATGGCAAACCCCACGCCGGAGATCATGCCGGACGAAGCACTGGCAGCCGGTGCGGCAGTAATGGGCACCGGACGCAGCGACTTCCCGAACCAGATCAACAACGTTCTGGCATTCCCGGGAATCTTCCGCGGTGCACTGGACGTTCGTGCCAGCGACATCAACGATGCCATGAAGATCGCCGCAGCCAAGGCAATCGCCGATTTTGTAACACCCGATAAGTTGTCTGCGGAATATATCATTCCCAGCCCGCTGGAAGAAGGTGTCAGCGAAGCCGTTGCCAAGGCAGTGGCACAGGCAGCCAAGGATTCCGGCGTTGCAAGAGTGTAAGGTGCGTTGACACTAAGCCTGACACGCGTCTTTTGGGGTGATTTTCCCCGTTCGTCGTTAAAAATCCTTGCCGTGCGAAAGCACGCCTGCGAATTTTTGCCTAGAACGGAAAAAATCGCCTCACAAAATTCGTGTATCATAATAGTATCAACACCGTCTAACGTATTCCACGGAAATCAATTTTCATGATAGCCTCCCCTGAAAGGGGAGGGGGACCAGCGAAGCTGGTGGAGGGGTTTTTCGCAAAATCTTTTTATGACGTTTTCGGCATAAGTGGAAACCCCTCAGTCAGTGCTACGCACTGCCAGCTCCCCTTTCAGGGGAGCCTCACTTGTCAAACTTCATAATTTGGCACAATTTAAATCAACACATTTTTGAAAAATGATTTCCGTGAACGTATTCTCGTGACAGCCGGTTTCCCGAAACAGGCTCGAAACATTTTTGAAATGAGGCAGGGTGCCGGTTTCGGTGCCCTGCTTTTTTTGCCTGAAATCGAATGAAATTCAAGGGGAAAGCGTAATATTTTTAAGTGAAATCCCGATTCGGCGGCGAATGTTTTGAAAAATGATTAAAGATAGAAAAAAACCGGAAAAGCACTTGCGGATTTGTGTGAAATGTGCTAAAATAGACAGTGGACTTGCGGAGAACCTTTTGCAGGATTACAACAAAGCAAGGAATTTTTCCGCAGGACGGGGAAGAAATTTTTCCGCAGGACGGGGTAGGAACGCATGAAACAGGAATGCTTGAAATGGCTGATGCGGGGCGGAACTACGGTTCTGCTGGCAGGTGCTGTGGGGCTGCTGCTCTGGCAGGGGACACGGCACGTTTCCGAAAGGGAACTTTCCGCCCGACCCCAGCGGCTGGCTGCCGCAACGGTGGAAACTACGGGCACGGAAGCAACTGTTTCTGCCGTGGAAACCACTCTGCACACCGGCACCCGCCGGACGAAAACGGCTTCTGCCAAGCGTGCCGGACAGGCTTCCCAAGAAACCCGGACGGCTCCGGAAAGCACCACGCCGGCAGCTGAAACCGTGACCTTTCCGCTGGAACTGAACGCGGCTTCGGCGACGGAACTGGAACAGCTGCCCCACATCGGGGCGGTGCTGGCGGAACGCATCACGGCATACCGCGACCAGATCGGCGGGTTCTCCAATCGGGAACAGCTTCTGGAGGTGGAGGGCATCGGCGAGGCGACCCTGTACGAAATTTATGATCTGCTCTATCTGGAAAACGAAACGTTTCCCGAACCGGAGCCAGAGCCGGAACCGGCAGGAGCTCCCGCACCGGCGGCTGAACCGCAGCCGGCAGAAACGGCTCCGCCTGCAACAGAACCACCAGCGGCAGCTGCACCGGCAGTGACGTTCCCGCTGGATCTGAATCAGACGACGGCGGCGGAACTGGAACAGATTCCCGGGATGCAGCCGGAACTGGCGGAGAAGATCGTGGCGTTCCGGCAGCAGATTCAGGCGTTTTCGTCGGTATATGAACTGCTCTACGTGGACGGCATGACGGAGGCGTATTTCGTGCAGCTTCGGGACTATGTGCAAATTACCGAGGAACTTGCCCAGTAGCCGCACTTTTTTGAGGAAACTCGACATTTTAACCAGTTTGTAACCTTTTACAGAAATGTTCGAAATACTTGGCGGATTGCACAAAAAAATCAACTGATTTTTGTACCGTATCACTGAAAAAAATGAAAGAACGGTATAAGGCATTGACATTTGTTTCGAATTGTTGTATATTAGGCTTATCACAAGAAATGTTCCCTAGGCGTGTTTTGTGCACTTTTATGGGAACAGGGCATGCCGCGGCGGAGAAACTCCGGCGGGCGGCATGGTATCGTTTTTTATTGTTTATTGCACTGCTGTACCAAACCGGCACAACGTGTGATATATATATTTAAGGAGGAAATTTCCAATGAACAAGTTGAAAAGAACACTGGCTCTGATGGCTGCTCTGGCTATGACTGCAACTGCATTCGTAGGATGCGGCGGCAATGACAGCTCCAGCACTTCTGAGTCTAAGGCTGAGTCTTCTGCTGAAGAAAGCAGCGAAGCAGCTGAGGGCGAAGAATCTTCTGCTGCTGAAGAAGAATCTTCTGTTGAGTCCGCAGCTGGCTACACCAACGTTGATGTTCCGGCTCTGGGCGAACCGGACGGCTCCCTGAAGGACGGCGGCGACAAGCTGACTATCCTGTGCTGGAACGATGATGACCTGAAGTACATGTACGACATCGTTGCTGATGCAACCGGCATGGACAAGAGCATGATCAACTACAAGAACGTTGGTTCTAACGGTACTGATGCTAACGAACAGTACGCACAGGTATTCCTGTCTGGCGACGACGTTGACCTGTACTTCTGCGACGCTGACTGGAACATGGCTTATCAGAACAACGATGAGTATTCTGCTCCGCTGTCTGCAGTAGGTATCTCTGAAGACATGTATGCAAATGCTTATGACTACACTGTAGCCATGGGCAAGGACAAGAACGGCGTCCTGAAGGGTGCTTCTTGGCAGGCTGCAGCAGGCGGCTATGCATACCGTGCAGATCTGGCTGAAGAATATCTGGGCGTAACTTCTCCGGAAGATATGCAGGCACAGGTCGGCAGCTGGGATGACTTCTGGAAGACCGCAGCTACCGTATATGAGAAGTCTGGCAACACCACTGCTATGGCTGACTCTCTGGGCGGCGTATGGAGAGCTTACTCCAACGGTAACAGAACCAAGTCTTGGGTAAACGACGGCAAGCTGGATCCTTCTTCCGTAGGTGATTTCATCTCTATGGCGAAGGAGAACTTCGACAAGGGTTACATCTCTGGTGCAACTCAGTGGAGTGATGACTGGCTCCCGCAGGGTCAGTCTGACGGTGCTCAGGCTAACAAGACCTTCGGTTTCTTCTTCCCGACTTGGGCAATCGCTAAGGGCGGTTCTCTGGAACAGGCTGAAGGCGGCGAAGGCGGCTCTACATACGGCAAGTATGCACTGTGCGAAGGCCCGACATCCTGGTTCTGGGGCGGCACATGGATCTGCGTATATCCGAAGACCGATAACGCTAAGGAAGCTGGCCAGTTCATCTACACTATGACTGCTGATGCAGATGCAATGCAGAAGTATGTAGACGTTCGTGGTGACTTCGTAAACAACAAGGGCGTAATGTCTGCTACAACTGAAGCTGGCACAAACAGCAACCCGCTGTTCGGTGGTCAGGATCAGTTCCAGATCCTGTTCAACTCTGCTGACAAGATCGACATGAGCATTGCTTCTGAGTATGATGCAAAGATCAACACTGACCTGCAGAACGCAGTTCAGGATTACTGCAATGGCGTAACCGCTTCTGAGGATGACTGCCTGAACGCATTCCTGGATGCAATTGCAGCTGATGTAACTGACATCACTGTTGAATAAGCTTCGGCTTCTCAACGCTTTTTGAATGATTGAACGTACAGCCTATAGGATAATTGCGTCCTATAGGCGTATGTTTATCTTTTCTCTTACTATTCTACTGAATTTTTGAAAGGGTGTGTGCAAATGGCATCCGCTGCACAACGTCGTATTAAGTCGATTAGCTATGCGAAATATGGCTATATGTTCATTGCCCCGTTCTTTCTTGTGTATTGTTTCTTCCAGATCTGGCCGCTGATCCAGACCTTTATCCTGAGCTTTCAGGGTAACGGTGCAGATGCGGGCACATTTGCCGGCTTCGACAACTATGCTACCATTCTGTTCGGTTCCGGTGAAGGAATGGGTCGTCGTGCAAAGGCAATGCAGGAGCTGTTTTTGACTTCGTTCAAAAACACGATCATTCTGTGGTTTGGTAACTTTATTCCGCAGATCCTGCTGTCTCTGCTGCTGGCAGTCTGGTTCACAGATTCGAAACTGCACATTCCGGGCGTGGGCTTCTTTAAAGTTGTTATGTATCTGCCGAACATCATTACTGCAGTATCTGTTGCAGCACTGTTCATGCGCTTTATTTCCAACAGCCAGCTGTCCGCAGTCAACACACTGCTGCTGAATGCAGGCAGCGATGCGGTAAGCTTCGAAGCATCTGCTGTTTGGAGCCGCGGCATCGTTATGTTTATTCAGACGTGGCTGTGGTTTGGTAATACCATGATCATGATGATGTCTGGTATCATGGGTATCAACCCCTCTCTGTTCGAAGCTGCTGCAATCGATGGTGCTTCCAGTGGTCAGGTGCTCCGCAAGGTGACCCTGCCGCTGCTGCGACCGATGGTTGTTTATACCCTGATCACTTCTATGATCGGTGGTTTGCAGATGTTCGATATTCCGTATCTGTATCATACAGGTGCAGGTAAAATCAACGCAAACCTGCGTACCGTTGCGGTATTCGTTTATGAACAGTTCCGTGCCGGTGCAAAGGTTCACCAGCCTGACTACGGCATTGCCGGTGCCGCTTCCGTAATTCTGTTTATCATCACTGCGGCTCTGGGTATTCTCGTATTCCGTATGAACCGTGATGAAGACGAGCATCGGAAGAAGCAGGAGCGTAAGGCTCTGGTCAAGGAATACAAGAAACAGCAGAAGCTGGCTAAGAATGGAGGTCTGGGTGCATAATGGAAAACGTTGGTGTTAAGGACAATTACATTCTGGTGCAAAGACTGAAATCGGCTGGCTGCTTCATTGTCTGCGTTCTGCTGGCACTGATCTGTCTGGTTCCGCTGTACATCATGATCATGAACGCAACCCACGGGGACGCTGCTCTGCGTGCTCAACCGCTGCAGTTCCTGCCGGGCGGTGACTTGATGACCAATATCAAGAATATTGCCGGCGGTGAATTCCCGCAGTCCCCGAACTTTAACGTTTGGCTGGGCTACCGGAACTCCCTGATTATTGCAGGCTGTACCACAATTCTGACCGTATTCTTCTCCGCACTGACCTCTTATGGTCTGACCGTTTACGATTTCAAGATCCGTGACGGTGCATATACGTTTATTCTGGCAGTTATGATGATCCCGATTCAGGTTACATCTACCGGTTTCGTAAAGTTCATGGTAGGTACTCTGGGTCTGGCAAACAGCTACATTCCGCTGATCATTCCTGCAATCGCAGCACCTGCCGTTGTATTCTATATGCGTCAGTATATGAAGTCTTCCTTCCCGCTGGACATCGTAGAGGCTGCCCGTATCGATGGAAGCGGCGAGTTCCGCACCTTCCTGACCATTGCAATTCCGATGTGCAAACCGGCAATTGCAGTACAGGCGATCTTCGCGTTCGTACAGAACTGGAACAACTTCTATACACAGAATATGATCATCATTTCCAATGAAAAGCGTTTCACAATGCCGATCATGATCCAGAGCGTTCTGGGTCAGGATAAGCACCCTGATCTGGGTGCACAGTACGCTGCAGTTGCACTGTCTGTTATCCCGATCATTGTGATCTACCTGATTCTGTCCAGATTCATCGTTGCTGGTGTAGCACTGGGCGGCGTAAAGGAATAATCGCATTTCAAATTGTTGTTCATAGAAAGAGCCATTGCCTTCGGGCAGTGGCTCTTTTGTGTTATGGCATGTCACCCTGCGGCGGCAAGATGCAGCATATCAAAAAAACGCCTCTCCGGCAAGTACACCGGAGGGGCGTTTTTGATATAGAGGATTGAGATTACTTCTGTTTCATTTCTGCTGCACGCAGGGTGTTTTTCATCAGCATGGTAATGGTCATCGGTCCCACGCCGCCGGGAACCGGTGTGATATAGCTTGCCTTGGGTTCCACTTCGGCGAATTCCACATCACCGCAAAGCTTGCCGTTTTCGTCGTGGTTCATGCCCACGTCGATCACGATCGCACCCTCTTTCACCATGTCCGCGGTGATGAAGTGTGCCTTTCCCACGGCACTGACCAGAATATCCGCCGATGCACAAACTTCCTTGAGGTTCTTGGTGTGGGAGTGACAAATGGTAACAGTTGCGTTCCGGTGGAGCAGCAGCATTGCCATGGGCTTGCCCACGATGTTGCTTCTGCCGACAACCACGCAGTTCTTGCCGTCGATCTCCACGCCGGTGCTGTCAATGAGTTCCATGACACCCGCCGGTGTGCAGGGGAGGAAGTCGTAGTCGCCGATCATGATCTTGCCCACGTTTATGGGGTGGAATGCGTCCACATCTTTCAGCGGGGAAATGGTCTTGATGACCAGCTGTTCATCGAGGTGATCCGGCAGCGGCATCTGTACCAGAATGCCGTGTACCTTGTTGTCCTTGTTCAGCACGCCGATCAGATCCAGCAGCTGTTCTTCCGTTGCGTTTTCGTTCAGCTTGTACTCGAATGCGTGAAAGCCCACTTCCTCGCAGGCTCTCTGCTTGTTGCGAACATAGATCTGCGATGCCGGATCATTGCCCACCAGAATCACGGCAAGCCCCGGCTGAATGCCGCGGTCCTCCCGCAGCTGCTGTGCCTGTTCTCGAATTTTCTGGCGAATCTGGGTGGAAACTTCCTTGCCCGAAATCAGTTTTGCCATGGTTATTTACTCCTTTTCCGTTTGGTTGGTATCAGTTTCTGCTGGTGTTTCGTCCGATTCTGAAGAATCTGTCGTATCTGTTTCTGCTACTTCGTCTGTCGAAGCGGTGTCCTCGTTGGTGTCGTCCTCCGGCTCTTTCACAAATTTGGCAGCCTCATATTCTGCCAGCATCTGCTTGGATTCGTTGGTGTCCTTGTACATGCGGTAGTCCACGCCCATGCGTTTCACCTTGGTGCCAATTGCGATTTGCAGAATTATGGAAATCACCACGCAGGTGATCGCCAGTATCTGGGACACGCGGACGTTGCCGATTACCAGACTGTCCGTCCGCAGGCTCTCCACCACGGCACGTTCTGCACCGTACCAGCAGATATAGATCAGGAAGATCTGTCCGTCGTACCGGCGAATTTTCTTGGCGAAAATTGCCAGCAGTACAAAGCCCAGCAGGCACCATAGGGATTCGTACAGGAAGCAGGGGTGTACCGGCTGAGAAGCGTCCAGCGTGGTGCCGAAGTTGGCGAAGTAGGTGGTAGAGGGGTACTGGTCGGTGATCCACTCCTGAATCCGTCCGCCGGACATGCCGAACAGGCTGTCGGTGTTGCAGCCGAACGCCTCCTGATTAAAGAAGTTGCCCCAGCGGCCGATGCCCTGTCCCAGCAGGAACCCGATGCCCACGATGTCCAGCAGGGGGAGAAACTTCACCTTGCGGATCTTTGCCACCAGAAAGCCCACCAGCAGACTGCCGATGATGCCGCCGTAAATGGCAAGCCCGCCGCCGCGAATGTTGAAAATGCTTTTCCAGTTGCCGGCGTAATCGCTCCAGTTCAGCAGCACGTAGTAGGCACGGGCACCTACCACGCCGCCGATGATGCCGCCGATGATGCAGTCCAGCACGCGGTCCGGATTCAGCCCGTACTTTTTCACTTGGGTGAACGCGTAGATCATTGCCAGCACCAGCCCCAGCGTGATGAGAATGCCGTACCATTGAATGTCCAGCCCGCCGATCGAAAAGGCGGTGCTGTTGACGTGGAGATCGATGCCCAGCTTCGGGAAAACGATCTCGTTGTAGTCCAGTGTCCCGATTGTTTCAGTTGCCATATGTTTTCGGCTCCTTTGGATTATTCTGCCGGTGTGATGACAGACAGGCTCATGCGGCGGACATCGACTTCTTCCCGCAGGAAGCGGTTGCAGTCGTCCAGTGTCATTTCAGACAGCACCTGCATGGGGTCGTACAGTCCGCAGCCAGCCATGTGAGCAGCTACCAGCGTGTTGGTGACGGCGGAAACATTGCCCAGCTTCCGCACCAGTTCTCCGTAGGCAGACTTTTTGGACTCGTTGAACATGACCTCGTCCAGCCCGTTTTTCTGTGCGTCCAGAATTGCCGCGGTGACCTTTTCCCGCACCGCCTGCGGATCGCGGGATTCGCCGCCGAAGATCATGGTAAAGAATCCGTCGCCGTTAAAGACCTCGCTGGAGAAACTATCGTTGACCAGTCCGCTTTGCAGCATTTCCTGATACAGGGGAGAGGAACTGCCGGATAAGGTCTGCATGGTGATGTCCGCCAGCATTTCCGCACGGAGATTGTCCAGTCCCTGCCGCGGCTGGCACTTGATGCCCAGATTGAACAGCGGCTGTCCCACTGCGGCAGATTCCACCGTTTCCTCCCGTACAATGTCCAGCGTTTCCTCCGGAAAGACGGTTTCCAGCTTCTGATCTTCGCAGGGCTTCAGCAGCCGGTCGGCAACCTCCAGCACCTCGTCCACCGTGCACTTTCCGGCAACTGCCAGTACCATGTTGTGGAGGTTGTAGAACGTGCGGTAGCAGCGGTACAGCAGATCGTCTGTAATTTCCGCAATGCTCTCAATGGTGCCGGCGATGTCGATGCGAACCGGATGCTTCTGGTACAGACCGCACAGCATGTTGAAGAATACCCGCCAGCCGGGGTCGTCGTCGCACATACGGATCTCCTGCCCGATAATGCCCTGTTCCTTGGCAACGCTTTCCGGCGTGAAGTACGGCGACTGGACAAAGGAGAGCAGGATCTCCAGCGAAGCCTTGAAGTTGTCGGAGCAGCTGAAGAAATAGCAGGTCTTGTCGAACGAGGTGAACGCGTTGGCGTTGGCACCAGTCTTGGCGTACAGGTCGAACACATCGCAGTCCTCGTTCTCGAACAGCTTGTGTTCCAGGAAGTGGGCGATGCCCTCCGGCACGGTGCAGTAGTCCTTGTCCGCCGCGGTCTTGAACTGGGTGTTGATCGAGCCGTACTTTGTGCCGAACATGGCTTCGGTGGTGCTGTAGCCCTCCATTTCGCAGACTAAGATCTCCAGCCCGCTTTTGTGGTGGATATGGGTGTACTTGTCACCGGTCTGGGGGGAAACGATCGTCTTTTTCGTGGTTTCTGCCATGTTATTCCGCCTCCTGTTCTTTGCATTCCATAATATAAACGGTATCCGGCTGCATGGACTTTGCCGCCGCGATGATGTCCTCTCTGGTGACCTGACGGTACCGTTCTTCTTCCTCCGCCGGTGTCAGCTTGGTGCCGCGGCAGAACTGCCCGAAATACCATGCAATATAGCTGCTGGCAGTATCGCCCACACCGCAGAGGGTGTTGTGAATGGTCATCATGGTGCTGTGCATTTCCTCGTCCGAAATGTCGCCGCTGCAAATGGCTTCCAGCTGTGCCGCAATGGCAGTTTCGGCAGTTTCCAGATTTTCGGTTTCAATGCCGCTGTCCACCTGCATGAACGACTTGCACTCGTTGAAGTTTGCCGCACAGTAGTAGCAAAGGCTCATCTTTTCCCGCACGTTGGCGAACAGCTTGGAGCTGGGTGTACCGCCGAGGAGCATCGTCATCATTTTCAGGGCATACCGGTCGGTATAGCTGGTTTTCCAGCCCATGACCATTTTGCACTGGTTGACCGGCAGGGCTTCCCGCACGGTGACAGGCTCCGGCTTGCAGGGGCTGGGGGAAAGGAACGAAACGGGAACCGGCTTCCGGTCGGCAATGGCAGCGAAAGCCTGCCGCAGGGTGTCCGCCAGCTGGGGAACAGCTTCCGGTCCCACAAAGTAGATCTCGATCTGTGCCGTCCGGAGCAGCTGCTGAAATGCTTCGTAAGCAGCCTTCGGAGTCATGGCTTCGGCAGATTCGCGGGTGCCGTAGCAGGAAAACGCAGCCGGTTCGCCGGCGAATGCGGTCTTGTGGGTTTGAGAAATGGCGTACTGCCGCTTCTCGTTGACTTCCGCATCAATGCAGTCCAGCAGGTTGGTCTGCTGAATGCGGAACTCGGTTTCGTCAAATGCACCGTCTGTCACATTCGGCTCAAAAATGCAGCCCAGCAGGATCTGGGTGAGTTCCGAAAAGACAGCTTCGTGTTCCAGAGCATAGCGGTCAGCAATGGAAGAAGTCCGCAGAGTGATGACCTGTACATCACCCATTTTGGAAATGCTGCAACTGAGATCTGCCCCGTACAGCATGTGCAGCTTGCGGTTCATGATCGCGTTGGAGGGATAGGCTTTGCTGCTGGAGGCGATCAGAGAACCGCCCAGTCCGCAGGCAGCTGCGTTTTTCTCCGACAAAGGCTGGAGGAATTGGATCCGCAGCGAGTTGGTTTTGAGTTTGGGATCCAGAATTTCAGAAAATGCAATGGCATCTGAAAGCGGGATACGTTGATAACTGGTTGTCATAACATCGTCCTTTCTCAAGGCAGTCCGGAAAAGGGACTGCCCGCACGAATATCAGAACCTGCCATAGGCGGGTTTCGGAGCGTGTTTTTATGGCAATACCGCACAAAGATTGTGCGACAGATGCGTCGTCAAATTTTTCGTCAGATGAAACAAAAAGCGGCGTGCAAAGTCGCCAGACGCTCTTTGTGCGGTATTGCCTTATATCATGTGCACACGCTCTGCATAGTGGCGTATACGCAGAAAATTTCTGACAGAGCAGGCGGCGTGAGAGCCGGCTCGGTATACAGGGAAACGCTGCACAAGCTTTATGCAGCGGCTCACAGAATTTATTATACCACATTTCATTTGGAATTGCTATGGTTTTCACGAAATTCTCAGAAATATTTTCCGGTGCAGGAAATTGTTTGGGTGACAGTGAGAGATGCCTGTGGAATAGCCGTCCCTGAAAAAGAAGCCCAATCCATGAGGGAGCCTGAACAAATAGCCTCCCTTGAAAAGGGAGGTGGCACGAAGTGCCGGAGGGATTTCTTCGTGAAACATAACTTCTAGGGCAGCCATGTCGAAACCGTTCGGCAGAATTCGCTCGTACCTCGCTGTCCGCCTGTGGCTTGCCAACGCCGATTGTTGCCCTTGCCTGTATCGGTAATGTTGATATTCAGGTATTTTTCCGGTATAGGTGGGTGACTTTATTGGATACGGCGTTTGCAAGTTCGTATATAGCCTCCCCTGAAAGGGGTGACTCCCCACGGGGTGGGGAGATGCCCGCAGGGCAGAGGGGACCGCTCAGTACGAGGGGGACCAGCGTAGCTGGTGGAGGGGTTCTTCCGTGCAATTCGCTACAGCAAGCAAACGATTTCACAAAGAGTTACGCTTCTTTTTTTCTTTGCTGAAAAGAAAAAAAGAAGCAAAAAAAGAAAAGAGTTCGCATTTCCCCTGTACTGTGAGATTCAAGTATCACCCGAAAATTACACGGGAAATAACCTTTTTCGACTAACAAAAATTCCCCGGCGGGGTGACAGGCGGCTTGTCCGCCGTAACACTACCCCTTTTACACTTAAAATTGGGGCGTAAGGTCAGCGGTGACTCACCGCATTTTTGCATGGTTTACAATTTGTTGTTGAAAAGAAAAAGGATTTTTAGTATAATAAAATATGAGAATCTATTCGAAGATGTGTACGCTTTCAGAGCCTGCCACGCGTCTGAACACGTCAGATGCAGAACAGGCTTTCGGCTCCAACGGGAGGAAAATACCATGAAAACAATTACCGTGCACGCCAGCCAGACGTATCCCATTTGGATCGGGAGAGGACTGCTGGGACAGTGTGGCACATATCTGAAACAGCAGACCAAGGCACAGACTGCCGCTGTCATTACCGATGACCATGTAGACTGCTATTACGGGGACATTGTGACCAAGTCGCTGGAAGAAAATGGCTTCCGGACGATCAAGTTCGTGTTCCCACACGGAGAAGCTTCCAAGTGCAGCAAAACGCTGAACCAGATCTACGACTTCCTCTGTGAAAATAATATCACCCGCACCGACTGTCTGGTTGCACTGGGCGGCGGCGTGGTAGGAGATATTACCGGATTCGCGGCGGCGACCTATCTCCGCGGTCTGGACTATCTCCAGATCCCCACCAGCCTGCTGGCACAGGTGGATTCGTCCGTAGGCGGAAAGACTGCGATCGACCTGACCGGCGGCAAAAATCTGGTGGGAGCCTTTAAACAGCCGGTGGCAGTGCTCTGCGATCTGGACACCCTGCACACCCTGCCGAAGCTGTTTCTGGCAGACGGCATGGGCGAAGTCATCAAGTACGGCATGATTCGGGACGAAAAGCTGTTCACACTGCTGGAACAGCACACGCTGGAAACCGTCAGCGAAGTCATGGACGAGATCGTTCCCACCTGCATCGACATCAAGCGGGACGTGGTGGAACACGACGAATTCGACACCGGCGAGCGTATGATCCTGAACTTCGGGCACACGCTGGGACATGCGGTGGAAAGCTACTACCACTACGAAACCTATACCCACGGCAGTGCAGTTGCCGCCGGCATGTGCATGATGACCAAGGCGACCTGTACGCCGGAACTGTATGTGCGGCTGTGTGACTGCGTAAAGGCATACGACCTGCCCACAGAAGTAGACGCTCCCGTTGCGGAACTGGTGCCCCTGTGCGGCAATGACAAGAAACGTGCCAGTGCATCGCTGCGGTTTATCGTCTGCGAAACCATCGGCAAGGCGGAGATTCGCTCCATGCCTTTCACAGAATTTGCCGCATGGATGGGAGGCGTGGATGCATGAACATTCTGATTACGCCGTCCCGCCTGCACGGCACTGTGCGGATCCCTGCTTCCAAGAGCATGGCACACCGGCTGCTGATCTGTGCCGCACTGGCAGAGGGCACTTCAGTCATTTCCGGCGTGGATATGTCCCGTGACATCACCGCCACCATGGACGTGCTCTCCGCATTCGGGGCATCGTTCCGGCAGGAGGGCAGCACCATTACCGTAACCGGCGTGGGCAATGCCCGACCGCAGGCAGCTGTGGCGGATTGCTGCGAAAGCGGCTCTACGCTGCGGTTCCTGATTCCCGTGGCAGCAGCACTGGGTATACACACCACCTTTTTCGGACAGGGCAGACTGCCTCAGCGTCCCATTACCGCGTACCTGCGGGAACTGACCAAAAAGGGCATCACGTTCGACTACCACAGCACCATGCCCTTTACCATTGACGGCAAGTTGCGATCCGGCGTGTTCGAACTGGAGGGCGACGTTTCTTCCCAGTATGTGACCGGTCTGCTGTTTGCCCTGCCGCTGCTGGACGGGGATTCCGAAATTCGCATGCTGTCCAAGCTGGAATCCAAGCCCTATGTCGATCTGACCATTGCCTGCCTGCGGCACTTCGGCATTGCCGTGCAGGAAACCGAACAGGGCTACGCCGTTGCCGGCGGACAGCAGTATCATGCCTGTGATCTCACAGTGGAGGGGGATTATTCACAGGCGGCGTTCTTCTGCGTGGCGAATGCACTGGGCAGCGACATCACCCTCACCAATCTGAATCCGGAAAGTGTGCAGGGCGATAAAAAAATTGTGGAAATTGTCCGCGAGATGTGTTATAATAGAGAACAGGGGCTGCCGGCAGGATTTACCGTAGATGCGGCAGACATTCCCGACCTTGTGCCGATTCTGGCAGTGCTTGCCACATTTGGTACGGCACCGTCCAGCATCACCGGAGCACACCGCCTTGCCATTAAGGAGAGTGACCGGCTGGCATCGACTGCCGGCCTGCTGAACCGGCTGGGCGGCAAGGTGACCGCCACACCGGACGGTCTGGAGATCGAACCGGTGGAACAGCTGCACGGCGGCACCGTGGACAGCTGCGGCGATCATCGTATCGCCATGTGTGCTGCGGTGGCAGCCACACGCTGTGCCGGAGAAGTGACCATTCTCCATGGAGAATGCGTGGAAAAATCATATCCTCGGTTCTATGAGGATTATCGTCAGTTAGGAGGAATCGCCAATGTCATCGTTCTGGAGTCGTAATATTTCCCTTTCTATTTTCGGGGAGTCCCACGGACCTGCGATCGGTGTCGTGATCGACAATCTGCCGCCGGGGGAATACATTGATCTGGAAAAGCTGCGGCAGTTTATGGCACGCCGTGCCCCGAAAAAGGACGGCACCACCACACCCCGCGGGGAAAAAGATCTGCCTCAGATCATGTCCGGTCTGCTGAATGACCGCACCACCGGCGTGCCGCTGTGTGCGTTTATCCAGAACACGGATACCCGTTCCAAGGACTACAGCAATCTGGCAAGACTGCCCCGTCCCGGTCATGCGGACTATACTGGTGCCATGCGGTACCGCGGGTTCAATGACGTTCGCGGCGGCGGACATTTCTCCGGCAGACTGACTGCACCGCTGTGTTTCGCCGGAGCCGTCTGCGGACAGATTCTGGAACGCCGCGGTATTTACACCGGTGCCCATATCGCCAGCGTCCACGGAATCCATGATGATGCGTTCAGCCGCACCAAGGTGACCAAGGAGGACATTCTGGAAGTACGGGAAAAGGATTTTCCGGTGCGGAACGATGCACAGGGTGAAAAGATGAAAGAGGACATTCGCAACGCCAGCCATGGCGGCGAATCTCTGGGCGGCATCATTGAGTGTGTCACGATCAATATGCCTGCCGGTGTAGGCTCGCCCATTTTTGAGGGACTGGAAAACACCATCGCCCAGCTGATCTTCGGCATTCCCGCGGTAAAGGGGCTGGAATTCGGTGCCGGTTTTCAGGTTGCCGAAATGGTGGGCAGCCAGAACAACGACCCGTTCTATATTGACGAAAAGGGTCACGTGATGACAAAGACCAATAACCACGGCGGCATTCTGGGCGGCATTTCTTCGGGCATGCCGATCACGCTGAATGTGGCGATCAAGCCTACCGCTTCGATCGCCAAGCCGCAGGAAACCGTGGATTTTCGGGCAAAGACAAACGAGATGCTCCAGATTCAGGGACGGCACGACCCGTGCATTGTGCCCCGTGCAGTGCCCTGTGTGGAAGCGGCGGTGAACATCGCTCTGCTTTCCCATATGATGGATTATCCGCATTTTTGAGGAAACACCGTAGATTGCACTTGTGAGATGCGAGGTGACAGGCTGTGCAGGAAGAAAATATGATGAAAATGTCGAAAATGGCAACGCCGCCGATCATGGATCCGCATACGGCAAATATTCTGATTTGTTATTTGCTGTATAAGATCGATAAACCGGTGCAGGTCAGCCATTTGTACGATATTGCGGTAGGAAGCAACATTATCAACTATTTTGCCTATCAGGATTCGATCAGTTATCTGACGGAGCACAATTCTGTGGCAGTGCGTCAGAATGAGGAAGCTGTCGATTACTATGTACTGACAGAAAATGGGATTCGGACGGCAAAGGAACTGCGAAACTATGTGGGAAAGGCGTATCGGGACAAGCTGGTTTCGGCAGCGTTCCACTATTTCGCACGCATCAAGCGGGAGAGCGAAGTCAAGATCGAGTATATCCCGCTGAAAAAGGGCTACTATGTGCATGTTCGCTGTCTGGACATTGAGGACGATCTGCTGGACATGAAACTCTATGCACCGGACTACACCCAAGCCAAGTATCTGGGCGAACAGATCATGCTGAATCCGGCGGGATTTTACGGAAAGATTCTCGATGCGGCGTTTTCCAATCAGGAAGAACCATATGATTTGAGCGATAATTGAGGATATAAAGTGAAAAAGCGTGGAGCAGAGAAGCTTCACGCTTTTTTGCGGCGGGCGGTGAGTCACCGCTGACCTTACGCCCCAATTTCAAGAGTGAAAAGGGTAGTGTTACGGCGGCAGCAGCCGCCTGCATGCCCCGCCGGGGGATTTTTGTTGGTGAAAATAAAAGCCTCCCCTGAAAGGGGAGGGGGACCGCCGTTAGGCGGTGGAGGGGTTTCTACGTAACGTTCAACGTCAAACAAAAGATTTTACATCAGTGGAAGATTCTCTGCATAATCTTCGTGTAATGCTTTTGCAATGTAGTACAAGTGCAACGCGAACTCTTTTCTTTTTTTGCTTCTTTTTAGCGAAGAAAAAAAGAAGCGTAACTCTTTGTGAAACCGGTTGCTTGCTGTAGCGAATTACACGGAAGAACCCCTCCACCAGCTTTGCTGGTCCCCCTCCCCTTTCAGGGGAGGCTTTTTATTCAGGCTCTCTTGAAAAGCGAAGCTATCCTTCCCCACACGCCAACAAAAACAGCCCATTTCCGGCAGACACACCGGAAATGGGCTGTTTCTTATTTATCAGATGAGAGAATGATACAATCGAACGCTTCGATTAGTATGCAACGCCCTGCCACTTCATAGCATCAGCAACCTTCAGGAAGCCGGCGATGTTTGCACCAACAACCAGATTGCCCTCTACGTCGTACTCCTTGGAACGATCGTATGCATTGTGGAAGATGTTGATCATGATCTGCTTCAGCTTAGCGTCAACTTCTTCGAATGTCCAGGACAGACGTTCGCTGTTCTGGGACATTTCCAGACCAGAGGTAGCTACGCCGCCTGCGTTAGCAGCCTTTGCCGGTCCGAACAGAATGCCGGCAGCCAGGAACTTGTCGATAGCTTCCGGAGTAGACGGCATGTTTGCACCTTCTGCAACAACCTGAACGCCGTTCTTCAGCAGGATCTCAGCAGATTCGCCGTCGATCTCGTTCTGGGTTGCACACGGCAGAGCAATGTCACACTTGATTGTCCAGATGCCCTTGCAGCCTTCCGTATAGGTAGCACCTTCTACGCGGTTTACATATTCCTTGATGCGTCCGCGTTCTACTTCCTTGATCTGCTTTACAACGTCCAGCTTGATGCCGTTCGGATCATAGATGTAGCCGTTGGAGTCAGACAGTGCAACAACCTTTGCACCCAGTGCCTGAGCCTTTTCAGTTGCATAGATTGCAACGTTGCCGGAACCGGAAACAACAACAGTCTTGCCCTTGACGCTGTCATTCTTCATGCAGCTCATCATTTCTTCTGTGAAGTACAGCAGACCATAACCGGTAGCTTCTGTTCTAGCCAGAGAACCGCCGTAGGACAGACCCTTACCAGTCAGAACGCCGGTGAATTCGTTACGCAGTCTCTTGTACTGACCGAACATGTAACCGATCTCACGAGCACCAGTACCGATGTCGCCAGCCGGAACGTCGGTGTCAGCACCGATGTGCTTGGACAGTTCTGTCATGAAACTCTGGCAGAAACGCATGATCTCGTTGTCAGACTTGCCCTTCGGGTCGAAGTCAGAACCGCCCTTGCCGCCGCCCATCGGCAGTGTGGTCAGGCTGTTCTTGAAGATCTGCTCAAAGCCCAGGAACTTGATAACAGATGCACAAACAGACGGGTGCAGACGCAGACCGCCCTTGTACGGACCAATTGCAGAGTTGAACTGGCAGCGGAAGCCACGGTTTACCTGTACCTTGCCGTTGTCGTCTACCCAAGAAACACGGAACTGGATCATACGCTCCGGTTCTACAATACGGTCGATAACGCCGTTGGTTTCATAAGACGGGTCCTTTTCTACGACCGGCTCCAAAGACATCAGGACTTCGCCGACTGCCTGCAGGAATTCCGGCTCGTTGCCGTTACGCTTTACGACGCTGTCGTATACGCCCTGAAGATAAGCGTTCTTAAATGTAAATGCCATGGGAATCTCCTCCTGTTGGATAAAAAATTAAATGTAGCAAAACATTCTGTCAAGAATACAGGTGATCCTGCCGCCGCGAGAGGCGTTCTGCCGGCAAACTGCCCTGCAAAATCCCGCCTGTGTGCGTTGGTCATGATCCCATATCCCCACGCTGTCCAAACTCAAAATGTATGTGATGCCTGTGCATTCGCTTCAAACACCTGTACACGCACTTCGAACAATATCTATTATACACCATTTGGCTATGTTTTTCAATGCAAATTTTGCAGATTTTTGCACTTTCTTCATATCGAAATCTGATAAACCGTATTTTCAAAAGAAATCCTGCTTTTCAGTTTGAATTACAAATTTTGAAACGCGGAGAGAATCACATTGCAAAGCGGACAGCTGCATGGCTTTTTCTGCGGGACGGAGGAACCGTTCCCGCTGTACTGCCGCCGCCGGAGCAAAGAAAAAAGCCCTGCCTTTATGGAAAAGGCAGAGCCAAAAGAAGCATTTTCTGCAAAGCGGGCAGCTGGTCGTAGAACAAAAAAAATAAAAATTCTTGGGCGATGCCGCAGAGAGCCGTTCGGAAACGCCGTGCGGATCGCCGCAGATAAAACAGCTGTCAACTGCAAAAAAGCGGAACGCAGCACGTTCCGGAATGCCGTTCTCATTCCGAAAGCATCTGTTTTGCTCCAAAAAACATTATATCGAAAAAAGACCGGATTGTCAAGCAAATTTCAATTTTTCCCGAAATATGCGAAAAAACAAACGCGTTTTTTGTCAGATCTCCATGAAACGCAGGAGATCGGCGGGAGTTCGGGCGAGATCGTCTGCTCCGGCACGTTCCAGCTCCTGTTCCCCGCGGAATCCCCAGACGCAGCCAATGGTATGCACGCCGGCATTTTTGCCTGTCTGAATATCCACGTCGGAATCACCGATCATCACCGCCTGTGCTTTGGACACGCCGGCAGTTTTCAGGATCTGTTCCACGATTGCCGGAGCCGGCTTTTTCGGGCGGTCGTCGCTGCTGCCGAAGATCTGGTCGAAGCAGTCGCTGCCGAAATAGTGCCGGACAATGGTTTCCACAAAGGGCTGTGTCTTGTTGGAAGCCACCGCCAGATGTACGCCGGCAGCTTTCAGCTGTGCCAGAACCGCGGGAATGCCGTCATAGGGAGCCGTTTTGTCCAGACAGTGCCGGCTGTAGTAGTCGTTGAATTCCGCAAAAAAGGTTTCCACTTCTGCGGCAGGTGTGTCCGGCGGCAGACAGCGTTCGCAGAGTTTGTGCACGCCGTTTCCCACAAAGCGGTAGTAGGCATCGATAGGGTGCGTGGGCAGGTGCCGCTGTTCCAGCAGGTGGTTGGCGGTGCCGCCCAGATCGGCGATGGAGTTGACAAGTGTGCCGTCCAGATCAAAAATGGCAAGCTGATACATAAAACATGCTCCTTTGGTCGGAACCGCATGGCAGTTCCGGTTTTGGTGCGGGCAGCCTGTGTGGGCTGTCCATGCATTTATTATAGTACATGCTGGGGAATTTGTCAAACGCAGTAGACTTTTCAGCGTGCTTTTTGGGGACACTTCTTGAGGCAATACCGCACAAAGAGCGTCTGGCGACTTTGCACGCCATCTGCTTGCAAATTTCCCGTCATATTTCACAAAAATGCTCGTGAATACATCCAGTATTCACTCCGCTTTTTGTTTCATCTGACGAAAAATTTGACGACGCATCTGTCGCACAATCTTTGTGCGGTATTGCCTTAAAAAATATCATAATTGCGAAAAAAAGTGTCTTTTTTCTTGACAAACCCGTTGGAATTTGATATTCTATAGAATGGAAGCGAAAAGAAGGAACATCGTATTCGCAATAGGAAAGGGGAAATGTTTCATGAAACGAAAAACCATTTGTTTTCTGGCAGCCTTTGGGGCAATTCTGGGCGGCAGCATGCTGTTCGGCGGAACGGCTTCTGCGGAAGAAGTGGAAGTGACGGACGTGCCTGTGGCAACAGAGGTCACAGAGGTCACGGTTCCGGCAGTGGAAAATTCCGGCTGGCAGGACGAGGACGGGGTACGCCGCTATTATGACGAATCCGGAAACTTTCTGACGGGTGAACAGGAAATTGACGGGGCGTATTATCTGTTCGACTATGACGGCGTGCAGAAAACCGGCTGGCGGACGGTCAACGGCGTGCGGCGGTATTACGATCCGGAAACCGGAAACATCGTCAGCGGCTGGGTGGATTACTGCGACCACCGGTATTATACAGATGCAGACACCGGCAAGAAAACCGGAGAACTGCAAGACGGCGAAGAACGGTATCTGCTGGACGCAGAAACCGGACAGCAGCAACTGGGGCTGTGCACATTTTCGGATCACACTGTTTCGTATTATGATGCAAACGGCAAACCAGTTTCCGGCTGGGTGAAGGACAAAGGAAAAACATACCATTTCAATAGCAAGCATCTGATGCAGACCGGCTGGCAGGACTTCGGCGGCAAAAGGTACTACTTTGCCTCTTCCGGTGTCATGCAGACCGGCTGGCAGGAGCTCTCCGGTGCAAAGTATTATTTTGATTCCGACGGTGCGATGCACAAGGGATTTCTGCGGTTGGACAATAGTACATACTATCTGAACAGTCAGGGAAAAATGGCGAAAAGCTGGCAGACTGTAAACGGACAGAAATATTACTTCGACAACAACGGCGTTATGCAGACCGACTGGAAGATGATCGGCGGCAAGCTGTATTTCTTCGGCGATAACGGCATCATGCAGAAAAACAAGGAGATCTTCTGCTACTATGATGAAAAGCATTACGGCGACTATTATTTGCAGGCAGACGGCACTGCGATCTCCATGGCATGCTACCGGCTGAATCAGGCTTCGCTGAAGCCGCATACCAGTTTTGTTGTCTATAACCGGCAGAAAAGTTCGCACAGCCAGTGGACTTCCTATATTTCCGCAAAGGACAAGCAGATCCTGCAAAAATTTATTCAGCAGCATTTCAAGGCAGGCATGACGCGGGAAGAACAGCTCTGGACGACCATGGAGTGGATTCACAACAACGTGGAATATGCGTATGTACAGAACGGTGCATGGGCACAGATCACGAACAAGACCTATGTCGATGCCGTTTTCACATATCGGAAGGGACAGTGCATTCAGTACAACGCGGCAATGGCAGCGATGATGGCGTATCTGGGCTATGATGTCAATCTGGTTCAGGGCTATGTAATGAGCGAAGGAAACCAGCATTTCTGGTGTGAAGTGCACATCAACGGCAAGACCTATGTCATGGAAACCGGAAATGCAGGCAAAAACGGAGACTGGATGCACTTCCTGGAACCGTACAGTGAAGCAACAGAGTATATTCAGCATTAAGGAGGCTTTACCATGAAAAAAAGACAAAGACTTCTCGCTGCACTGACCGCAGCGGGAATGACCGCAGCGGCAGTTCCCGCTGTGGCAGTATTCGCAGACGACAGCGTTTCTGTTACCCCCAGCAAGTATTTGCAGGATCAAAAGGGCACACTGACCATGACGGTTTCCGGTGATCGGGACGTTCGGGTGAAGATCGAGAAGGACACGCTGGACGGCGTTATCACGTACTACGACACCACACTGGAAAACGACGGTACCTACGATTTCACGCTGGACAGCTGTGAGTATAATGTGAATACGGAAACTTATGATTCCTCTTTCACTGTCAGCGTGTGGGACAAGGCAGACAGCAGCTGTTCCTATACAGAAGAACATCTGGTCGTCATGGATCCGGGCTTTACCCAGAATGTGGAACGGAGCCAGTTTGACTGGAACCTCACCTTGCAGGAGGGGGACAAGCAGGACGTTTCTGCAGTGGTGACAGATGCTTCTGTGCAGGACGGCATCTGGGCAGGCGGCACAGACCTGACCATGCAGTATGTGCCGTATACGCTGGGAGATGTGGACAACGACGGCTTTATCGATTCCACTGACGTGTTCGAACTGCTGCTGTACGTGGCAAAGAAAAGTTCCGGTCAGAAGAATGCGACTTTCACAGGAGATGCGTCCTCTATGGCGGAAACCGTGGCAGCCAATGCGGCAGATATTGACAAAAGCGGGGACATGGACAGTACAGATCTTTACTATCTGCTGTATTACATCGCCCTGAACGGTGCCGGCGTTTCGACAAACTGGGAAGAGATTCTGGCAAACTAAGGCAATACCGCATATTAGAAGCACATAGCAGCACAACACCGCATGCCCTTTCCGGATCTCTTCCGGTCAGGCAATGCGGTGTTTTTTCATAGGCTGAATGGAACAGGGACAGATTTCGCAGGAACCACGGAAATCAATTTTCAAAAATATGTTGATTTAAATTGTGCCAAATTATGAAGTTTGACAAGTGAGGCTCCCCTGAAAGGGGAGCTGGCAGTGCGTAGCACTGACTGAGGGGTTTCTACTTATGCTGAAAACGTCATAAAAAAGATTTTACGAAAAAACCTCTCCACCGCCTAACGGCGGTCCCCCTCGTACTGAGCGGTCCCCTCTGCCCTGCGGGCATCTCCCCACCCCGTGGGGAGTCACCCCTTTCAGGGGAGGCTATCATGAAAATTGATTTCCGTGGCACCGGAACGTGCATATCTTGACAAAAAGAGCGAAATTATGCTATAATTAAGGAAACACCCAAAGAAAAACGAACATTTCAACTGTTCAGGAAAGGAATGTCTATGAAAAACAACAAACTGCGGAACGGGATCCTCATTGGTGCGGTAGTGCTTCTGGCTCTGATCGCCGGCACGTCTGCTGTGACCATTGTTCCGGCGGGACACACCGGCGTGATCGTCACCATGGGAAAGGTTTCTGATCGGGTACTGAGCGAGGGCATGCATCTGAAAGTGCCCTTTGCCCAGCAGATCGTGATGATGAACAACAAGATCCAAAAGACCGAGATCGATTCCAACGGTGTTTCCAAGGATCTGCAAACCGTTTCCAGCGGCGTGGCGATCAACTACCACATCAACAAGGACGATTCCGCCAAGATCTATCAGAGCATCGGCGAGGGCTATGCCGACACCGTGCTCCAGCCGGCAATTCAGGAATCCATGAAAGCCATTACCGCCCAGTATACCGCGGAAGAACTGATTACCAAGCGTTCCGCCGTAGGCGAGGAAATCGGTGCCACACTGGCGGAAAAGGTGCAGGAATACGGCATTCTCATCGACAAGTTCAATATCATCAACTTTGACTTCTCCGAGGAGTTCAACGCGGCGATCGAACAGAAACAGGTTGCCGAGCAGAACAAGCTGCGGGCAGAAACCGAAAAGGAACAGAAAGTCATTGAAGCACAGGCAGATGCCGAACAAAAGGTGATCGCCGCCAAGGCGGAGGCAGATGCCATTCGGCAAAAGGCAGAGGCAGAAGCCGAGGCAAACGAAAAGATCAACGCGTCCCTGAACGAAAACGTTCTGAAGTACCAGCAGATCGAAAAGTGGAACGGCGAATACCCCAATGTGGTTTCCTCGGATTCCTCGATTCTGGTGGACGCTTCTTCCGGCAGAGCTGCTTCGACACAGCCGGCAGAAAACGCGGGAGAATAACGGCAGCGGCAGAGCATCACTGCTTTGCCGTTTTTGCATAGACCGGAGGGAAGAACATGAAGTGGCTGGCAGCGTCCGGCAAAAAAGGCATACAGGGCGAAAAACAGGTTGCCCGCCGGCTGCGGCGGCTGGATTCCCGACAGTACATCGTGCTGTCAGACCTGCTGCTTCCCTGCGGCAGCCGTCTGACACAGATCGACCACGTGGTGGTGTCCGTCTACGGCATTTTCGTGATCGAAACCAAGAATTATCACGGCACCATTTCCGGCAGCATCTGGAAAGAGTTCTGGGTGCAGGAGTGTCACGGCAGGCAGTATGACCTGCGGAATCCCTTTCGCCAGAATTATGCCCATGTGCAGGCACTTGCCAGTTTGCTGGGGCTGGAACGGGACTGTTTCTTTTCCGTTGTGGCGTTCGCAGATGATGCCGTCTTACAGGTGGTACAGCCGGAGGACAGTACAGAACAGCTGGTGCCTATTTCCAAGGTGTGCCGTGCCGTCCGTCGCCGGAAACAGCCCCTGCTGCTGTGGGACGATGTCCGCTATTACGCCGGCGTGATTTTGTGTGCCAACATCGAGGACCCGCAGGCACGGGAACAGCATCTCTCCCAGATCGATGACGAGATCGCTTATCGGCGGTTTGCCCTGCGGAGGGGACTTTGTCCACGCTGCGGCGGAAAGCTGGTGCTGCGGCAGGGCAGATACGGCTCTTTTTACGGCTGTACCAACTATCCCGAATGCCGCTATACGCTGGAAAATGAAGTGTAGTAAGAACGTTAAATTATGCAATTTAGTCATTATTTTCATGAAAATAAAATGTGAAAAGACTCTTGCATTTCCAAATCAAATATGTTATACTACAGAAGTGCATGAATACAGAATGCATGCAATCAAATGCTATAATGCTTTCGGCAATACCGCACAAAGATTGTGCGGCAGATGGCGTGCAAAGTCGCCAGACGCTCTTTGTGCGGTATTGCCTTTCATAATATTCCCATAAAGCAGCACCGCACAAATCATTTTGTGTGGTTTCATCGCAATGACAAGTGGAGTTTTGGATAGAAGACAGGGGAGAGCAATCATGACTGAGAAAAAAAGGCTCCAGATCGGTCTGATGATACACCATCTGGAAAATGAATATGCAAGCGAAATTCTCAAGGGTGCGATTGCTGCGGCAGAAGAACTGGACATCAACCTGATCCTGCTGCCGGGCAGAGGCATCAATGCAGTAGAAGATGATGAAAAATACTCGATCTATGATTATCAGTACAACGTGATCTACAACTATGTTTCTGAAAGAAATCTGGACGGTCTGCTGGTGTCGGTAGGCACTGTCGGCTCCTATATCAGTCGGGAGGAAATGGCACAGTTTCTCCACTCCTATGATCCGCTGCCTCTGCTGACTATGGAAGTGGAATTCCCGGGATACCCCTGCATTCGGTTCAATACCAACGCCATGAAGCTGGCAGTAGAACATCTGATACACCACCATGGCTGCCGGAAGATCGGCTTTGTTTCCGGTCCTATGGGAAATCAGGATGCCATGGAGCGTCTGCAATGCTACCGTGCAGTGCTGGAGGAGAACCATATCCCGTATGACTGCACCAAGGTGGTATACGGCAACTTCTCCGAGGCTTCGGAAGAAGTGGTGCGGAATCTGCTGGATCTGCACCCCGATCTAGAGGCGATCTGCTTTGCCAATGATAAGATGTGCATCGGCGGCTATGAGGTGTTCAAGGAACGGAAAATGCGTGTCGGCGAGGATATTCTGGTCACCGGCTTTGACGATTCCGAAGTTGCCACCAGTCTGAAACCCATGCTGACGACCGTGCGTACCAATATCAGAAGTATGGGCTACCAGTCGGTGCAGGCTTTGGTGGAACTGATCCAGACAGGGAAAACCCGGAGCAGGACGCTGGACGCACGGCTGATCGTGCGGGAATCCTGCGACCTGACAGAGGAACAGATCCAGAATCCGGCAGATCACTGTGCGGCGGAAGAAATTGTGGGTATGATCTTCAACAAGTACATCGGCGATCTGGAGAGCACGACAAAGACCAGATTCATTCAGCGGGTGTGGGAACTGCTGATAAAAGAATTTCAGGCAGTTTGCAGCCATGAACCGCTGCCGCTGGCGGAATACCAGAAGGAAATCTCCGAGATGTTCGACCAGACGGACGTGATTCCGATACAGGTGCCGCTGCTGAAAAAAGTTGTGACGTATGCGAAAGAATTTGCCGTGCAGATCTGTCGGGAACAGCCGGAAAATCTGCTGGCAGTAGAACGGCTCCATGCGTTCTTTCTGGATAACCTGCTGGACTACAGCATGCAGCAGCAGTATCTGCTCCGCACCAATCTGGTGTACAGCAATTTCCTGATCAGCAACATCAACAAAGACATGATGATCAACAGCAATGATGAAGAAAAAAGCTTTTTCTCCATTGTGAAAAACCTCTATCGGGTCAACTTCAAGAGCAGCTATATCTATGTGTTCCATTCGCCGGTGGTGCACTATCAGTATGAGCAGTGGATCATGCCGGACAATCTGTACCTGAAATCCTACCATATCGGGCAGATGTTACAGCGGGTAGAGCCGCCGGAACAGCAGGTTTCTGTTTACACCTGCATTGCCAACCGCTATATGCCGCAGGATCGGCGGTATACATTTGTCATGGTGCCGCTGTTCTCCAACGAGGAGCAGTACGGTCTGTTTATCTGTGAACTGGACTATAACCATTTCTCCCAGATCTATTCCGTAGCACCGCAGATCTGCTCTGCCATTAAGATGACGCGTCTGGTCAAGGAACTGGAGGGCAATCTGGAGGAAGCACGATTCGCCAACAGCCGTCTGAAGCTGATCTCCGACTCGGACGAACTGACTGGTGTGTACAACCGCCGCGGCTTCTATCGTGCGGCAAATGCCATGCTGAGCAGTCAGGAATCCGCAGGGAAAGGCTGCGTGCTGATTCTGGCAGACTTGGACAATCTGAAGATCATCAACGATACATTCGGACACGACGGCGGCGACCATGCCCTGAAAACCTGTGTGCAGTATCTCAGTTCTGCGACCCCGCTGCTGGACGCGATCGGCAGAGTGGGCGGCGACGAGTTTGCCGGCTTCGTCATGGTCGATGATCCGGAAACTGCCGGAAAGCAGATCTACGACAGCATCAAAAAGGCTGCCCAGCAGTATAACGCCACCAGTGCCATTCCTTATAACATCACGCTGAGTGTCGGGGTGTATACCATGATATGTCAGGGCGGGGAACAGGTGCAGAACTACGTCAAGTACGCCGATCAGAAGCTATATCAGGATAAGAAAAACAAGAACCGCATTGTCATCAAACCGCAGAATAATTCTATGCCAGTGTAACTGTGTGGTATTGCAAAAAGCCGCATCACCGGAGCTTTCTCCGTGATGCGGCTTTTGTTGTTTCTATTGCATGTGATCTGCGTGCAGATCTTTCGCTTTCAGGGGCATTTTTTTCTTTCACTTCTTGTGAATATCTTCCCGAATCCGTTCCTTGATGCCTTCGAAAATCACCTGTTTTGCGTGGATTGCCTGTTCCTTGGTCGCCGCCGGAATGCCTTTCAGCGGATAGTCGATGCCCAGATTTTCGTATTTGACTTCGCCCATGGTGTGGTACGGCAGCACGTCCAGAGCTTTCAGATTATCCAGTCCGCCGATAAAATGCCCCAGCTGTTTCAGATAGGTATCATTCAGCGTAATGGTCGGCACGACCACGTGTCGGATCCAGACGGGAACGCCCTTTTCGTTCAGATACTCCGCGAATTCCAGAATGTGCTTGTTGCTCTGCTTGGTCAGCTTCTGGTGCTCGGTGTCGTCAATGTGCTTGATGTCCAGCATGACCAGATCTGTCACTGCCATAAGGCGGTCGAATTCCTCGCGGCGTTCCTGCCGGAACAGGATTCCGGAGGTGTCCAGACAGGTATGGATGCCCTTTTTCTTGGCAGTTTCAAACAGTTCTGTCAGGAACTCCATTTGCACCAGCGGCTCGCCGCCGGTGGCGGTAATGCCGCCGTCATGGAGAAATTCCTTGATGCCGTCATACTCTTTCAACAGGGATTCCACAGAACGCAGATTTTCAGTGTTGCTGTTGTCGATCGTCCACGTGTCCGGATTGTGGCAGTACTGACACCGCATGGGGCAGCCCTGAAAGAAAATCACAAAACGAATGCCGGGGCCGTCAACGGTGCCGAAGCTTTCGGTAGAATGAATGTGTCCTTCCATATTGTACTCCTTTCCTGAAATGCAGCATTTCACGAATATTCTGCCGCACTCCGATCATTTTGATACAACAATGGGCGTACAGAAACTGCACGCCCACTGCTAACATTATGTTATGCTAATTTTGCTGTTTCAGTACGTTTCCGCTTACAGAGAAGCGTGGAAAGTTCTGGTGATAACGTCGTCCTGCTGTTCCTTGGTCAGCTTGATGAAGTTAACAGCATAGCCGCTGACACGGATCGTCAGCTGCGGATACTTTTCCGGATGTGCCTGAGCGTCCAGCAGAGTTTCGCGGTTCAGAACGTTTACGTTCAGGTGGTGTCCGCCTTTTTCTGCATAGCCGTCCAACAGACCTACCAGATTTTCAATTTGCTTTTCGTTTGCCATGATAAATTCCTCCTTGAGAATTTACAAATCGGGATATACGCGGGACTGGTGAAAAACTCACTCGTCCTCTATAAATTCAGTCGGCTGACAGCAAGCCATGTTCCCCTTCGAGCAATCCATGCTGCGATAGGTCTTCACATTCAAGCCCTCGCCCATGAGATCGTCTTCCGAAATCGTGAGATGACCGCTGCCATCTTCCATGAGCTTTTCAATCATGTCCACCAGTTCGTCCGACTTATCCTGTTCCTTGACTTCATGTTCTGCCATGACCCTGTGCCTCCTTTCAAATAGTCCTTTTCAGACTTACTGCTTTTCCATTGCATCGCGGATAGAAGCGATGTCAATATCACCAGCGAATACCTTGGAATCCTTACCCAGAGCATCCGGAATGATGGTGAAGGTGTTGGAGATACCGTCCTGTGCATTCTTCCACGGCAGCTTTGCAACAGATGCCATAGATGCTGCTGCACCGTGAGTGTCACGGCCGTGCATCGGGTTTGCACCCGGAGCCAGCGGCTGACCCTTCTTACGGCCGTCCGGAGTGTTACCGGTCTTCTTGCCGTATACAACGTTGGAAGTGATGGTCAGGATAGAAGTGGTCGGAACGCCGCCTCTGTAGCAGTAGTTGCTGCGGATCATATCCATGAACTTGTCCAGGATCTCAACAGCAATGCTGTCTACACGGTCGTCGTTGTTGCCGTACTTCGGGAAGTCGCCTTCTATTTCGAAGTCAGTTACAACGCCGTATTCGTCACGAATGCACTTTACCTTTGCATACTTGATTGCAGACAGGGAGTCAGCAACAACAGACATGCCAGCGATACCAGTTGCGAAATAACGCTTTACATCTCTGTCGTGCAGAGCCATCTGGATTGCTTCGTAGCAGTACTTGTCGTGCATGTAGTGGATGCAGTTCAGGGTATCTACGTACAGCTTAGCCAGCCATGCCATCATGTCTGTGTACTTTGCCATAACGTCATCATAATCCAGATAATCGCCTTCTACCGGACGATACTTCGGACCAACCTGATTGTGCTTGCCGGTCTTAGCGTCCAGTCTTTCATCGACACCGCCGTTGATTGCGTACAGCAGGCACTTTGCCAGGTTTGCACGTGCACCGAAGAACTGCATTTCCTTACCAACACGCATGGAGGATACGCAGCAAGCGATCGCATAGTCATCACCGTGTGTCACACGCATCAGATCATCGTTCTCATACTGGAACGAAGAGGTGTTGATGGACAGCTTTGCACAGTAGTGCTTGAATGCCTTCGGCAGACGCTTGGACCACAGAACGGTCAGGTTCGGCTCCGGAGCAGTACCCAGATTTTCCAGGGTATGCAGATAACGGAAGCTGTTCTTGGTAACCAGAGTTCTGCCGTCGATGCCCATACCGCCGATAGATTCAGTAACCCACTGCGGGTCGCCGGAGAACAGTGCGTTGTATTCCGGAGTTCTTGCGAACTTGACCATACGCAGCTTCATGATGAAGTGGTCGATGTATTCCTGAGCCTGTTCTTCAGTCAGAGTGCCGTTGTCCAGATCACGCTGAATGTAGATGTCCAGGAATGTGGAGGTACGGCCGAGGCTCATTGCTGCACCGTTCTGATCCTTGACAGCACCCAGATATGCAAAGTATGTCCACTGGATTGCTTCCTTTGCATTGGTAGCCGGAACAGAAATATCATAGCCGTACTTCTTTGCCATGTTCTTCAGAGCCTTCAGAGCCTTGATCTGGTCTGCCAGTTCTTCACGCAGGCGGATCTTTTCTTCGGTCATGGTGCCGGAAGTAATTGCCTTCTGGTAGTTCTTGTCTTCGATCAGGCGATCGATACCATACAGAGCCACACGGCGATAGTCACCGATGATACGGCCGCGACCATAAGCATCCGGCAGACCGGTGATGATCGCATTATGACGAGCAGCACGCATTTCCGGTGTGTAAACATCGAATACGCCCTCGTTATGTGTCTTTCTGTAGTGTGTGAAGATATAGGTGATTTCCGGATCTACTTCATAGCCGTAAGCCTTGCATGCTTCTTCAGCCATACGGATACCGCCGAACGGCTGCAGAGAACGCTTCAGCGGCTTGTCAGTCTGCAAACCTACGATAGTTTCCAGATCCTTGTCGATATAACCTGCTTCGTGAGAATCTACTGTCGATACCAGCTTGGTATCCATGTCCAGAACGCCGCCGTTTTCACGTTCTTTCTGGAACAGATCCATTACTTCGCTCCACAGCTTTGTTGTGGATTCTGTCGGGCCAGCCAGGAAGCTTTCGTCACCCTCATACGGAGTGTAGTTCTTCTGGATGAAGTCACGAACGTCGATGGTCTTTTCCCAAGCACCGCCAACGAAGCCTTCCCATGCTTTTGCCATTGTCTCTGCCATTTTAAGATCTCCCCTTTGCCGGATAAACCGGCGAAATTTGATTTGGATTTTTCCAAAGCACAATCTTTTGGGCAGGCAATTTTCACGACGCTTGCACGACGTGTTTTTTGCCGTCAGAGGACTGTGTTTTGATCTGTCTTAATAATATCACATCTCAACTACGATGTCAATAGGTTTCTTGCAAATTCCCAAGATTTTTTTTTGCAAAACCTTACTTTTTGATCTTTTCCGGCGATTTGTTGGATTCCTCTTAAAAAAAAGAAAAGCAAAATCGCATTTCCTGTTTCGTTTGTAAAATTGTAGGTCCAATTTCAGCTTTGACGGTGACGATCTGATGTGTTATACTAAAGCAGATTTATAAGGCAATACCGCACAAAGATTGTGCGGTATTGCCTTATAAATAAGAACGGAGGTCTTTTCATGTTACAGCTTTCTCCCCGCAGTACCATTGCACTGGTGGGCAGTTCCGACGGGCTGCCCCGGGACAGTGATACGGTTTCGCGTCTTTGTGCTGTTCTGGAATCACTGGGACTGCACACCGTGATTTTTCCATCCCTATACCAGACTGCTGCCGGCAAGCCGCAGCCGGCAGAACGACGCGCCGCAGACATACAAGCCGCGTTTGCAGACCCGGAAGTGGATGCTTTATTCGATCTGACCGGCGGTGACGCAGCAAATGCCATTCTGCCCCATCTCGATTTTAAAGAGATCGCCAGATGCTCAAAGCCCTTTTTTGGGTACAGCGATGTCTCGGTTCTGCTCAATCCGCTGCAGGATTTCGGAGACGTCCCGGTGTTTTATTTGCAGGCGCGCTTTCTGGCAAGCTGTTCCGCCGCCAAAGAACGGTTTGCGCGCTGGATACAGCAGCAGGACGATGCCCTGTTTCGATTTCACTATGCCTTTTTGCAGGGCAGTTCGCTCTCCGGAAGGGTCTGCGGCGGCAATATCCGCTGCACGCTGAAGCTCACCGGCACACCGTGGCAGCCAGATCCCACGGGACGGGTACTGTTTCTGGAGAGTTATTCCGGCAGTTTTGCTCGAATGGAGACTATGCTGCACCAATACCGGCAAATGGAAATGTTCTCCCGATGCAGCGGCGTGTTGCTGGGGAACTTTTCGGAACTGGCGGAAAAGGGACAGCTGCTGGAACTATACCAGCTGGTGCAGGAGATCGTGGCTGACTCCACACTGCCCATTGCCGCCACGACCGAACTGGGACATCAGCCGGAAGCTCGGTGTCTGGCATATGCGGGAATCTCTTTAGAGGGAAATGGAATGCCCCAGCTGTAACCAGCCGATCAGCAGCAGAAATGCCAGCATGCCGAAGTTCACTGCGGAAAAGACTGCCAGATATTTCAGCGGCTTCGGCCGCTTTGCCTTGCTGTAAAACTGATAGGAGATCAGGCTGGCAAGCGAAGCGATCGGCGTTCCCAGTCCGCCCAGATTGACTCCCAGCAGCAGTGCCTTGGCATTTCTCGTAAAACCGGACAGCATGACCGCCGCCGGCACGTTGCTGATGCACTGGGAAAGTGCCGCGGAGATCCACAGTTCCCTGCCCTGCATCACGCCGGCAAAGAAATCCCGAACCACATCGACCCGTGCAATATTGCCCACGAACACGAAAAAGCAGACAAATGTCCCCAGGAGACAGTAATCTGCCTGGGCAAAGAGCTTTTTGTCACAGAGAAATACCAGTACAGCAGTCAGCAGAAGGCAGAGCCAGTCCGGAAGCACCCGGAACACAGTCAACAGACACGCCAGAAACAGCAGCAGATATACCGCCGCCGGCTTTTTCGGTATGGCAGACGAAGCCGTTTCCACAGGCTTTCCGGTGCAGGGCGTTTTCGGCAGCAGGAACGACAGTCCCAGAAGGATCAGCCAGCTCAGCACGCCGGCGGGGAGCATGGTACGGAAGAAGTCTGCGGTATGCAGCTGATACGCCGCATAGAGGTATAGGTTCTGAGGATTGCCTACCGGTGTCATCATGCTGCCCAGATTGGCGGCGGCTGTCTCCAGAACAATGACCCAGATGCGGCTTTTCTCATCCCCGATTTCCTGGAACAGCAGCAGTGTCAGCGGCACAAAAGTGAGCAGCGCCACATCATTGGTCACCAGCATTGCGCTGAAAAAACAAAGCTGAACGAGGAACATTCCCACACGCCGCACCGTCCCGGCACGTTTCAACAAGTTTTGCGTCACCTGTTCAAACACGCCGATGCTGCGCAGTCCTGCCACCGTGAGCATCAGACAAAACAGCTGGATCAGCACAGCCCGGTTGCAGTAGGACAAATAGCCGGCATCCGGCGGCACAAAGCACATGGACACCAGCGCCGCCAAAAGCGAGATCCCCAGCACCGGCTGTCCTTTCCACCATTGCAAAAAACGGTTCATTGATACATTCTGAAATGCTCCCCTTTTGTTAGACAATATGGTATAATAGAAATATACCAATTAAA